>OLFV01002526.1_pt1 | contig 13441 bp, 9 predicted proteins | sample 1605551 | NCBI WGS metagenome assembly OLFV01 (sample SAMEA3888922, study PRJEB22519) | human gut metagenome | biome: human gut; feature: human-associated habitat; material: faeces | place: Denmark | collected 2011
CTGAGGTTTTCTTCATCCCCAGCGTGACGGCGCAGCGTCTTGTTTCCTTCAGCAGCGCCTTGTGAAGCTGTTCTGTTTCATAGTTGGTAAAAGCCAAGCTCGTTCATCCTCCAAATGACCGTTTTGGTTTTTCTGGTCATGTTATATCATGACTCTTTCCATTTTGCAAGAGATTTGAGGTATAAAACTTGTGGTGTAGGCATCCATACGAATGGACGCCTACACCACTGCTTAGCCACTGAAAATCAGCTATTTTAAACTTTTTGTCCGTATCCCCGTCTTACTGATTGTACGTGCGGAACAGGAAGGTCACGATCTGTGCCCGGGTACAGCCGTTGCTGGGGCTGAACGTGGAGTCCGTTGTGCCGTTGGTCACGCCGTTTTCCACGGCCCAGGCCACAGCCTCGGCGTAGAAGTCGCCGGCTGCCACGTCGGTGAAGCCGTTCACCGTGGTGGGAGCGGTGCCTATGGCGCGGTACAGGAACGTCACGCTCTGGCCCCGGGTGCAGGTGCTGTTGACACCGAAGGTGCCGTCAGCGAGGCCGTTGGTGATGCCGTTTTCCAGCGCCCAGGCCACCGCGTCATAGCAGTAGCTGCCGGGGAGCACGTCGCCGGGGACCTTGGCCGTACCCTTGGGGGCGGGAGAACCTGCGGCGCGCCACAGGAAGGTCACGATCTGGCCACGGGTGCAGGGATCGCTGGAGCCGAACAGGGCGTCGGTCTTGCCGTTGGTGATGCCCAGCTTCTGGGCCCACTTCACGGCGTCGAAGTAATAGGAGTCGGCGGGCACGTCAACGAAGGGGCTGGCCTCCCCCGCCTTGACGAAGGTCGCCTTGACCTCCACCTTGCCGCCGGGCATGGTGAAGGTGTACTTGCCATTGCCCTTGTCGGTGAGCTTCAACTCATTGCCCTTGCTGTCCAGCACGGTGACGGAGCCGACCTCGTAGCCGCTGTCAGGCTTGACGGTGACGGTCACCCGGTCGCCCTTGGAGGCATTCTTGGGGCTGACGGTCACATCGCCGTTCTTCGTGCTGGGGGCGGACACAGCGTAGCTGCTGCCGGAAGAGCCGGAGGAGGAACTGCCGCCGGAAGACCTCTTCACAGTCGATACGCCCAATACCTGCGTGTCGCTGCGTCCAACCGGGCTGACAGCCGCAATTCGCAGCGTATAGGCGGTATTGGCGCTCAGGCCCGTCAGCGTCATGCTGCCAGTCGCCGCGTCAGCCGTCTGCTCCTTGATCAGTTTGTCGCCCTGATAGAGGCCCACTGTCATAGTTTTCGCCGCAGGACGGTTTTCTTCGTCCGCAGGTGTATTCCAGCGCAAGGTAATCGCATTCGAAGTGGTCGCAGCCATTGCCGCAGGAGAGTAAGGCACTTGCAGTTGCGCTGTGCGGCTGCCTAGTAGATTGTCTGCAGACACCGTGACCTGCAGCGTGTGCAGCTGTGCCTCTGTCACGCCGGTAATCTCCGCGCTCTGGACACCGTTGCTCCACGCATACTGATACGCCACATCCGCAAGCCCATTCTTCAATTCAGCCCGCAGGGTATAGGTGCCGTCTGCTGCCTGGGTCAGCACAATGACGAGATCGCCCTGCATCTCCTTCATTCCCGTCAGCGTCAGGTACTCGTTTTTCAGGGTGCCCCCGGCCGTCTGCAGCTGTTCCAGCGTGGGTTCCTGAGAAGAGAGCGTCTGCTTGGCGCTGCTCAAAGCCGCTTGGAATTTCTCCCAGTTGGGGGCGGAACCATAGGTGCTTTCCTCCAGCTTCTCCGCCTGCGCGATCAGCCGGTCCAGTTCCAGCAGGGCCTGGAACACGTCGTGTTCCTCGGAAATGTCTCCCATCAGTTCATGGAGTTTCATATCCCGGTTATACGCCGTTACCACGGCCTTGTGGTCAATACGCAGGCCATCTGTCTGCATGGCGTCCAGGAACCTGTCCAGCAGGGCTTCCGGCAGGTTGCACAGCAGCATGAACTCCGTATCCGGCACCGTGCCGGTGTACTTCTCGCTGGCAGCTTCATAGCCATCCAGCCCGGCCAAATGGCCCACTGTCTCATTCAGCTGCTCCGCAGTGACGGTTTCCGCCAGGATATTCAATTCCGCCAGAATTGCCCGCACCCGGGCACCCCGAGAAGTGTCCTCACCCAGGTTGTAGAGCACCACCTTCGCGTCGGGCACCGTTTCGTTTTCTCCCACAACGGGAACCGATGCGGACAGATAGTCCACCTCCTCTCCTTCCCATTCCGTGTGGGGCAGGCGCAGCTTGATAATCAGCCGGTTACCGGCGTTCAGCACCGCACTGTCCTTAATGGGAACGGTCAGTTCCGCGCCCCGGGTAATATCGCCAAAGTTGGAGTTGATCTGCCCCACCCGCTGGGTCAGGGTCAGATTTTCCCACAATTCCTTGCTTTCAAACTCCGCGTCGCTGTAGCTGCCGGGGAACTGATAGATGGTTACATCGCAGTAGAAGTCCGTTCCCATGGCAACGTATTCGTCTGCGTAGTCAATGTGTACGCTGACGCTCTTGGCATCGGCTTTCACCGCCGACACATTGAATGCGGCATAGGGCATTCCCCAATCGGGAGACGGCTCCACGGTCAGAACATCCGACCGGGCTTCCACGCCGTCGGCGGTCAGTACGATCTGCAGCTTAGCGCCGGGAATCAGCTTACCTCTGCCCAGAGGTACCGTTTCCTTGCTCTGGCTGCGGTACAACGTCCCGCTGCTGAGGGCCGTGGCGGTGGAAATATCCAGAGTGTCCCCGGTAAACTGGTAGATCGTATAGCTGGCGTTGTTGACGCTGCTGTCAATGGTCATGGCAGCATAGAGTTTCGTCATGCCCGCCGTAACCTTCTTCGTGACAAGCTGCACCGCCGGCTTGATTTTCTCCGGGGCGGCCTGCACGGTCTTAGCAGTAGAGTTGACGCTGGTGCCATCAGACAGGGTGAGGACGGCAATCAGTTTCTGTCCCGCCGTCAGCTTTCCGCTGCCGAAGGTAATCTTCTGGCTGCTGGAACTGGAAGAGATTTTGCCGGAATAGATTTCCTTCGCCGCATCCTCCGCGAAGGTTTCGCCGGTGTAGGTATACAGCTTCAGTGTGCCGGTCAGGGCACCGTCAAAGCTGGTCTGCACCCAAACGTTGGTGCGGTCGGCCGTGATACTGTCCGTGGCAATGGACACCTCCGGTTTCACCGCCGGCTGAGAGCCGGAGGTAATCCCAACTGCGTTGCTGTACTTGTAATAGGTTCTGTCCTTATCATCAAGCTTATAAAGATGGGCCTGAATTGTATTACCAGAAATCAGTTTGACGTGGTTGTTGCCGAAGGGTACCGTATAGGTTCCGGGGCCGGTAAAGGTCACGCTGCCCAGACGGTTGCGGCTATCTGCGTCACCGTTGGTACCGACACTGCCCGTAGTCAGGATCAGATAACCGCCCCGGAAGCTGTCGCAGCCCGTCACGGTCACGGTGGCTTGAGTGGCATCCGTGGTAAACGTACTTTCGTTCAGCACCACGGAATCTTCCGCGGGAACCTGAGTGCCCACGGTGATGTTGTTGGCTTCCGTTCCAAAATAGTAGGGGAAGTCATCGTTCTTTTCATAGTTCAGGATCAGCCGGACCACATCGCCGTCTTTCAGCTTTCCTTCCGGAATATCCAGTGTAATGTCGCCCAGCTTTTGTCCTAACTGACGAGCAATCCAGTGGTCACTGTCCACGCTGCCGTTTTTCACCGGGCACAGGAAGGTGCCCACGGAGGTGATGCTGGGATCGCTGCTGATCACGGTAAAGGTGATCTGGGTGCTGTCCGCCGTCAAAGCCCCCTTGGGCGTGATGGTAAACAGCGGGGTCATCTGGGCTGCGGCCACCGTTACCGGCTGGGACTTTGCCAGTTGGCCGTTGTTGGTCAGGAATGCCGCCAGTTTTTCTCCGGCGGTCAGCGCATCAGAGAATGTCAGGGTCTGCTCGCCTGCGGCGGAAGCGCTCCTGTTGGCCAGGAATGTGCCACCGCTCAGCAGGCAGTCCGCGTCCGCCGTACCTGCATCATATTTTTTCAGCACGATGTAGGTGCCGTCCGGAATTTTGCCGCCCAGCTGTGCGGTCACGCTGGTGTCCCCCGCCTTAGGCGTTCCCTGAATGGACACTGCGGGGATATCCTCCTCCGGTGTGCCGGAAACCAGCACCGAGTCATCCGGGCGCTGGAACATGGCTTCGTAGTTGTTGCCCTTGGGCAGGAAGATGCTCTCGTTCTGCTGCCAGTAGACCACGGCGCGGACACGCCACCCCGCCTTCAGAGGCTGAGACAGCGTCACCTCATAGCCGCTCTGGGGCGCTGTGAAGATCAGGTTGGAGGCCAGGGAAATCTGCTTTTCCCCTTCAAAGTCAAAGGTGGTGCCGTCATTGGGATATTGCGCCACCGCAACGGTAAGAGAAGTCTTTCCCTCTTTGGCCGCCTGGAACAGCCGCTCATCGCCGGTCAGGTTGATGTGCAGCTTGGTAGCCCCCGGGTCCAGCGTGGTTTCCACGATGGAGGCATCGGGATAGGTATAGTCCAGGAAGCCCGATCCGCTGTCATCCGTCACCTCCAGCGCCTGGGAGTTGGAGGGCCGGTAAAAGTCCTCCCCCACCGGCACATTCAGGCAGGCAATCACATTGTAGTAAAGAGGCAATTCCTGATTGAACTCACAGGTCACTGTTTGACCATTCTTTACATATCCTGTCCACAGACGCTTGTTGTAGGAACTGTCCGGGTCAAAGGTGGTGTTGGACGAATAGGCAAAGATCGTCATGTAGCACTGATTCAGCGAGGAATCCAGCGTGACCTTTACATCCACAGACTTTTCACTCTGTTTGAAGTTCTCTGTCCGCACCGTGCCGTTTTTCATCAGGGTGGCAGTGGTGTTCTTGAGGATCTCCTCCGGCGTCTTTACGCTGGAGGACGCCGTGACCGTCACGGCGTCGCTGTACTGGAAGCTCTGTTTTTCTGTGTTGCTGTCATATTTGTAGAGGTACGCCTGAATGGTCTGCCCCTCTTTCAGATCGCCGGTACTCATCAAGTTGAAGGGCACCGTATAGTCGCCATCACCGGTGAAACTCACCCGGCCCAGCTTTGTGCGGCTGTCATCGCCCTCCGTAATGGGCAAGCCGGTGGTTACGAGCAAGCTGCCGCCCACAAATTTCTCCGCGCCCGCTACCTTTACCGTGGCCTGGGTGGAGGCTGTAGTGTAGCTGCTCTCCAACAGGGTGACGGTTGTCTCCTCTCCGGGCGTCTGGGCCGCACCAATGATCACCGGATCAGACTGGGCAATCACAGTGCCGCTGCTCAGCACCAGCGCCACCAGCTTCTGGCCCGCCACCATGGCAGCTTCTGCCGGAGACAGAACATAGGTCTTTGCCTCGGCGTTTGCCTGCGTTGCCGCCCGTACGCCGCCGAACGTTTCAAATTTCGTTGCGTCAGCATCATAGCTGCGGAGAATCAGCACAGAACCGGACGGAATCTTGCCGCCCAGCGTCACGGTTACGCTGGTATCCCCCGCCTTGGGCGTTTCCTGAATGGCTGCCGTGGGAACGTCCTCCTCTGCGGTGCCGGAAACCGGAACAGAGTCGCCCGTCTGCCCCAGCTGATAGTCGTTGCCCTGGGCAATGAACAGATCCGGGCAGCTGTCCCAGTAGGCCACGGCGCGGACACGCCAGCCCGCCTTCAGGGGCTGAGACAGCGTGACTTCCTGGTGCGTGATGGATTCGGTGGTTTTCCCCAGCTGAACCAGAGTAATGGTGCTGCCGTCCTCAATCTGGAATTCGTCTCCCGCCGGGTACATCCCGATGGTGTAGTGGATGTCGATTTTTCCGGCTGCCGCCGCATCAAAAATCCGCTGGTCACCGGTCATGGAGATGTGCAGTGTGGTGGCTCCCGGCTCCAAAGTCTTTTCGTCAATGGTAATGTCCGGGTAGGTGTAGGGCTGGAAGCCCTGGCCTTTCTCATCCACCACTTCCAACGCCCGAGACTTGACATAAGCATAGTTGGTGCTGCCCTCGGCGTCCTTGCCCGCCGGGGTGTTGACGCAGGCAATGATCTTGTAACCCACCTTCAGCGCCACATCGGCGTTAAACGGGCAGGTTATCGTGCCGGTCTTGACCTGTCCCTTCCACAGGACAAAGCTGGAAGTGCTGTTATCCGGGTCAAACCCCGCCGTGCCGATGTAGGCGTACACCGTCATATAGCAGCTTTCCACAGAGTCGTCCAGCTCCACCTGAACATCTACGGAATTTGCATTCTGCTTAAATGGTTCGGTGCGGGTTTTCCCGTTTTGCAGCAGCACCGCAGAGGTATTGGCAATGATCTCCTCCCGCGTCTTTTCCCCGGAGGCCGCAACGGTGAAATAATCGCTGAATACCTCCTGTACATCGTCATCTTTGGTATAAGTCAGCTTCACGCAGAACTGGCTTCCCGCTGTCAGCTTTCCGGCAGAAACATCCAGCGTCACATCCCCTATTGCCGCACTCCATTTTTTTGCAATAGGGTTGTCCTCATTGTACCCGTATGTATTTACCGGCAGAAGAAATACATTCACCGTGGATACTTCCGTGTCTGCACAGTCAATGCGCAGCGTAACCTGTGTACTGTCCGCCGTCACGGTGCCCACAGGTGTAATCGTAAAATCACTGGCGGCCTGGGTACTCACCGCAGCCGATTCGGATCTGCTGTCTGCTGCCAATGTCGGCGAAATCGCAAGTGTTGACATCATCAGCAAGGACAAAAGTCCACTGCCGATGCGACGGAAAAGAGTTTTTTGCATAAAGGCCCTCCTTGAAAAGCAATATCAGTTAAATCACTCTAACTCCCATGGATTCAAAAACCGGTTTTTAAGTTAACCGGTAACTTTAAAAGTTATGAAGTTAGAGTGCCTTAACCGCAGTTGTGATGTTAGTATATACCTGATACTCCTCTCTGTCAATATCGTTTCTATTTGATTTATATTGAGCAAGACCATGTCATCATGCGCCTTCATAAAAAACAGCCTTTCAGTTATGTTGCAATGGCAAAGAGCATGCTAGCATAGGTGTCCGGAAGGGTCTCCCCGATCTCTCGCACCCATTTTTGCGTGACATGAGACGGGCACATGACAATGCCGAAAGACTTCCCTCTGCCGTCCTTTTTCTGTGCAGCCCATAAGCCATGCAATGCGCCGAGGGCAGTCGAGCCGATTTTTGTTTTGCCCGAGCCGCATTCCGCAATGATAAGCGCCGTTTTCTTGCGGTCAAGCTGCCGCTTGACAGCCTCCGCCACCGCAAGCTGGGCGTCATAGAGGGAATAGCCGGCCTTTTGCATGATATAGTCATTGATTCTGAGTACTTCATTCGAAAGCGGCTCTCTGGCTGGATCGAAGATAGGCACGAACTGATCGCGGATACGGTCAGCAACGGTCACGCCGAAGGTATTGAGATACCCTGTGACATTGTTGACCTCGTCAAACCCATCCGGGGCGCCGGGTACAGCGCCGGGGATCTGAATGGTCCCGGCCTTCAGCCCCTCCTCCAGTACCTCTATGACATTCTTATCATCCGGTTCCAGATCCAGCGTCCATGCGTCGATCCGCTCCTTTTGCGGGATGACCTCCAACTGCCGGAGATTGCCTCGCTTTTGGAGCGAAGCAAGTACATAGTCCCGAAACGCAGGAATGAGTGGCGCCGCCGTTTTGTGATCCAACTCCTCAAATAACCGCACACGGTCTCCTTCCGGGCAGAAAATGTAGCATTTTCTCGGCTGTTCCGTCTTTTCAAGAGTTCCTTCCTCGCCATCTTCCTGACCGGGATTCTCTCGCTGCGAATCATCGTTTGCCATAAGTGTCGCCACGGCATACACGCCGTCATGAGACAACTGCCGCTGATACCCTTTCATGGTGCTTTGCAGCTGTCTCACCATATCATTTTGGGTGGCTTCTATGGTTGCGCCGCCGTAGATGGCGTCTGCCATAACCGACGCGTCTGTTCAGTTTCTCTCCTCCCCCTCCTTCTTCGTCGGTTCAGTTGTTCCAACGTTCTTCCTGCTTGCAGGATCGGTGAGGGCAAAAATTAGATTTTAAAGAACAGGTATGATTAGACAGAAAGCTGTGCGCACAAAAGTTGCGAAATCACAGGTCCCACCCCACTTTTTCCTTACATTTTCCGTGACAGTCGAATAACGGAATCACAGGTTTCATCCCTCAAAAAGCTTGCATTCTATATGACAGAATCACAGGTTTTATCCAGAAAAAGTCCGCATTCTACATGACAGAATCACAGGTTTCGTCGAGCACTCACGGCAACGAAATCACAGCTTTTGCCCCTACACAGTAGTATCCGAAATCACAGTTTTGGTTCGTGCATTCTGCATGAAGAAATCACAAGCTTCGACAATATGGAATACCCGAAAAGTCTGGAATTACTATGATTTTGCAGAAGGTCTCTCTCAAAAAGCGGTCCTGATTTAAACTCCTTATAAATCAGAAAGCACGGTATACAATCGGTCATGTTGAAACAGAAAATACTACTCAGAAAATATAGAAATATTTTCTCTGTTTTGGTCCGATTTTTTCTTCTATATTTTTTAAAAAAGCTGTACATTATGCACACACCGGGAAAAGTTAAATTCTGGCAGTCAAGAGGTCAGCGGTTCGATCCCGCTATTCTCCACCAAGAAAAACCTTGAAACCATAATGGTTTCGAGGTTTTTCTTATATGTGGCAAATTGTACAAAGTCGTTTTTGTGTTGAATTTGTGTTGAACGCGCGGAAAAATTGCTCATAATTATCTTTTCCATGCCACGCATTTTTGCAACTTTTTCTATATTTTTATAATTTCTACATTTTACACAAACGCATTGATAGGAAAAGGTTTTTTCTGCCCATTTAAAAAAGCGCAGTCAAAAAAATGTATTTTTCTGTCCACTTTATCTTTCCTGCTCTTGTGTTGAATTTCGTGTTGAATCACAAATTCTTCGCCATTATTTTCAAGGACAGGAACATTGGTTGTCCCCGTTCCACCTCATAGGAGCTGAACAGTGCGTTCAAATCACGCCAATAGAGATACCATTGGAGGTCTTGCTTTCCACTGTCAACAGTTTCTCATGATGTTTGTATGGTTTGAATGGAAGCCATTAAGTCATCCGGCGGTCACATTCCAAATACCCCTTATCCAATAGCTTTCCAATCTCCAGATCATATTGGTCATTCATATTCCGTTCTACCGCCCAAAGTACAATAACGGTGTTTTTATTATATCGATTCGCCCACGTTTTAGCAAGGGCCTCACCAAGCAGCACTTCAAGAGCGTTAGGACTGCTCGCATATAAAGCCGCTCCTTCCATACCAATGACAAGGTCGGTACCGCTGCCGGTATAGGTTTTGATCGCTCCGTCATAGTCCAACGCCACATCGTCGAGAGATAGGATGCTAAGGGCATTGCTGTTACTGTTCGGCTTGCAAGCCTTAGAGCAACGCAAATTGACAGACCTAAGATTGCATTCCCTGCGCAGTTTCTTCTTTAGCGCAGAAATAAGTGTCGATTTCGGCACTTGTTTGAATGCCCGGAAAACGAACCAAGAGCCTCTGTCGATGCCCGTTTTGGGTGTCGGCAGAGGCTCTTTTTTTGTATCTCGTATGCAAATCCGTGCAATATTCGCCCGCTAATCCATAGTGTCACTGTTAGCGTTTCTGTATTACTATGCCTCTAATCCATATAATTATTATGAGCGTTATAGAAAAGGTGTAGGTACGCGCTATGATTGATAAGCGAATAGGAAAACGAGTAAAGCAATGCAGAGAACGGCTCGGTCTTTCGCAGGAAGAGTTTGCGGAAAAGACAGGGCTGACAGCAAATTATATTTCCACGGTTGAGCGCGGTATGTCATTCCCTCGCTGCGAGAAGTTGATTATTCTTCTCAACGGGCTTGAGGTTTCGGCTGACGCGATCTTTTGTGATGTTCTGGATCACTCAACGAGCTACAAGGCGTCTGAACTTTCCGAGAAACTTGACTCGTTGCCTCCACAAGCACAGAAACGAATTTTGCAGATGGTTGAGCTGATGATTCAGCAGGAAACCTCGGATAATGGCTAAATCCGTCAAAGACTGCGTGTTTTTTCACGCAGTCTTATTTTTTTGCCATTTTTCGACCGACTTCTGCATACCTCCATGCTATACTATGTATTAGAGGCATAGAAGCAATCTTTAATGCACAGAAAGAAGTGGAGAACAAACATGAAAACTTACGTCTTTACCGGACATCGCCTGCAGCACCTCCCATTTGGAATGAATGAGGATGATGCACGCTGCGCCGACCTCAAGGAGACACTGAAAGAACAAATTATCAATCTTATTGAGGCAGAAAATGTCACGCACTTTATAACTGGCATGGCTCTCGGTGTTGATCTTTACGCAGCTGAGATCGTGCTTGATTTGAAGGCTCGTTATTCCAACATTACACTTGAAAGTGCCATTCCCTGCGAAACTCAGGCGGTCAAGTGGTCGGCAGCACAGCGAGAACGCTATTATGACATTGCTGCGCAGTGCGATAAGAAAATCATGAAGGCTGTTAAGAAAAACATCAGAAGGAGAACCGTATGAAAACAAATGCAACGCAGCTTGCCGCAGCGCGGCGCGCAATTGAAGCTATCGCTATGCGTGAAGGGATCAGCGTGGAAGAAGTCCGCAGAGAAATCAGTCTTGCGATCCTCACGGCACAGCCAAAGGATGCCAGCATTGTCTCTGCGATTCCGTGCGCCGGATTAGTTCCGACCCCCGAGGAGTTGATCGCCTACTGCGTTTCGAAACTGTAAATAAAAGCTGGACTGCATCAGCCAATGTCATTAAATTAGTGACGAAGGCAGTATGAGTATGGTATTTTTACGGGATGATCTCGATGCTGAAAACATCCGCAATGGGGATGAGTTGCCGATCCGCCATCTGGATCACGCCGTTGACCGCGTCGATCCGCTTGACCGATCCGATGACAGTTTGGTAGCTGCCGCCGTTCTTCCGTTCGTCCGGCACAAAGTAGGTGATGGACGCCGTGGGCCTGCCGGGAAGCAGCTCCTGGAGGCGCTGCAATTCCGCGTCCACCCGTGCCATTTCGTACTCATCCAGTTCCATGCGCTGGTCCGTCAGCCGCCCGGTTTCCGCAATGGCAGCGCTGCGGCCGGTCAGGGCGGCAAAGGGCGAAAACTGCGCCGCACGGTCATAGAGGGACATCCGTGGATGTTTTGGCGAATCCGGATGGGGCAGACGAATGATGTCATCGTATTGTCCGCTCATGCCTTATGCCCTTCAATTTCCCGGATTCGCCTTTCCGGTGATCTGTTCCACGGTGATACGCCAGACCGCTGTCTTTCCCCGGCACTCCGAAAAATCGCCATGGCTTCTGGGATGCTCCGGCGCCAGTCTCATGCACAGCAGCCGCAGTGCCTTTACCTTGTCCGCCTCATCCGTCAATTCTTCCACTCTGCCCAACATGATTGCGGAGGCGTAGCGCGTGGTCAGGGTCGGCTGGTCCACCCATGCGCCGCCCTCCACACAGGTGACACACACCTGCGGCTGGTGGTTCAGACAGTCCGTCTTTTCACCGGCCTGCGCGCAGTGAATATACAGGTAGTTCCCCTCCCGCGCAAAATTCACCGGCACGGCATAGGGCGTTCCGTCCGGCTTTGTCATAGCCAGTACGCCATAGGAGCAGCGCTCCACAATTTCCCACGCCTGCTCAGCGCTGACTTCACGATCCTTTCTTCTCATAACTCTCACATTTTCCTTTCTTTCATATCCGCTGTCATATCATATGCTTTGATGTGTTCTGTGCTGTCAAATCCATGCAGGACCTGTACATCTTCATCTCGAATCAAAAGATTCTTCGTTAATTGTCCGCTCATGCCTTATGCCCTCCGATCTGCTTATTCCGCTCCTTGGCGGTAGCGCCTTCCAGATAGCTTCCGCCATTCAAAATGGCGTTTTTGCCGAACTTCTTTTTAATGTCGAGCATGGCTTCCTGAATTTTGCGCTCCCGTTTCAGCTTAGATTCTTCCTCCTGCAGCCGCTGCTCCTGCACTTCAACGTTGTCAAACAGATTGAACTGCACTGGGGCTTCCGGCTTCTGCTGTGCCGTATCTTCGCCCACCAGCCGATTAGCTGTGATGGTAAGTCTCCGAATAGACAGCTTCGGATTGACCTTTGCGTCATAAACGCCAAGAACGGCGTCCGTGATGCTCCGGGCCGAAGATGTCTTTCTCGGCAGGTTTGCTGTTCCGTGGGTGTGCTTGGGGATCTTCCTGCCATAGCGGTCTGTCACGGTCTCACCGTGGTAGCTGCCGCCAGCGGTGTTTTCAATGTCATATCCCACCGTCAGGGTCAACTGATCCGTTACCAGCTTCTTTTCCAACAGATCCAGCGCGACGGCTTCCGCCATCTCCCGTACAACCAACCGTGCTTTCTCAAAGGAATACGGGTATTGGAGAACCTGCCCGGAGCAGACGCTGTTCGTTTCCGGCCGGTATGCCTTGATATCCTGCATCCGGCACGGCTCCCAGCCCCATGCGTGGTCGATGAGGAGTTCAGCGTTGATGCCGAACATCCGATAGAGCAGTTCTTCATTGTAGTATTCGTTCGGCTTGCCGATGGAGCATCTTGCAACATCACCCATGGTGTAGATGCCGATGGCTTCCAGCTTCTTTGCGTAACCGCGTCCAACACGCCAGAAATCCGTCAGCGGGCGGTGCGCCCAAAGCTGCTCACGGTAGCTCATTTCGTCAAGCTCCGCAATGCGGACGCCGTCTTTGTCCGGCTGCACGTGCTTCGCCATAATGTCCATAGCGACCTTGCAGAGATAGAGGTTGCTGCCGATGCCCGCCGTAGCTGTGATGCCCGTGGTGTGCAGGACATCCGAGATCATAACCTTTGCCAACTCACGGGCGGTCATGTGGTAAGTTTGCAGATAGTTCGTCACATCCATCATCACCTCGTCGATGGAATAGACATGGATGTCCTCCGGGGCGATGTATTTCAGGTATACGTTGTAGATCTGTGTGCTGACCTGGATGTATTTTGCCATCCGAGGAGGGGCAATGAGATAATCTACTTCTCTGGATGGGTCAGCCGCCAGTTCATTGGCGTTGAAGCTCTTTTCAGAAAGGCAGCCAGCTTTGCGCCGCCGTTCCGCGTTGACTTCCTTGACACGCTCCACCACTTCAAAAAGCCGCGCTCTGCCGGAGATGCCGTATGCCTTTAGGGACGGGGACACGGCAAGGCAGATGGTTTTCTCCGTCCGGCTGGCGTCAGCCACCACCAGATTGGTGGTCAGAGGATCAAGCCCGCGCTCCATGCATTCCACGGAGGCGTAGAAGGATTTCAGGAAAAGCCGAATTCGGCTTTTTCTGAATAATGCCGAGAAAAAAGAAATGCCGATATAATTTAGAAAAGGTTGAAAT
>OLFV01002536.1_pt1 | contig 13392 bp, 12 predicted proteins | sample 1605551 | NCBI WGS metagenome assembly OLFV01 (sample SAMEA3888922, study PRJEB22519) | human gut metagenome | biome: human gut; feature: human-associated habitat; material: faeces | place: Denmark | collected 2011
GTCATGCCCCAAGGGGGCTAGTGCAAACCACCGGCACGGCCGGTGGTTATGATTTGATGTACAGCGCGAAAGCGGAGTTGCAGATCCGACGCAGCTTTGCCGTCCGTTCCCGCAAGCGCGGTGTTTTTGCTCGGATGCAGTTACCCGGTCCAATAAGACTTGTGATTTAGAGGAACGGAACACGGGACGGTACAGCCCTGTTGATTTCTGTACACAGCTTGATAGAGAACAGCCCCCATTTGCCGGATCGTCCGACAAATGGGGGCTGTTCAAGGCACAGGGCCTGGTCATATCAGTTGTTTTCCGCGAAGCGGGCCAGAAACTGCTTGGTGCGCTCCTCCTGAGGATGGTCGATGACCTGCTTGGGATCGCCCTGCTCCACGATGAAGCCGCCGTCCATGAAGATCACCTGATCCGCCACGTCCCGGGCGAAGGCCATCTCGTGAGTGACGATGATCATGGTGGTTTTCTGTTCCGCCAGACCACGGATGACCTTCAGCACCTCGCCGGTCAGTTCCGGGTCCAGCGCAGAGGTGGGCTCGTCGAAGCAGAGAATATCCGGGTGGAGCGCCAGTGCCCGGGCGATGGCCACCCGCTGCTGCTGACCGCCGGAAAGCTGATGCGGATAGTGCCCGGCACGGTCCGCAAGGCCCATCTGGTCCAGCAGCTCCATTCCGGCGGCACGGATGGCTTCCTTACTCTCGCCGCTGTCCTTGGCCATCAGTTCCCGGGCGAGGGTCACGTTTTCCAAAGCCGTATACTGGGGAAAAAGGTTGAAGGACTGGAACACCATGCCGAAGTGGAGCCGGTTTTTCCGGATCTCATTTTCGGAGCAGTTTGCGTGATGGTCGGCGTCAAACAGCACTTTGTCCTGTACGGTGATGGTGCCGGCGTCCGGCGTTTCCAGAAAATTCAGACACCGCAGCAGCGTGGTTTTGCCGCTGCCGGAGGAGCCAATGATGGAAAGGGCCTGCCCCTCCTCCAGAGAGAAGCTGATGTCATTGAGGACCTTTGTGTTTTCAAAATGCTTTTCCAGATGCTGTACGGTTAAGATCGACATTTCAAAGCCCTCCCTTACTTAAAATAGCTGAGCTTGCGCTCGATGAAGTTGAACAGGAGCGTCAAAAGACCCACAAAGGCCAGATAGAACACGCCGGTATAGAACAGAGGCCAGGTGATACCCTTGGACTTCATAAAAGCTTCGCCGGCCATGGTGATCTCAATGATGGCGATGGTCCGGGCCAGAGAGGTGTCCTTCACCAGCGTGATGATCTCATTGGACATGGGGGGGATGATCCGCTTGACCATCTGCAAAAGGGTGATCTTGAAGAAGATCTGCCGCTTGGTCAGGCCCAGCACCTCACCGGCTTCCCGCTGACCTGCCGGGACGCCCTCAATGCCGCCCCGGTAGATCACGGAGAAATAGCAGGCGTAGTTGATGATAAAGGCGATGCAGCAGGCAGTCATGCGTCCGTCCCGGAAGGCGTTCCACGGATTTGTGCCGAACCAGGTGCCGGGACCGTAGAAAATGATGATGAGCTGGAGAATCAGCGGCGTACCCCGGATGATCCAGACGATGACGTTGGTCAGGGCGGACAGGGGCCGGAGCTGGGAGAGCCAGCGGGCAAAGCCCCGCGCTTCCTGCTGCCGGTAGGCCAAAGCCCGGAAGGGCGCCCACTTGCTCATGGAGCCGAAGGCCACTACCAGACCAAGGGGCAGCGCGAACAGCAGCGTCAGGAAAAACAGCTTGACCGCCTGACTACAGCCTTGCAGGATGGAGAGGGTAACAGTCCAAAACATGAAAGAATTCTCCTCTATGTAGTGATAATGGGGGGAACGAAGGGGGAGGAAGGAAAGCGTATGCGGGAAATATGCCGCTCAAAGGCAGAGAGCGACCGCTCTCTGCCTTTGCTGTATGATTTGAGGAATTACTTGGTCACAACGACCTGAGCGTTGTTGCAGTAGGCGTTGGTGCACTCCATGGATTCCTGGGCGGCGGTGGTGATGGTCATGCCGTTCCAGACCACATCGATGCCCTTGCCGTTCAGCTCAAAGACCTTGTTGTCCCAGTTGATCACGGTAAACACAGGCTCCACGCCCAGCTTTTCCGCTACCAGCTTGGCCATGTCGGCGTCGAAGCCGATCCAGTTGCCGTCAGCGTCCTGATAGTCCATGGGCTCAAACTCGGTGATGCCGATGACCAGCGTGCCCTTGTCCTTGATGTACTGCACGTCGCTGTCGGATTCGGAAGCGGTGAACTCGGATGCGGGCTGCTCCACCAGAGCGGCCTGTACGCCGTAGGTCTCGGCGGTTGCTTCCAGAACGCCGTCGGCGTAAGCGCCAGCCATCACGGAGTTGATGAAGGAGGCCAAATCGCTGCCCTTGCGGCAGCCGACGCCGTACAGCTCCTCGGTGAGCTTCTGATCGGTGATGGTCAGATCGGGATAGCTGGTGCCTTCACCCACCATGGCACCGGCCATGAGGGAGTCGATGATAGCGGCATCGGCGGTGCCGGCCTGTACTTCCATCAGTGCCTTGGCCTGAGAGTCCACGGATACAACGTTGTAGCCGTTGGCCAGTGCCACTTCCTCACCGGCGGAACCGGCTTCCACTGCGTAGGTCAGCTTGGCGACTTCAGCAGGCTTGGTCGCATCGGCGGCGGGGGTGCTGGTATCAGCGGGGGTCTCGGCCTTGGCACCGCAGGCAGCCAGAGACAGAACCATCATAGCAGAGAGTACAAATGCAGTCAACTTTTTCATGTTCCATTCCTCCTGAAGAATTGTTCGAGCGATTGATTTATTATGGTAGTAGTTTACCATGATAAATTGGTAATGTAAAGAAGTGAAAGCGACAAAATGCGCCGAACGTGCGGCGGGTGATTTGGTGGGAATGAACAAAGGCAGACGGGCTGTCATACTTTTCCGGGCTGTCTCATAGAAATGGACTATAAAAGCGGAAAAAGGACGGGATGCTATGAATACCTCGATCTATCAGAATATTGCCACCCGCACTGCGGGCGACATCTATATCGGTGTGGTAGGGCCGGTGCGGACAGGGAAATCCACCTTTATCAAGCGGTTCATGGAGACACAGATCATTCCCAATATTGACAATGTGTACCGCCGGGAGCGGGCCAGAGACGAGCTGCCCCAGAGCGGCTCCGGCCGCACGGTGATGACGGCGGAACCGAAGTTCGTGCCGGAGGAGGCGGCCCAGATCCAGTTGGAGGGGGGCGCGGCCTTTTCCGTCCGGCTTATCGACTGTGTGGGCTACATGGTCCGGGGGGCCTTGGGCCAGACGGAGGATGATCAGCCCCGGATGGTCACAACGCCGTGGTACGATCATCCTATCCCCATGACGGAGGCGGCGGAGATCGGCACCCGGAAGGTCATCGCGGAGCATTCCACCATTGGCATCGTCATCACCACAGACGGCAGCATTTCCGACATTCCCAGAGAGGATTATCTGGAACCGGAGGAGCGGGTGATCCGGGAATTGCAGGAGCTGGGAAAGCCGTTTATCGTCCTGCTGAACAGCGAGGACCCCAAATCGGACCGGACTCTGGCCTTGGCCGGGGACATCGCCAGCCGGTATCAGGTGAAGTGTGTGCCGGTGAACTGTTTGCGGCTGGAGGAGGAAGATGTAGGGGAGATCCTGAAGGCGGTGCTGTATGAGTTCCCCATGCGGGAACTGGATATTTTCCTGCCGTCCTGGGTGGACGCTTTGCCGGGAGAGCATCCGGTAAAGGCGGGAATCTATGACGCCATCCGGCAGAGCATGGCGGAGCTGCACCACATCCGGGAGATCGACGGCGCGGTGAAGAAACTGGGAGAAAATGAGAACATCAGCGAGGCGCTCATCACAGCCATCGACCTTGGCACCGGCGTAGCCGCCGCACGGGTGAGCCTGCCCCGAGAGATGTTCTACCGGACGCTCTCGGAGCAGTCCGGCTTTGATGTGGGGGATGACGGTGACCTCATGAGCCTGCTGACAAAGCTGGCCGGCGTCAAGACGGAATATGACAAGGTGGCCGGGGCGCTGCGGGATGTCCGGGAAACGGGCTATGGCATCGTGGTGCCGGGAATCGACGAATTGAAGCTGGAGGAACCGGAGATCATGAAGCAGGGAGGGCGGTACGGTGTCCGCCTGAAGGCCAGCGCCCCCAGTATCCACATGATCCGGGCGGATATTGAGACGGCGGTCAGTCCCATCGTGGGTAATGAGAAGCAGTCTGAGGACATGGTGAATTATCTGCTTCAGGAGTTTGAAGGGGACACCAGTAAGATCTGGCAGTCCAACATTTTCGGACGCAGCTTTCACGAGGTGGTCAGCGACGATCTGCAAACCAAACTGAAGCGGATGCCTGAGGATGCCCGGAAAAAGCTGCAAGAGACGCTGACCCGCATCATCAACGAGGGCAGCGGCGGGCTGATCTGCATTATCCTGTAAAGATAAATAAAAGTGCCCCCGGCGGGAATATTCCCGCCGGGGGCATTTGTCTGCAAACATAAAGAACGCCGGAACGGTCACAGGGCCGTGCCCCGCTTGGGCATGTAGAGATTTGTCATATCCACGCCCTCCAATGCCAGCAGAAAGCGCTTTTTCTCCACGCCTCCGGCGTAGCCAGTGAGACTGCCGTCCGCTCCTACTACCCGGTGACAGGGGATGAGGATAGAAATGGGGTTGTGCCCCACCGCGCCGCCGACCGCCTGGGCAGCAGCGGAAATTCCCCGGTCCCGGAGAATCTGGGCCAGAGCGCCGTAGGTAGTTACCTGACCGTAGGGGATCTCCAACAGCAGCCGCCACACCACCTGACGGAAATCGCTGCCCTTGGGAGCCAGCGGCGGCAGATCCGGGAGAGGCTGCTTGGCAAAATAGGCATCCAGCCACGCAGCGGTCTGACGGAACACGGGCAGATCGTCCCGTTCCACGGCGGCTTCGTCCAGCGTGGCGGCGAAATATTTCTGCCCTTCCAGCCACAGACCGGCCAGCGCGCCGTTGTCAGCGGCTAAAAATATAGTTCCCAGCGGGGAAGCGTACTGGGTCAGCTCCATAAGAGTCCCTCCTGACGCATAGAATGACGGCTCGATGCTATTATAAACAAGGCCCGTGCTACTTGCAAGAGAAATCCCTCCGTGGTATGATGAAACGGAACGATACATTGTGTGAGAGGAGGCGGCTTTGTATGCTGTTGGCGGTCGATATCGGCAACTCCACGATTTCCACCGGCCTGTTTGGGCTGGATGGGGAGCTGCGCTTTTTAGCATCCTTGGATACGGACTACCGAAAGACGGCGGATCAGATCTGCGTGGATCTGATGAACCTGTTTCAGCTTTACCATTTCCGCTATGAGGATGTGACGGATTCCATTCTGTGCAGCGTGGTGCCGCCGCTGAACTTTATGATGGAGAAAGCGCTGACCCGTCTGCTGGGCAAGCCGCCTGTGGTGGTGGGCCCCGGCGTGAAAACGGGACTGAATATCCGCCTGGCGGTCCAAAGTCAGGTGGGGGCGGACATTGTGGCGGACGCTGTGTCGGCGCTGGAACAGTTCACCGCGCCCATCATCACCATCGACATGGGTACCGCCACTACCATCGGTGTCATTTCCGAGGGACGGACCTATGAGGGCGGCCTTCTGCTGCCGGGGGTCAACGTCTCTCTGGAGGCCCTCTCCCGGCGGGCGGCCCAGCTCCCGGCCATTTCCCTTCAGGCCCCGAAAAACCTGATCGGCAAAAGCACGGAGGACTGTATGCGCTCCGGCATCGTATACGGCACCGCCGCCATGCTGGACGGCATCATCGACCGCATCCGGGGGGAATTTCCCGGAAAGGAGCTGCACATCGTGGCCACCGGCGGCAGCGCGCCCTTTATCGTGAAATTCTGCCGGAATAAGATCCTTTACGATAAAACACTGCTGATGAAGGGCCTGTGGGCCATCTATAAGAGAAACCAGTAAATCGGAAAAATGAAAAGAAAGCAGTAAAGCAACAAATCAGCCGCCTGATGGAGTATCCATCAGGCGGCTGCGTTTTACAATTCTAAAGGGGAGACTTACTTTACCAGAACCTTCTTCAGCTTGGCGAAGCGGGGCAGGGAATCCACCTTGGGCAGGTTGGGCTCACCCTGGATCAGGGGCAGCACATAGTCGATGAAGGGCTGCTCCACGCCGTTGTGCTCCTTGTTGATCCACTCCAGAGGAACCTTCTTCTCCGTGTTGGCCACGTCGGTGAGGTTCAGCAGCTCCGTCTTGCAGACGTACTTGCCGTTGTCGCGGGTGCACTGGAAACCAACCATCTTATCGGTAATGCCGGCCACGGCGTTCTCCACGGCGGCCTTACCGCTCATGACGGACTCCTCAATGTCGGTCTCGGAGGCCAGATGTGCGCCGCAGCGCTGCAGCAGGCTCAGCTCGATGCCGCGGACCTTGGCACCGGTTTTTTCCTTGACCACAGAGGCCAGGTGAGCAGCCAGACCGCCCAGCTGAGCGTGGCCGAAGCCGTCGGTGGCAGAGGTCTTGGCCTCAGAGACGAAGGTGCCGTCAGCATAGTGGATACCCTCGGAAACGGCCACCATGCAGTTGCCCTTTTCCTTATAGATGCGGTCCACGTCGGCCAGGAACTTGTCCATGTCGAAGTCCACCTCGGGGAGGTACACCAGGTCGGGACCTGCGCCGTAAGCGGTAGCCAGAGCAGCAGCGCCAGCCAGCCAGCCGGCGTGACGGCCCATGATCTCCATGATGCAGACCATGCCGGTGTCATAGACGCGGGCGTCCTGATAGACCTCCATGCAGGAGGTGGCGATGTACTTGGCGGCGGAGGCGAAGCCGGGGCAGTGGTCGGTGCCGAACAGGTCGTTGTCAATGGTCTTGGGCACGCCCATCACGCGGCAGTCATAGCCGACCTTCTGCATATACTTGGAGATCTTGTTGCAGGTGTCCATGGAGTCGTTACCGCCGTTATAGAAGAAGTAACGGACGTCATACTTCTTGAAGATCTCCAGAATGCGCTTGTAATCCGTGTCATCCACATCGGGGTCCGCCATTTTATAGCGACAGGAACCCAGAGCAGAGGAAGGAGTGTACTTCAGCAGCTCCAGCTCGGCGGGGTCCTCCTGACCCATGTCGAACAGACGGTCATTCAGAACACCCTTGATGCCGTGCTCTGCACCCAGGACCCGGGTGATGTTGGGGTTCTTCAGGGCAGTTGCGATCACGCCGTAGGCACTGGCGTTGATAACGGAAGTGGGACCGCCGGACTGACCGAAGATACAGGCGCCTTTTAATTCGCTCATATGAAAATCCTCCTGACGATTCAAAATAAGATACCTGTATCATATCATCGAAATTTTAGAAAGTAAATACTTGCAATTTATTTTTTTTGTGATATTATGATAAAAGAAAAACGTTTTCCTCCCAGAAATCTAAAAAATTGTCAATATGTTCACAAGGGCTTCCGGGATGAAAAACGGATAGATCCCCAAATAGAAAGTTATATTTTATAGGAGGATGTTCGTATGCCACTGGTTACTTCTACTGAAATGTTCAAGAAAGCCTATGATGGCGGCTATGCCATCGGCGCGTTCAACGTCAACAATATGGAGATCGTGCAGGGCATTACCGAGGCTTGCCAGGAGGAGCACGCTCCCGTGATCCTGCAGGTTTCCAAGGGCGCCCGCGCCTATGCCAACCACACCTATCTGGTGAAGCTGGTAGAGGCCGCTGTGGAGTGCTGCCCCGATATCCCCATCGTTCTGCATCTGGACCACGGCCCGGACTTCGAGACCTGCAAGAGCTGCATTGATGGCGGCTTCACCTCCGTCATGATCGATGCTTCCGGCAAGCCCTTTGCCGAGAACATCGAGATCACCAAGAAGGTCGTAGAGTATGCCCACGATCACGGCGTTGTGGTCGAGGCCGAGCTGGGCACTCTGGCCGGCATCGAGGACGAGGTCAAGGTCGCCGCTCACGAGGCCTCCTATACCCGCCCCGAGGAGGTCGAGGAGTTCGTTTCCAAGACCGGCTGCGACTCTCTGGCCATCGCCATCGGCACCTCTCACGGCGCTTATAAGTTCAAGCCCGAGCAGTGCACCCGCAATGAAAAGGGCATCCTGGTTCCCCCTCCCCTGCGTTTCGACGTTCTGGAAGAGGTCTCCAAGCGCCTGCCCGGCTTCCCCATCGTGCTCCACGGCTCTTCTTCCGTGCCTCAGGAGTATGTGAAGATGGTCAACGAGTTCGGCGGTCAGATGCCCAACGCCATCGGCGTGCCCGAGGAGCAGCTGCGTCAGGCTGCCAAGCTGTCCGTCTGCAAGATCAACATCGACTCTGACCTGCGTCTGGCCATGACCGGCACCATCCGTAAGTTCATGGCAGAGCATCCCGATAAGTTCGATCCCCGCGAGTACCTGAAGCCCGCCCGTGCCAACATCAAGGAACTGGTCCGTCACAAGCTGGTGGACGTCCTCGGCTGCGCCGGCAAGGCCTAATTCAGTTTTGCCTGATTGATTTTACCCCAAACGCACCGGGAGACACTGTCTCCCGGTGCGTTTTTGTCAAATCGCCAGCTTTTGCGGATGATAACGCTCTTGCACATTCCGGTACCCTATATTATAATGTAAGGGCATTTGCAATAAACGAAAAGGAATGTGGCTATGTTTAAGATCTTGAAAACAGAGGGGAAGGCCCGGCGGGGCGAATTCTCCTGCGCCCACGGCGGCACGGTGCAGACCCCGGTGTTTATGAATGTGGGTACGCAGGCGGCCATCAAGGGCGGCGTTTCAGCGTTGGATTTGAAAAATGTGGGCTGCCAGATCGAGCTGTCCAACACCTACCACCTGCATCTCCGTCCCGGTGACAAGGTGGTGCGGCAGATGGGCGGCCTCCATAAATTTATGAATTGGGATGGGCCGATCCTCACGGACTCCGGCGGGTTTCAGGTGTTTTCGCTGGCCTCTCTGCGGAAGATCAAGGAGGAGGGCGTCACCTTCGCCAGCCATATCGACGGGCACCGGATCTTTATGGGCCCGGAGGAATCCATGCAGATCCAGTCCAATCTGGGCAGTGACATCGCCATGGCCTTTGACGAGTGCGTGGAGAACCCGGCCCGGTATGAGTACGCCAAGGCATCGGTGGAGCGGACCCTCCGCTGGCTCCAGCGCTGCAAGGTGGAGCATGACCGGCTCAACAGTCTGCCGGACACGGTGAACCCCCATCAGATGCTGTTCGGCATCAACCAGGGCGCCACCTTCGCGGATCTTCGGGCCTGGCATATGCAGGAGATCGCCAAGATCGACTGCGACGGCTACGCCATCGGCGGCCTGGCGGTGGGGGAGCCTGCCGAGGTGATGTACGAGATGATAGACGTGGTGGAGCCCTTCGCCCCGGCGGACAAGCCCCGGTATCTCATGGGCGTGGGAACCCCCAGCAACATCATTGAGGCCGTGGCCCGGGGCGTGGACTTCTTCGACTGCGTGATGCCCTCCCGCAACGGCCGCCACGGCAAGCTCTTCACCTGGGAGGGCACCGTGAACATCATGAACGAGAAGTATATCACCGATGACCGGCCCATCAGCGAAAGCTGCGGCTGCCCGGTGTGCCGCAGCCATTCCCGGGCCTACCTGCGCCACCTGTTCAAGGCGGACGAGGTGCTGGCCCTGCGGCTGGCGGTGCTCCACAATCTCTGGTTCTACAACGAACTGATGGCCAAGATCCGGGAGGCACTGGACAACGGCACCTTTGCCGACTTCCGGGAGAAATACAGTGGCAATCTGGAAAAACGGGCCTGATTTGGAACGGTTTTGCCTGCTGCGGCCGGTAAGAGGACTTGACAAACCGGCGGTTTGCGCATAAAATAAATCCGTTATCGACTGAGATGGGGAAAAAGCCCTGGTATCCCGCCTTCAGAGAGCCGGCGTTTGCTGCAAGCCGGTGGGGGAGCCTGGGAGGACTGGCCCCGGAGTCTTTTGCCTGAACAGCAGTAGGGCGGAACGGCTGGCATCGTTATCTGCCGCACCGAGCGCCGGGAAACCGGCGGAAACAGGGTGGTACCGCGTTTTCAACGCCCCTGAGCCGTAAGGCTTAGGGGCGTTTTCTTTATTCGGCGGAAAGCGTGAGGTGTTGCAGGATGAAAAAGCTGTGGGATTCCCCCGTTCCTTTTCTGGCCTATGGCGTTCCCTATGCGTATCTGGGATTTTGGGGACATGGGGAAACGGGCGGAGCATTGGCGAATTTCCTGTCTATCATCGGCGTGATTACGCTGATGAAATGGGCATACCATAAAAACAGCCTGAAAGCCCTGCTTTTGGGAAACGCACTGTCCCTGCTGGTATCCTGTGCCTGCCTGTCCGTGTTCGGAACGGAGAAATGGGGCGGGACCTTTGAACCCGCGACGGCTTTTCAGATGCTGTGCGCGGCAGCGTTGCTCGCACTGGCCGTTCAGCTGGTCTGGTGGCGCGTCAAGCGGCGGACACAAAAGCGGTCCTGAGATCAAATCAATCAAAATGCAGAACATTTCAGATAAAAGGAGTCAACCATGAAGTACGATTTTACAGCCATTGAAAAGAAATGGCAGGAGAAGTGGCTGGAGGAAAAGCCCTTCACCGCCGTCACCGGGGACAAGACCCGGGAGAAGTTCTACGGCCTCATCGAGTTCCCCTATCCCTCCGGTCAGGGCCTCCATGTGGGCCACGCCCGTCCCTTCACCGCCATGGACATCATCTGCCGCAAGAAGCGGATGCAGGGTTACAACGTGCTGTTCCCCATCGGCTTTGATGCCTTTGGCCTGCCCACGGAGAACTACGCCATCAAGAACCACGTCCACCCCGCCATCGTTACCAAGCAGAACATTGCCAACTTCACCAAGCAGCTTCACATGCTGGGCTATTCCTTCGACTGGGACCGGGTGGTGGACACCACGGACCCCAGCTACTACAAGTGGACCCAGTGGATCTTCCTCCAGCTGTTCAAGAAGGGCCTTGCCTATAAGGCATCCATGCCCGTGAACTGGTGCACCAGCTGCAAGTGCGTGCTGGCCAACGAGGAAGTTGTGGAGGGCGTCTGCGAGCGCTGCGGCAGCGAGGTCATCCGCAAGGAAAAGAGCCAGTGGATGCTGGCCATCACCAAGTACGCCGACCGCCTGATCGACGATCTGGACGATGTGGACTATATCGAGCGGGTCAAGATCCAGCAGCGCAACTGGATCGGCCGCAGCGAGGGTACCGAGGTGGACTTCACCGCCACTAACGGCGACAAGCTGACGGTCTATACCACCCGGTGCGACACGCTGTTCGGCGTGACCTATATGGTCATCTCTCCCGAGCACCCCTACCTCGCCCAGTGGAAGGATCAGCTGACCAACTGGGACGCTGTGGAGGATTACCGGCAGGAGGCTGCCCGGAAATCCGACTTCGAACGGGGCGAGCTGAACAAGGAAAAGACCGGCGTCCGGCTGGAGGGCATCGAGGCCGTCCATCCCGTCACCGGTAAGCACATTCCCATTTTCGTTTCCGACTACGTGCTGATGGGCTACGGCACCGGCATCGTCATGGGCGTGCCCGGCCACGATCAGCGCGACTGGGACTTCGCCACCGCCTTCGGTCTGCCCATCGTGGAGGTGGTCAAGGGCGGCGATGTGACCAAGTGCGCCTTCGCCCTGAAGGACGATACCGGCATCATGGTCAACTCCGACTTCCTCAACGGCCTCACCGTCAAGGAGGCTATCCCTGTCATGAAGAAGTGGGTCACGGAGCACGGCATCGGCCGTCCCAAGACCAACTTCAAGCTCCGTGACTGGGTGTTCAGCCGCCAGCGCTACTGGGGCGAGCCGATCCCTCTGGTGAAGTGCGAGAAGTGCGGCTGGGTGCCCCTGCCGGAAGAGCAGCTGCCGCTGCTGCTGCCGGAGGTGGAAAGCTACGAACTCACCGACGACGGCGAATCTCCTCTCTCCAAGATGACGGACTGGGTGAATACCACCTGCCCCAAGTGCGGCGGCCCGGCTCAGAGGGAAACCGACACCATGCCCCAGTGGGCCGGCTCCTGCTGGTACTTCCTGCGGTATATGGACCCCCACAATGATAAGGCCCTGGCCTCCAAGGAGGCGCTGGAATACTGGTCTCCCGTGGACTGGTACAACGGCGGCATGGAGCACACCACGCTGCATCTGCTCTACTCCCGGTTCTGGCATAAGTTCCTCTATGACATCGGCGCCGTGCCCACCAAGGAGCCTTACGCCAAACGCACCAGCCACGGCATGATCCTGGGCGAGGGCGGCGAGAAGATGTCCAAGTCCCGGGGGAACGTGGTGAACCCCAACGACATCGTGGCCCAGTACGGCGCGGACACCATGCGCCTGTATATCATGTTCGTGGGCGACTTCGAGCAGGCGGCTACCTGGTCCACCGACGCGGTGAAGGGCTCCAAGCGCTTCCTGGATAAGGTCTGGAATCTGGCGGAGACCGCCGCTGACAGCGAGGACTTGACCCCGGCCAACGAGGCCATCCTCCACAAGACCATCAAAAAGGTAACGGACGATATCGACACCCTGAAGATGAACACCGCCATCGCCGCCATGATGACCGCCGTCAACGAGATGACCGCCAACGGCGTCACCCGGGGCGATCTGGGCATCCTGCTGCGGCTGCTGAATCCCTTTGCTCCTCACATCACCGAGGAGCTGTGGGAGCAGTTGGGCTTTGCCGCAAAGACCGGCAAAATGTGCTGCCAGGCGGAGTGGCCGGTATATGACGCCGCCAAGACCGTGGCTTCCTCTGTGGAGATGGCCATTCAGGTCAACGGCAAGATGAAGGGCACCGTTACCGTGGCTGTGGACAGCGACGAGGAGACCGTCAAGGCCGCCGCGCTGTCTGTGGACAAGGTGCAGAAGGCTACCGAGGGGATGCAGATCGTCAAGACCATTCTGGTCAAGAACCGTCTGATCAACCTGATCGTAAAGCCCCGGTAAGGGAAAACGATCGACTCAAATGCGGGAAACCATCAAATTTTTCGGATTTGAGAAAAAATCCTTGACTTTCTTCTGATTATTTCCTATAATGATGTACGTTAAGGCTATACGTAGCCCCTAAGCATCCAGGATCAAGCCGGATGTCTCGGAGGGAGGGAAATATAAATGTCTGAGATTCATGTCAAGGAAGGCGAATCCATCGATAGCGCACTGAAGCGTTTTAAGCGTAGCTGCGCTAAGGCAGGCGTTATCGCCGAGGTTCGCAAGAGAGAGCATTATGAAAGCCCCAGCGTGAAGCGTCGCAAGAAGTCTGAGGCCGCTCGTAAGAACAAGAAGCGTTTCTACTAAGAAGCAAAAGTACCGCACCGAGAGGTGCGGTACTTCTTTTTGTATAAAGAAAACCACCGGCAATGCCGGTGGTTCCAAAAAGCTTTAGCTA
>OLFV01002537.1_pt1 | contig 13389 bp, 10 predicted proteins | sample 1605551 | NCBI WGS metagenome assembly OLFV01 (sample SAMEA3888922, study PRJEB22519) | human gut metagenome | biome: human gut; feature: human-associated habitat; material: faeces | place: Denmark | collected 2011
GACATTCAGAACCACAATCTGACGCTCTAACCAACTGAACTACGTCCACCATGTTGTGATTTGCTTCGTTGTCGAAAGCGAGTGCAAAAGTACAAGAAAAATTTTATTCCACCAAATTTTTCTTGTACTTTTTGATGTTTTTTTAGTTTGCAGGCTGTGCAGGAGCTGCGGGAGCTGCCTTTTCGCCTGTTGCAGGAGCTGCCTGCTGCTGGCTTGCACCAAATCCGGGAGTTGTATTAGGATTTGTTGTCTGTGTCTCTGTTGCTGCCTTTTCCATAACGCTGCTGCCTTCTGTCGATGTGGGGGCAACGTAAGCGCATATAACGCTGAAAAGTACCATTGCAATAGCCAGACCCCATGTCACCTTTTCAATGAATGCTGTGGTCTTGCGCACGCCCATGATGGCGTTTGAGGATGAGAAGTTTGAAGCCAAGCCTCCGCCTTTTGATTCCTGTATCAGCACGATGCCAATCATGAGCAGCGATGCTATAACGATCAAGATTACGAATAAAGTGTAAATCATTTTTATTGTTTGTTATTTTTGTTATTTAATATCAGTTTCTGTAAAAATCTGATTTGGTCTGCAAAGTAAGCATTTTTTTTTGGATAATTCAAATTTAATCGCTGAATTATTTCAAGTGCCTTTGAATATCTGCCTTGTTTTATGTAAATTTGGGCTAATGTCTCTGTAAAATAGCCGTCATCGCCTTCGATTGGCGTTTCTTCGGCTTCTTCCACCTGCGGCAGGTAGGTGGGCTTGTCCTGCAGTGTGATTTTGCCTCCGTCCTTGTTTATGAATGTGTCGATGAGTGCCTGTCCTTTCATCTTGGGACTGTCTTCTGCCGCTGCGGTTTCGTCTTCGCTTTCTGTTTTCATGAGGTATGCCACATAATCTACCGCGGCGTCGGCAGGAGTGGGTTTGCTCTTGTTGTCGGCAGTCTGCTGTGGTGTCTCGGTGGCTGAGTCGAGGTAGCTGTCGATGAGTGATAGTGTGCGGTTCTTGCCGTCGGCTTCTGTCTTGGGTTGTGTCGAAGCCGTATTCAGTTCGTAGTGCGACGCTTCCACGAGGTTGAAGAGCACTTTGCGGTCGGTGATGTAGATGGCTGCACGACGTAGTTCTTCGTCGAACGACGCGTCGTGTAGCAGATACATGTTCTTGAGCATCAGCAGACGGGCGGGCTGATAGTACGGGTATAGTGCGACAAGGTTGCGCAGTTCGTAGAGCGTTTCCTTGTTCATCAGTTCCGGATGGTTTATGAGTCGTACTAAATCCACTTCTTGATGTTTGGTTGTTAATGGTTTTGTGATAAATTGGCGTGTTCCGCCCGGCGTGGTTTCATCGTGCCGCTGGGTACACGATACGGCGGCATGGCACGCCGGCTACCAGTTGGCTACGGTGGCGTTGAATATCTGTTCGGCGAGGTCCTTCACCATCTGCGTCACCAGTTCTTCCTGCACGGAGTTGAGGCTCTTTGTCGTTTCGTATGATTTTGAGGCTGTAAACTGCCGCTCGAAGTCCTCGTCGTGGTTGGCGTTGTTGGTGAACCGCACGTTTACGGTGATTGAAAGTTCCGTCTGTGCGGAGCGTCCGTCGGCTGCCACCGACTTGTTGCGCTGTGTGTATTGCGTTATTTCGCCTTCTATCTTCATGTCGCCGTTGCGCTTCACCTGTATGAGTTTGGTGTGGCTGGCGTATTCGTCCTTCAGCTGGTTGTTGAACATCGGCCCCATCGGCCCCCACACATAGCTCGAACGTATGGGGAAGTCGGCTATCTGTATGGTCTTCGTCTTGGTGTAGTCGATGCTCGCTCCGTTGAGTTTGTAGCTCACGGAGCAGGCCGTCAGCACCATTGCTGCCGTTGTGAGGAGCATGGCGAAGAAAGTTCTTGTCTTATTTTTCGAGCCCATATTGCTTTATTTTTCTGTACAGGGTGCGGTCGGATATGCCGAGTTCCGTTGCTGCGTTCTTGCGGTTGCCGTTGTTTCGTTCGAGTGCCTTCTCTATTGTCAGCCTCTCGATGTCGTTGAGGTTGAGGTTCTTCTCGTCGTTCACTTCCACGAAGCTGTCGCTGTCGTCGCCGAAGTCGGTGCTTCTCCGTTGCGGCTGTATGTTCACCGGTTCGCCGTAGCCCACCTCCTCCGCTTCGATGTCTATCGGCATGTTGGGTCCGGGGTGCATGCCCATAGGGCGCAGGGCGTTGCCGGCAGGTACTTTTCCGCCGTCGTTCGGGTAGGCTGAAATATGTTCAGGGTAGCGGCTTATGGCGTTGTTCATGTCGCGTGTGTCGTCCATCTGCTTGCGCATGGTGGCCATTTCGCGGCGCAGGTCGCTCACGTTGCCGCGCAGCTCATAGAGTATTTTGTAGAGAATCTCACGTTCGCTCTCGTAGGAGTGTGCTCCCGGTGTTGCCACGGTTGCGAGTTCGGTGCTCTCAGGGTCCTGCGGTATGAACTGCATCAGGTCTTTCGCGTCAATCTCACGCTTTGTGCACAACACCGACATCTGTTCGGTTATGTTTTTTAATTGGCGAACATTACCCGGCCATTTGTATTTCAGCATTATCTGTTTGGCATCGTCGGTGAGTGTGATGCGTGGTATGCGGTACTTCTCCGCCATCTGCATTGTGAAGAGGCGGAACAGCAGCAGTATGTCTTCCCCGCGTTGGCGCAGGGGCGGCATCTGTATGGGTATGGTGTTGAGGCGGTAGTAAAGGTCTTCACGGAAGCGTCCTTCGCTCACCGCCTTGCGCATGTTCACGTTGGTGGCGGCGACGATGCGCACGTCGGTCTTCATTATCTTCTGGCCGCCCACTCGTATGTATTCGCCCGTTTCGAGCACTCGCAGGAGTCGTGCCTGGGTGGCAAGGGGCAGTTCGCCCACCTCGTCGAGGAATATGGTGCCCTTGTTTGCCGTGCCGAAGTAGCCTTCGCTTTCGCCCACGGCACCGGTGAACGAGCCTTTTTCATGTCCGAAGAGCTCGCTGTCGATGGTTCCTTCGGGGATGGAACCGCAGTTTATGGCGAAGTATTTCTCGCGTTTTCGTGGTGAATTGTCGTGTATGAGCCGTGGGATTATCTCTTTTCCCACGCCGCTTTCTCCCACGATAAGCACCGACAGGTCGGTGGGTGCCACTTGCAGGGCTACATCGAGAGCACGGTTGAGGGCATCGCAGTTTCCTACGATGTTATAGCGTTGCTTTATTGTTTGCAGTTGTGATGTGTTCATTTGCTGACAAAATTACATATTAAATCTGAGAATACTGCAATTTTGGCAGACTTTTAATCGTAATTAAGGTTAATGGAAGCGGTTGTGTGGTCGGAGTGGTCGGAGAAACTGGAGTTGCAGGGTTGCGTCTTCGGCTTGTTTGCCTGTTTTCGTGGCTGCGGAGCCGTTGTTTTCCGAACTCGTTTTTGGTGATTTTGAAACAAGCCTTGTTTGCATTCAAAAGAAGCCTTCTTTTGATGTCAAAGAAGCCTTGTTTGGAGTGTAAAGAAGCCTTGTTTTTAAAAAGGAGAAAAGTAGAAGGGCGAGAAAAGTAAAATGTTATTGGTAATGACCTGGAAATTAATGGGTTGGAGTTTTGTGATTTGAAGGGTTCTTGTTAAAGCAAGTGGCAAAGTCCTGGGACATTAATTGTCTTTGCTCTTGGCAACGTTGATTGTAGGAGGCAGGCCTTTCCGCTCTTCATAAACGCTCGCTTATGGTTTTGTGGAGTTGCTGCTTTGTGGGCTTTTGTCGAATTTTATGAGCAGGAGTCCGATGCCGGTCCACAGAAGTTCGCGCAGTCTTACAATCAATGCCACGAACACTCCGCTGCTTGCTGTCATGCCAAGCCCCGACACCGACATGAGAAATCCGCCCTCACGGCCGCCGAGTTGCAGCGGAATGAAGAAGAGCAGGTTGGCGAAGAGCGATGTGAAAGCGAGAATCAGTATGCAGTCTGCATAGCCGACATGTGGCATGAGCACACGCAGGATGAAGTATATTTCGAGTGCTGAGATTATGCGGCACGCCAGTTCGAGCGACACTGCCGCCACGAACGACTTGCGGTTCTGGTTGTGCAATGCCGCAATTTGAGCGTCGATGGTGTCGAGTTGTTCGCGGTGCTTCACGACAAACGGTGCCGCCCAGCGCTGTATGAGCGGCAGATGGCGCAGCAGATTCATCGCCCTTACGGCGAGTCCCTTGCGGTAGCCCACGATGAAGAACCACAGACCGAGCACGCAGAACACTGTGGCAAGACCGAGGATGGTGGCCAAGAATGCATTGAGCGGATGGATTGCGATGAAGAGAATGACGGAAAGCAGCCAGAACCAGAAGTGGCTGAAGATGTGGGTCATGACATAAAGAATGACCGAAGAAGAAGCCCTCTCGGTGCCAATGATGGGCGAGAGGGACATGATGCGGTAGGGTTCGCCGCCCATCAACCCGCCGGGTGTGGCGTAGTTGAGGGCGAATCCCGATACCGTGATTTTATAAAGCCACCAGAATTTCACTTTCGTGCGTTCTCCGGCGTTGATGATTACATACCATGATGCGGTGTTGATGATGTAGAGCAAGGCCCATAACACCACCACAGCCACAGTCCAGTAGCCGGCATGCCGCAGTCCGCTCCACACCTGTCTGAAGTCGAGTTGCGTCAGCATGATGGCGAGTACCGCCATGCCGAAGATGAAGAAAGCGTTCTTGTGGCTGGCTTTCATTTGTTCTGCTGGTTGTTACGCTCTGTGTTGTCGCGCTTCTTGGGTATGGAGAAACGCACTTTCTCGCTCTCGTCACGCTTCTCGTGATACAGCTTCTGCAGCGGGTTGGCAAGCGGTTCGTCGTATTCTTCGCGGTGGCGGAACACGTCGATGGCATAGTAGATGGCGTGGCGCAGTGCGTTTTCGTTGCAGATGTTCTTGCCGGCATCCTCAAAGCATGGTGTGAGTGCCGGTGCGGTGCACACGAGAGGGAGTCCGGCAATGAATACGGTGCCGTCCTCTTGCATGAGTGTATTGAAGGGGATTGTGGCTTGGTCGTCGTACATGGCGAGGGTGCAGTCGAAGGTGTCGAACATTTCCTTGCCGAAGAACGAGTCGGTGGCGTAGGGTCCATATATGTTCGTTCCGCTCTCAGAGAGTCTGCTTACAACGGGTTTGAGCACTTCCTTCTCCTCGTTTCCGTTGGCGTCGGGGTTGATGGCGAGCAGGGCTATGCGTGGGTTGGTGAGTCGGAAGTCGCGCTTCATGCTTTCATTAAGTTTGCAGACAGCCTCTGTCACGGTGTTTTCCTTGATGCTTTCAGCCACGTTTTTTAGTGGCAGACCGTCGGTCACTGATGCTATGCGCAGCGATTCGTTGAGCAGAATCCTTATGCCTCGTGCTCCTTCGCCGATGCTTGTCTCAATGTATTCCTTCAGACCCTTGTACTGGAATCCGCCTCCATTCATGTTGTCCTTGCACACGGGGCAGGTGACGAGCACGTCGAAGAGTCCGCTGCGGTAGTCGGTCATGGCCTGGTCGAGGGCTTTGAGAGCCGCCGTGCCCGACTCTGTTGTGGGTGTTCCCAGTTCCACCTTCACCTCCTCGTCGAAGCAGGCAAGCAGGTTCACGCGTCCGTCCTTGGCTTCGTCGGCGGAGTTTATTATGCTGAAGTTGGCCTGTATGTCAAGAGCCTTGCGGTGGTATGCCGCCACTTTCGGCGAACCGTAGATTATGGGCGTGCACAGTTCGAGCATTTCCGGCTCGGCAAAGGTCTTAAAAATGAGTTCGTATCCGATACCGTTGGTATCGCCGTGCGTTATGGCAACGCGTATTTTTCTGTCTTCCATAATGAAGTTGTATATAATGTATGGTTTGTTTTCTTGTCTTGTCGGTGGATGGTTGAGTGGTGGACTGGGAATTGTCAGTTGCCTCTCTGTCTGCCGGAATCCTGCCGGAGACTCTCGAAGCGTAGGGTGTACAGAGCCGCTTCCGTCTGTCTGAGGCGGTTGCGCTTCCTCGTTTCCGGGGCATAGACGAATGCCTCCGCCACTACGGTGCGCCCGTTTACGGGGTTCTTCACTGCGTGCGACACATACGGTCCGCCCATGGCGTCGCCCCGCATTTCCCACAATCCGCGCCTCACTGTCATTGCCATGCCGTGTTCTCTGGCGTGTGTCGTTATGGTGGAGTGGGGTGTCGTCGCCATATACATGTCGTCGGTCTCGCCCTTTATGTTCGCTTTCATCACGCTGTCACGGTTTTCCGACGCATATATGCAGATGCTTTTCATCCCCATTGCGCTGTTGTCGGAGAGCCAGATGAAGTCTTTTCCGATGATGTTTGCCTTCATGTCGGCTGGTATTTTCATCGTGCATCCGAACATTTTCCTTATCTCTTCCTCCGCTTTCGGGTTGTGCTTGTGCTGCAGTCGTGCTATGGCGGCGTTCATTTCGTGCCTTGTAAGCAGTCGTGCCACGGCGGTCATGCAGTCGCTGCGGCGCAGGGCTGTCATGGAAGGGGCGTTTATCCGTATCGTCATCTGCGGCTCGGCATACACGTTTTTGCTGTATCTCACCGTGGGACGGCAGTGTCTCTTCGGGTCTATGTCCAGTGTGACGATGCTTCTCGACAGCATGAGCATGCTGTTGAGGCGTTTCTTGCCGACGGTCATCACATTGAATGATGGTTCGCCCTGAGGCAGTCCGGGGGCGTCGGCTTGCAGACATTCCGCCACATATCCCTCACGGTCGTCCACCACAAGCACGTCGTATGGTGTCCCGCCGCTTGTGGGTAGCAGCCGGTTTTCCTTGCAGGCTGCCAGCATTGTAATGGCCGATGCTGCCAGCAGCAGACTTGTTATGCGCCCCGTCAGTGTCATTTGGTTGTTGTTGTCGGCTTGCCTTGTCAGTCGTTCTTCGCGGCGTTCTGCCTTGCATGGCGTGCCTCTTCTATCTTTTTGGCAGTGCTCAGCAGTCCGCATGCGGCGAATATGTCCTGTCCACGGCTTGCCCTTATGGTGGTGAATATGCCGTGTTGCGTGAGATAGTCGCGGAAAGGTTCAAGCCGGCTCTCGTCGGTTCCCTTCAGATCCACATCGGGTATCTGGTGGAAACGTATGAGGTTCACACGGCAATAGAGTCCTTGCAGAAGCTTTACTATTTCGCGTGCATGTGCGTTGGAGTCGTTCAGACCTCTGAACATGATGTACTCGAACGACAGACGGCGCTGGTGTGTGAAGTCATAGTCGTGCAGCAGATCCACGATTTCCGTTATCGACATGGCTCTTTCCGCCGGCATCAGCATCGAACGTTGCTCCGGAATGGGCGAGTGCAGGCTTATTGCCAGGTGGCATTCGCTCTCGTCGAGGAAGCGTTTGAGCTTGTTGCGCAATCCCACGCTGCTCACAGTGATTCGCTTCGGACTCCAGGAATAGCCGTAATCGGCAGTGAGCACTTCTGTCGCTTTGAGTACATTGTCGAGGTTGTCCATAGGTTCTCCCTGACCCATGAACACGATATTGGTGAGATTGTCGCGTTCGGGTACGGAGTAAATTTGGTTGAGTATGTCGGCAGTGGTGAGGCTTCCCTCGAAACCCTGCTTGCCGGTCTGACAGAACAGACAGTTCATCTTGCAGCCCACCTGCGACGATACGCACAGCGTGGCGCGGTCGCGGTCGGGGATATACACCGTCTCCACATGCTTGCCCGAAGCTGTCGGAAACAGATACTTTATAGTTCCGTCCTTCGATACCTGGCGTTCTATGTGCGGCATACAGCCTATGGTGTATTCGGCGGCGAGCTTTTCGCGGTTCGCCTTCGATAGGTTTGTCATTTCGTCAATGTCGCCCACATGCTGCGTGTACAGCCATTTGGCAACCTGTCCGCCGGTGAATGCGGGCATGCCGAGCTGCTTCACGGCTTCTTTCAGTTCATAGAGCGACATTCCTAATAATGGTTTCTTTTCTTCTGCCATGTCCTTTTTTCTTGTCATCAAGTGCAAAGTTACTTATTTTATTGTTTAAATAGGCATAGCTTGCTTCTGATTTTTGCGTGTTATGACATTAAATGTCCGTTTTTGGCACATAGAAATGTTACAAAACGGATTTTACGTACAAACTCGTGCTAAATTACTTTGCGACACCTATTTAAGAAAAAAGACATGAAGAAATGTTGCATTATGCCCAAAATGCCTTACCTTTGTAACTTCAAATGTGCGTTTCGGGTGTGATTCCTGTCTGACTCTGATGCCTGATGAAGCGTGAATTTTACCTGAATGCAGCAAAAATCAAAGGAAAAACCAAACCCTAAATATATGAAAAAGAAAACACCTATCGTATTTTCTTTGTGTCTGGCGGCGTTTGCTTCAAATGCCGTTCATGCACAGACAAGCGGGCTCTACCCAATTAATTTCAGTGAGACACAGCGCATTACCAGCACCACTCGCTACACTAATGCCGTGACACTTAACAGCGGCGACGGACAGCAGACCGTGGAAGTGAACCAGCGTGCCGACCGTATGCTTTATATCAAGCGTCTCGACGACTGCCTCTTCGCCAAGCCGGGAGAGACGGTGACGGCGGGTTTTTCGTCGGTAATTACTTGGATGGGCGGTTATGCCTACATCGATTTGGACAACAACGGACTCTTTGATGTGGAGTATGACGACAACGGAGTGATTGATGCCAAGGAACTTATGACCTACTCGCTGTACAAGAAAAAGGACAGCAAGGGCAATGATGTGCCGCAAGAGCCGTCGCTCACACCTCCTTCGTTTGTCATTCCTGCCGGCACGAAGCCCGGCATCTACCGTATGCGTTATAAGGTGGACTGGGACAATGTCGATCCCGGAGGTAACAATGGAACCCAAAACAAGATTACTACCAATGGCGGCGTCATCGTCGATACCCGCATCAACATTCATGGTGCAAAGGCAAACATCAGTCTTGCGCAGGGTGTGGAAGCCGGAACGCTGACTCTTGCCGACGGTACAGCACTCAACGCCACGCCTTCTGATTTCGGCAAGGCGGTGCGTGTCGTGGCTCATCCGGCGGATGGGAAGAGTCTGCTCAGCATTGTGGTGAAGCATGGCTACAACCTCAATGGCGCACAACTCCTGAACGGAAACAAACAATGGGAGGAGACAACGGTGGATGCGGATGCCGCTTCGCCCAATACCTGCTTGCTCGACGGCTCTCTGCTCGACGGCGATGTGCAGCTGACTCCCGTTTTTGCAAAACTCGATATTTCAGAAGGTGGCGAGGGCTATCCCGTCGGTTTCGACAAGGGCAAGAAGACAACGGTTGCCAACAGGCTCAATGCCGTAAGCTTTATTGTGAAAGGCGGCACGGCATCGACACTGCAGCTTACCGACGCCGACAATGCAACGGTTTACAAAGACCTCACCGGCAGTGCGCTTGGAGTGAAGGCCGGCGATGTCATCACGCCTTCTGTGGCTTTGTCGAGCAATGACGGACTCTCCGCACGACTCTTCATCGACCTCGACCAGAACGGCCGTTTCCTCTCGGCTATGGGTGAGGACGGTGCCGTGACATCCGGAAGTGAACTCGTCTCCTATTCATATTACAACGGACACAACAGCAATGGTGAGGCTGTTGCCGCTGCCACAATGGCAATGCCGGCATTCACTCTGCCTTCATCCCTTGCTGATGGATTCTACCGTGCACGCCTTGTCATCGACTCCGAGGGCATCGGTTCTGAGGGTTCGGCACAGACTGTTGCCAACGGCGGTCATGTGGTGGACTTCCTCATGAACGTGCATGCCGACGAAGTGAAGCTCAGTGTGAACGGTGTCGGCGGCCACCTTGTGGGTTCAGCCAATTCTGGTGTGAACGAAACGACTCCTTTCGGGTCGCCGGTCAAGCTTGTGCCTATGGCTCCGGTCGATGGCTACAAGGTGACGGAAGTGGTGGTGCGCCACGGTCACAACCTTAAAGGTGCGCAGTATCTCAACGGCAATCGCCAGTGGGACGAGTACAAGGTTTCGGGTGCTGCAAACGGCACTGAATTCACAATACCTGCATCTGCTGTAGATGGCGAGGTGGAGGTGACAGCCCGATTTGCTGCCGACGGTTCTGAAAAGTACAGCCTCGTCTTTGCCGACGAGTTCAACGGCGCAGACGGTTCGCTGCCCGACGCCACATACTGGCACAACTGCACACGCGAAAATCCAACATGGAAACGCTTCACCTCGCAGACCAAGGAGGGACAGGCACGCACAGCGTTCATCCGCGACGGCAAGCTTGTGACACGCTGCATTGCCAACGATATTAAGGACGAGGGCAATGTCGAAATGATAAGCGGTGCCATAGAGAGCTCCGGCAAGGTGTATTATCAGTACGGTCGCATTGAGGGTCGTCTGCGCACAACACCGCACACTGGCAACTTCCCTGCTTTCTGGCTCATGCCGGAGGACAACTCGGCTGGTTGGCCGACTGCCGGTGAGATAGACCTTTGGGAGCAGATTGACGAGGAGAACAAGACTTACCACACGGTTCACACTCATGTCACATACGACCTTAATCTGGCTCGTCCCAACTCCGGCAGTGCTTACACCGACGCTTCTGCCTATCATGTCATAGCAATGGAGTGGACTCCCACGCTTCTCACATGGTATGTCGATGGTGCAAAGGCTTTCTCTTATGCCAAGTCCACCGACCAGTCGCTGCTCAGCAAGGGACAGTGGCCTTACGACAAACCTTTCTACATCATTCTCAACCAGAGTGTCGGCAACGGCTCTTGGGCAAAACCGTGTGATGTGAACTTCGAGTATGAGACGCTGTTCGATTATGTACGCATCTACCAGAAGGAGGGACAGATTATAGAAAAGCCAACAGTGTCAGTAAACGGCGTGCCGACTGCTGCCGCCAACATCGACTTCTATGCTTGCGAGGGCGGTGTGAAACTCGTTACTCCCGAAAACCGCATGGTACGCATCGTCGATTTGCAGGGTCGCACGGTCTATAACCGCATCGTGCAGGGCAATGTCTTCGTGGCTCTTCCTAAGGGCGTTTATATCATCGACGGCAAGAAGTTGATGGTGAATTAGGGAGCGAGTGGACGAGTAAACAAGTGGACGAGTAAACAAGTGGACGAGTGCTCCAAAATTCTGAAGACAAGACAAACGGAATGGAGGAGTGTCAAAACGGGAGTTCGTCGAAGTTATAGGAAGTTAATCCGCATATAGGCGGATGGAAGGTAACGGACATTACCATTAGTTTTCAATGGGTTCTGCTATTGTCCGTTATATTCCTTTAACTTCTGGCGAAGCCTAACTTCCGATAACTCCAGTTTTGACACATTGCCTTTAAGGCATGGGTTGTTCAATTGCTCCCAGAGACCAAGATATTCCAAGGTGTTCAAATTCAAAATTGAGCAGTACTTTTTGCATTCAATATTATGTCGTATTGAAAATAAAAGAGTTGTTTGACAAGTAAATGCAAGCAGATTACTGAAATTTTGAACCATTGCCAAATCATTACCCCTATTGAGTATTGAGATTGCAAACTCGTAAAATGCTCTATTTCGCTATTCTTGCCATTTTAGACATTCTTTTCTCACAAAAATGTTTTTTCACAAAAAATCGTCATTCTACATTTTTGAGCCTGTAAAAACGATGTAACTTGCTGGTAATGCGGAGCTTGTGAAGGGCACGGTCGGCATGTAGATTGTTGCGAGTCCATCATTCTTTTACATTTATCGTCAGAAAAACTTGCAAAAGGGTGGTGGAATGTTGTAACTTTGCACCATCCTATCTGTATGCTACTTCCCATTTGGCATCCCGTACCATTCATGCCGCATAAGAAATATGTTGCAGAAATGCAAAACTATAAAAACAACAAAAACATGAAAAACACACAGAAAAAAAGAATGGGGCACCCATGCGTGCCCGTATCACAGACCCAGGTAGAGAATTACATCTTGCGCATACGCCGCCTTGCCGCTCCGGAGTATGTCAGACCGGCTGACAAAGCGCAGAACTATGAACGCCTTTGCCTCAAGGCCGCCGACTCTCACGACGGCGACGAACATCGCGACGACAGCATACGCCGGATGATTTCGTTTCTCACTTCGCGCTACCGTTTTCGTTACAACACGGTGATGAAATACACGGAATATTGTCCCACCGGCACAGGTTCCGTCAGCCCTGATTCCTATCTGCCGCTCGACCCACGCACCCACAAGCGCATGACGATTGATGTGCAGTTGGCGGGCATCAACGTTAGCATAAAGGATGTGCGCAACTTCCTGGAGTCCGACCATATCGCCGACTACAATCCGGTGGCAGAATATCTCGACAGCTGCGACGGGCTGTGGGATGGGCGCGACCACATACGCGCCCTCGCTCGCACAGTGCCTACGGATAATCCGCATTGGACGGAATGGTTCTACACATGGTTCCTTGCAATGGTGGCGCAATGGCGCAGCGACGGCAGGCAACTCTTCGGCAACAGCGTGGCACCGCTGCTCATCTCGCCGCAAGGCTACTGCAAGAGCACCTTCTGCCGGCGTATTCTTCCCGATGAGCTCGCATGGGGATACACCGACAATCTGCAATTGCAGGAGAAGCGGCAGGTGATGCAGGCAATGTCGCAGCAACTCCTCATAAATCTCGACGAGTTCAACCAGATTTCGCCTAACATACAGCAGGGTTTTCTCAAAAACATCATCCAAATGCCCAACGTGAAGATGAAGCGTCCCTACGGACGCCATGTCGAGATGTTCCCACGCACGGCATCGTTCATAGCCACAAGCAACATGACCGACATCCTCGCCGACCCGTCGGGCAATCGCCGCTTTATAGGCATTGAACTCACGGCTCCCATTGATGTGAGCCACACCCCGAACCATCGCCAACTCTATGCGCAGGCTCTTGCAGCACTGCGTAGCGGAGCAAAACATTGGTTTGATGCCGAGGCGACGCGCCTTGTGATGCAGAACAACGGCAAGTATGAAGTAGGCTGTCCGCTCGACCAATGCTTCCATGCCTTTTTCTCGCTTACCAACGACGAGCGCAAGGGCGAATACCTAAGTGCCGCACAGATTTTCAACCATCTGCGGACTCACATCGGTTCGTCGGTGAAGATAAACAGCCTGAATTCGTTTGGTAGAAAACTCAGTCAGACAGTAGGCATAAGGCGTAAACGGACAGAAGTAGGCATGAAATATCTTGTCGTGAAACGGGATTGAATGCAAATCTACATGCCGAAAATGTAGATAAACTTAAATCTACATCCTGCTTAGATTCTGTGTATATCATTGTTTGTCAATGTTTTATAGCTTAATTTCTTTTGCAGGAATGTAGATGATGGATTTTTTTGAAAAATTTTTTTATGGCGGTGTGTCAAAACAGAAGTTATCGGAAGTTAGGCTTCGCCGGAAGTTAAAGGAATATAACGGACAATAG
>OLFV01002540.1_pt1 | contig 13376 bp, 9 predicted proteins | sample 1605551 | NCBI WGS metagenome assembly OLFV01 (sample SAMEA3888922, study PRJEB22519) | human gut metagenome | biome: human gut; feature: human-associated habitat; material: faeces | place: Denmark | collected 2011
TGCGGCGTCAGGCTCCGATGGAGGCGTGAAACCTGCGGGCCGGAACATGGGGTTCCGGCCGGCAGATATTTTCAACAACAAGACGTTCTCAAGGAAAGAGCGGGAGCAGACATGAGCGTTGAAGCCGTCCGCGCGTTTCTGAAAGAAAAGGGGCTGGAAGCGGCCTACCGGGAATTTTCCTCCTCCAGCGCCACGGTGGCGCTGGCCGCCGCCGTGCTGGGCTGCGAAGAGGGACGCATCGCCAAGACCCTGAGCCTGACGACAAGATCCGGCCCCATTGTCATCGTGGTCATGGGAACCGCCCGTCTGGACAACCGCAAGTTCAAGGAACGCTTCGGCGAAAAGGCCGTATTCATCAAGCCCGATGAACTGGAAAGCGCCGTCGGCCACCCCATGGGCGGCTGCTGCCCCTTTGCGCTCAGGCCCGGCGTCCGCGTCTACCTTGACGTCAGCCTGCGCGCCTTCGATCCCGTCTATCCGGCGGCGGGCGCGCCCAACAATGCCGCGGAACTGACGCTCGCCCAACTGGAAAGCGTCACGGGCGGCGAGTGGGTCGACGTGTGCAAGGACAACCTGTGCCCGGAATGAAAATTCTGCATAGTTCCGACTGGCATCTCGGCCGCACGCTTTTCGGCCGCAGAAGGCATGACGAGTTTGCCGCCTTTCTCGACTGGCTGACAGGCGTGCTGCATGAGCGGCAGCCCGACGCCCTGCTGGTTTCCGGCGATGTCTTCGACACCGGCACGCCCGGCGTGCGCGCGCAGGAGCTTTATTACAGCTTCCTGCGCCGCGCGGCGGACTCTCCCTGCCGCCATGTGGTGATCACGGCCGGCAATCACGATTCCCCTTCCTTTCTCGACGCGCCCCGCGCCCTGCTCGGGGCGCTGCGGGTGCATGTGGTCGGCGCGGCCCTGCCCCATCCGTCCATGGAAAATCCCGGCGGGCCTTCCCTGCGGGAGGAAGTCATCACCCTGCGCGACGCGGCAGGACGGGCCGAACTTGTCGTATGCGCCGTTCCCTTTCTGCGCGACGCGGATCTGCGCGTCTCTTCCCCGGGGGAAAGCCGGCAGGATCGCGAGGTGCGCCTGCGGGAGGGCCTGCTGGCCCACTACGCCGCCGTCACGGAAGAAGCCAGAAGCCGCCGTGACGCCATTGAACGCGCGGAGGGAACGCGCGTGCCTCTCGTCATCATGGGCCATCTTTTCACCGTGGGCGGCAAGACCATGGACGGCGACGGCGTGCGCGATCTCTATGTCGGCTCGCTGGCCGCCATGCCCGCGTCGGCCTTCGCGCCGGAGGCGTCCTATGTCGCCCTGGGGCATCTGCATGTGCCGCAGGCTGTCGGCGGGCGGGAACACATCCGCTACAGCGGATCGCCGCTGCCCATGGGCTTCGGTGAGGCCGATCAGCAGAAAAGCGTCTGTTTCGCGGAACTGGACGCGGACGGCCCGGCCCGCGTCGGGCTTTTGCCCGTACCCCGCTTCCGCCGTCTGAAGACGCTGCGCGGCGGACGGGAGGCCATCCTTGCCCGCGTGACCGAAATGATCCGGGAACATGAGGAAATCTGGCTTGAAATCATCCCGGATTCCCCCTCTTCCGCTCTGCGGGACGAGCTTGAGGCTCTGACGAAAGATACCCGGCTGGACATCCTGCGCATCCGCGACCGCGTCCTCTCCGATGCGGCCCTGTATGCGGACGGAGCGGAAGAAACGCTGGAAGAAATGGACCCGCATGACGTGTTTGAGCGCCTTCTCGACGCCCGGCGGACAGAGGAGGAAAAACGCCCCTCCCTGCGCGCGGCCTATGAAGAACTGCTGCACGAGATGGAAAACGCCGATGCCGGGCCGGAGACGGACTGATGCGCATCACCCGCATTCATCTGAAAAATCTCAATTCCCTGGCCGGGGAGTGGAGCATAGATCTCGATCGCTCCGAATATGCGGGTGAAGGCATCTTTGCCATCACCGGCCCCACGGGAGCGGGCAAAAGCACCATACTCGACGCGATATGTCTGGCGCTCTACGGTCAGACTCCCCGGCTGGGACGCCTGAGCGCAGGTTCCAACGACATCATGAGCAGACGCGCGGGGGAATGCTCCGCCGAAGTGGAATTCGAACTGGCTTCGGGCCGTTACCGCTGCACATGGTATCAGCATCGCGCAAGGCGCAGAGCGGGCGGAGCCCTTCAGCCATATACCCATCAGATAGCCGATATCACCAGAGACCCGGAACACGGCGAAATCCTGGAAAGCGCTTCCTCCAGAACGGCGGCAAGGGTCACGGAACTTACCGGACTGGACTTTGATCGCTTTACCCGCTCCATGCTGCTGGCGCAGGGACACTTCGCCGCCTTTCTCAATGCCTCCCCCTCCGAGCGCGCCCCCATTCTGGAGCAGATTACCGGAACCGCCCTGTACGGCCTTGTTTCCCGGCGCGCCCACGAGCGCCTGAACAGGGAAAAAGCCCGGCGTGACGCTCTCATGGCGGAACTGGCAGGACTGCGCCCTCTGGCCCCGGAAGAAGAGGCCGCGTTGCGCGCCGAACTCCGGGCGGCTGCGGAACGGGACGACGCGCTGGCCCGCGAGGAAAGCGCCCTGCGCAGCGCCCTGCACTGGCTTGAGCAGGATGAGGAACTCCATGCCGCACAGTCCGACGTCCGCCGGAAAGAAGAGGAGCATGCCGCACGAGAGCAGGATTTCGCCCCCATGCGCGAACGCCTTGCCCGTGCCCGCCGCGCGCTTGAGCTGGCCGCCGACCACGCCGCCCTGACCGCGCTGCGCGAGCGAAAAAACGCCGCAGACGCCGCCCTGCGGGAACAGAAGGCGGAACTGGCCAGACTGGATGACGCCCGGAACGACGCTTCCGCACGGCTTGAGTCCGCCCTTGCGGACGAGAACGCGGCCCGGAAGGAGCGTGAACGCGCTCTGCCCCTGCTGCGCGCCATCCGTGCCATGGACGCCCGGCTGGCGGAAAAGGCGGAAAACCTGACCCGGCTGGCAAAGGAGGCGGAATCCGCGCGTATCCGGCATGACATGCGTGTGCGGGAAAGAGATGAATGTCTTGCCGCCGGAATCCGTCTGGAGGAGGAAAAACGGAAACTGGATCGCGCTCTGACGGACGGAAGCGCGGACGACGCCCTGGGAGAGGCGCTGCCCCTGCTGCGTGAACGTCTTGCCGCGCTTGAAGCGCGTCGGAAGGAAGCCCGGACGGCGGAAGAAGAGCTGGAAACCGCGCAAAACACCCGGCGGAACACGGAGCGGGAAGCAGCCTTCCGGAAAAGGGAAAGCGGACGGCTTGCGGAGCTGGAGGATTCCGTCCGCCGCGCCGCCGAACGGGCAGAGGAGGAGCTGGCCGCACTGCTGAACGGAAAGCCGCCGGAGCAGCCGCGTGAGGAGCTGGCCGCACTGCGTATCCGCTCCCAGGCTCTCGCCGCACTGCGCGGCTCCGCGGCGCGGCGGGCCGCCGCACTGCGGAACCGGGACGAAAAGAACCGGACAAGGATACAGATATCAGCGGATATTGCCGCCGCGGAAAAAGAACTCGGCATCCTGCGGGAACGGGAAAAGCTGCTGGTCGGAAATGAAGCTCTCTGCCAGGAGCAGATCCGCATTGCGGCGAGCGTGTCCGGACTGGCCGAACATCGCTCCGCACTGCGGGACGGCGTTCCCTGCCCGCTGTGCGGGGCGGTTCATCACCCCTACGCCTCCGGCGGCATCCCCCATGAAGACGAGGCGCGGGCCAGTCTGCGGAACACGCGGACAGAACTGGAGCAGACGCGCGCCGAACTGCTGGACAGGGAAAAAGCGTGCAGCGCGGCGCGGCGCGATCTGGACAACCTCTCCGCTCAGGCGGAGGACTGCCTGAAGCTCGCGGAGGCGGAAGACGTCTTTCTCACGGAACACGCCGCGGATGCGGGTCTGAGCGCCGGGCTGCTCCGCTCTGAAGAAGGCGGCGCGGTGCTGGAACGTGCCCGGGCCGGACTCGACGCCGCTCTTGAGCGGGCGGAATGCCTGAACCGGGCGCTGAACGCGGCGGAAGTGCGCGTCACGGCCCTGCGGCGGGAAGCGCGGGAAGCCGGAGACGCCCTGAACGCCGCGCGCCTGGAGGCGGAACGGAGAGAAAGCGCCGCGGCGCTGGCCCGGGCGGCGCTGGAACGGACCGAACGGACGGCGCTGGAACGGCATGCCGCGAGGGATGATGCGGAACGCGCCTGGCAGGAGGCCCTGACGCCGCTGCATCCCTTGTCCGGCCTGTCCGATGCGGATGCCCTTCGTGCGCTGGAGGCCCGCCGCGAGCGGCGTGAACGGCTGCGCAGCGAAGCCCGCGATCTGGAAAGACGGAGGGAAAGACAGCTTGCCGCGCGGGATGCGCTGGAAGAACAACTGCGCGCCGACGAACGCGCCCTGCGGGAAACGGCGTCCGCGCTGGCTGCGGCTCAGGCGGAACGGAACGCGGCGGAGGCGAGCCGCCGCGAAACCCTGCGGGAACTGGACGCCGGAGCCTCCGGAGCGGACGAGGCGGAAATGCGCGGAGAGAACACCCTGCGCGCGGCGGAACAGGCAGCGCGGCGTGCGCTCAGTCTCAGGGAAGGCGCGGAACGCGCCCTGGAAGCTTCCCTTTCCCGTCTGCGGGAACTGGAACAGGGAGGCAGGGAACTGTGTTCCGATCTTGCGGAGCGGGAGGACTGCTTTGCCGAACTGCTCCGCCGCAAGGGGTTTGCCGGGGAAAACGGAGAAAGAGGCGAAGACGGCGGGCAGCCCGAACGTCTGTTCATGGCTTCGCTGCTCAATGAGGAGGAAAGGGAAGAACTGCGCCGGAAAGAACAGGAGCTGGACGACGAAGGAAAACGCCTTGCCGCGCTGCGTGAAGAGCTGAAAGCGCGCCGGGCCGCGCTGGATGAAGCCGTGCCCGAACTGCCTGCCCCGCCGCCTCCGCCGGAAAACGGATGTCCGCGCCTTCCGGCGCGGAACGGCTCCGCAAAACTCTCTCTTTCGGCCAGACTGGAGGCCGTGCTTGCCGAGCGCGCGCGGATTCAGCGCGACATGGGCATGAAGGAACAGCAGCTCGAAGCGGACGCCCGTCTGAACAGGGAACTGGGAGAAAAGCGTGAAATCCTTCAGCGACAGGAGGCTGAATACCGCCGCTGGCAGGATCTGCATGATCTCATGGGTTCCCATGACGGAGCGAAATTCAGGACTTTCGCCCAGGGGCTGACGTTTGACGCGGTCATCGCTCTGGCGAACCGCCAGCTCGTCCGCATGACGGATCGCTATACCCTGCTCCGCGCCCCCTCAGCGGATGGAGAAGGCGCAGGTCTGGAGCTGGCGGTCCGGGATCACTGGCAGGCCGGAGAAGTCCGCACCACACGGAACCTTTCCGGCGGAGAAAGCTTTCTGGTAAGTCTTGCCCTCGCCCTGGGACTTTCCCGCCTCGCCAGCCGGAAAATCCGCGTGGACTCGCTCTTCCTGGATGAAGGCTTCGGCACGCTGGATGCCGAAGCCCTGGACGTGGCGCTGGATACCCTGGGGTCCCTGCGCCGGGACGGCAAGATTATCGGCGTCATTTCCCATGTTGCCGCTCTGCGCGATCGCATCGGAACCCGCATTGAACTCGCGCGGGGAACGGGTGGGGTCAGCACCCTGCACGGCCCCGGCTGCGAACGGATCGGCGCATAGGGCGGACATGACACTGCCCGGCAATCAGCCGCCGGGACCTGATGCCGCAAGTGAACTCCTGTTTTGCGTAATTTTTCTCAAAAATATGCGCCGCGTTTTTGTATGCCGCATCAAAAAAGGAAAACTGTTTTTCCTCTCTATTTCAAATGATTCCGATCAAGTGCTGATTGAGCAACCAATGACTGTACTGTTTGTGTACTCAATGAAATAAAATTATTTCTTGCTTTTTTGAATGAAATCTCCCACATAATAGAAAGATTGCTGGAAATCCAACAGGCTCCGTCGCCTCATTTTTCAGCGGTCTTGCCCGACTTTTTTCACATCGCTCAAGGAGGCAGCATGGCAAGTCAGGCTCTCATCAAAGAATTTGAACAACTGCTCGGCAAGGAAAACGTTTTCAGCTCCGAGGCGGACTGCCAGAGCTATTCTTACGATTCCGCCGTGCTCAATCCCGTGGTTCCGGCGTTTGTGGTGCGCCCGACCACTACCGAGCAGCTGGGGCAGTGTGTAAGCAAACTGTATGAAAACGGCATTCCCATGACCGTGCGCGGCGCGGGCACCAATCTGTCCGGCGGCACCATCCCGGACAGGAGCGATACCGTCGTCATCCTGACCAACGGGCTGAACCGCATTCTTGAAATCAACGAAAGCGACCTCTACGCCGTGGTGGAATGCGGCGTGGTCACTGCCGACTTTGCCAACGCCGTTGCCGCGAAGAACCTCCTTTATCCGCCTGATCCCGGCTCACAGAGCGTATCCACCATCGGCGGCAACATCGCGGAAAACGCGGGCGGACTGCGCGGCCTGAAATACGGCGTCACCAAGGACTACCTCATGGGCATCGAATTCTTCGACGCCACCGGCGCACTGGTCAAGTCCGGCTCCCGCACCGTAAAGTGCGTCACCGGCTACAATCTCGGCGGCATGATGATCCAGTCCGAGGGAACGCTGGGCGTCATTTCCACGGCGGTGCTCAAGCTTGTGCCGCCGCCCAAGGCTTCCAAGGCCATCATGGCCGTATTCGACGACATTCAGAAAGCCGCCGAAGCCGTGGCGGGCATCATCGCCGCGCACATTGTCCCCTGCACGCTGGAATTTCTCGACAACAACACCATTGTCCGCGTGGACGACTTCACCAGGGCCGGTCTGCCCCGCGACGCCGCCGCCATCCTGCTCATCGAGGTGGACGGCCACCCCGCTCAGGTTGAGGATGAGGCCGTCGTGGTGGAAAAGGTGCTCAAGGAAAACAGCGCCGTCACCGTGCATGTGGCCAGGGACGCGGCGGAAAAGAACAAATTGTGGGAAGCCCGCCGCATGGCTCTGCCCGTGCTGGCCCGCTGCAAGCCCACCACCGTGCTGGAAGACGCCACCGTGCCGCGCTCACGGATTCCGGCCATGATGAAGGCAATCAATGAAATCGCGGCAAAATACCGGCTGGAAGTGGGCACCTTCGGTCATGCCGGGGACGGCAACCTGCACCCCACCTTCCTGTGCGACAGGCGCGACAAGGAAGAATTCCAGCGGGTGGAGGAAGCCGTGGACGAAATGTTCGACGTGGCCCTCAAGCTTCAGGGCACATTGTCCGGCGAACACGGTATCGGCACCGCCAAGGCCAAATGGATGGAGAAGGAAACCTCGCGCGGCACCATCCTCTTCTCCCAGCGTCTGCGCCGCGCCCTCGATCCCAGGGGCCTGCTCAATCCCACCAAGCTTGTGGGCATTTAAGGAAGGCGCGGCATGAACGATCTGCAATCTCTCGCCCGGCGTCTCATGACGCTGGACGACCGTATCGTCGCCTGTATGAAGTGCGGCTTCTGCCAGCAGGTCTGCCCCATGTTCGGCGCGACCATGATGGAAGCCGACGTGGCGCGCGGCAAGCTCGCGCTGGTGAGCAATCTTGCCCATGAAATGATCCGCGACCCCCGGGCGGTGGCCGACAAGCTGGGGCGCTGCCTGCTGTGCGGCTCCTGCGAAGCAGCCTGCCCCTCCGGCGTGAAAATCATGGAAGTGTTTCTGGCCGCGCGCGAGCTGGTGTATGAATACATCGGCCTCTCGCCGGTCAAGAAGGTCATCTTCCGCGGCCTGCTGACCCGTCCGGCCCTGTTCAACCTCGCCATGCGCATGGGCGCTCCCGCCCAGACCCTCATATTCAAAAAAAGCAGGGACGCCCAGAACACCGTCTGCGCCCCCATGCTCAACTTCATGCTGGGCGACCGGCACATACGCAAAATGGCGGCCAGGCCCCTGCATGCCCGTTACGGCCATGTGGATGAGCCGCGCGCGGCGGGAGGCCTCAAGGTCGCCTTCTATCCCGGCTGCATGGGCGACAAGATGTATGTGGATATGGCGGAAGCCTGCCTCAAGGCGCTGCGGCATCACAAGGTAGCCGTATACATGCCCAGGGGACTTGCCTGCTGCGGCATTCCGGCGCTTTCCTCCGGAGACGCCAGGGGCATGGTCGCGCAGATGAAGATCAGCCTGGAACTGCTGGAACAGGGCAGCTTTGACTATCTGGTCACGCCCTGCGGCTCCTGTACAGCCACCATCAGGGAATACTGGCCCATGTACGCCGATCGCCTCGGCGCGGGCATGAAGAGGCTGGCCGACGACCTCGCCGCCAAAACCATGGACATCAATCAGTTCCTTGTGGATGTGCTCAGAGTGGAAGCGGCCGTCCCGTCGGAAGACGCCGTCACGATCACCTACCATGATCCCTGCCATCTGAAAAAGGCGCTGGGCGTGTCAGCCCAGCCGCGCGCCGTCATTTCCGCCAATCCGGCCTATACGCTGAAGGAAATGCGCGAGGCCGACCGCTGCTGCGGCTGCGGCGGCTCTTTCAATCTGTTCCACTACGACTATTCCCGCAAAATCGGGCAGCGCAAACGTGACAACGTGGCAGCTTCCGGCGCGAAGGTCGTGGCCACGGGCTGTCCGGCCTGCATGATGCAGCTCGAGGACGTGCTCTCCCACAACCACGACGACATCGTGGTGAAGCACCCTGTGGAAATCTATGCGGAAACCCTGAAGTAAGCCGAACCTACCTTTCCTGGAGGAGAATACATGCCAACCATCAATCAGGCCCTCGTCGACGAGTTCAGGGCCAAAGCCGAGGCGGTCAACGCCGTGGTGCGTGAAGCCGCCGATCTCGACGCGGCGCTGCAGTATGTGGTGGAAACCTGCGAAGCCAAGGCTCCCTGCGAAATGCTGGCCGAAGAAGCCGACGCCGAGAAAGGCCCCCTCGGCCCCAATGGCGTGCCCACCCGCGTGAAGCGCATCGTGGCCGCGCCCTGCCTTGATGACGAAAGCTATGCAAAACTTTCCGCCGCCTGTGAAGCCAGGGGCTTTTCCTGCATCCGCAGCGGCCTGCGCGGTCATCTGGCCGGCATAGATGTGGGCTTTTCCGTGGCGGATCTCGGCGTGGCCGCCAGCGGCACCTGCATGGTGAACACTGATTCCGAGGAAGGCCGTCTGGCGGGCATGATTGCGGAAATCAACGTCATCGCCCTCAGGAAATCGGAAATATACCCCCATCTGCCCGCCATTGCCGAAAAGCTCCGCGCGCGCATGGGCGACGGCACGCCGACCTACACCACGTTCATCACCGGCCCCAGCCGCACGGCGGACATCGAGCGCGTGGCCGCCGTGGGCGTACACGGCCCGCTGGAACTGCACATCATTCTTCTGGAGGCTTAGGTCATGCACAGCGCGCCGAAAAACTACTCGGAATATCACAAGCAGCTCGATGAGGCTCTGGAGGACAAGTTCCTGCGCAACACGCTGGACACATTTGCCGTAGCCTACCGCGCCAACCGCGAAACCATCTTCAAGGAAGTGGACGAGCGCGGCCTGATCGCGCAGATTGCCGACGCCAAGGACGACGCCTGCAGGCACATGGAGGAACTGTACGCGCAGTTCAAGGAACAGGCGGAAAAACGCGGCGTGCATGTCCACCGTGCCGCCACGGCCGAGGAAGCCAACGCCATCATCGCCCGCATCGCCAGGGAAAACGACGTGAAACGGGTGGTCAAGTCCAAGTCCATGACCGCCGAGGAAATCCAGCTCAACCCCTATCTGGAGAAAGAAGGGCTGATTGTGGACGAAACCGACCTTGGCGAGTGGATCATCCAGTTGCGCCATGAAGGGCCTTCCCACATGGTCATGCCCGCCATCCACCTTTCCCGCTATCAGGTAGCCGAGGACTTCACGCGGGAAACGGGCGTAAAGCAGGATGCGGAGGATATCCAGCGTCTGGTCAAGGTGGCCCGCGTGCAGCTGCGCCGCAAGTTCATCGCCGCCGACATGGGCGTGAGCGGCTGCAACTTCGCCATTGCGGAAAACGGCGCGGTCTCCACCGTGACCAACGAAGGCAACGCCCGCATGGTGACCACCCTGCCCCGCGTGCATGTGGCCATTGCCGGTCTGGACAAGCTGGTTCCCACTCTCGACGTGGCGCTTACCGCGCTTCAGGTGCTGCCGCGCAACGCCACGGCCCAGCGCCTGACCTCCTACGTCACGCTCATGGACGGCGCGGGAGAGTGCAAGGCCAACCCCGACGGCAGGAAGATCATGCATGTGGTCTTTGTGGATAACGGCCGCAGTGAAATCGCCAGGGACCCGCTGTTCTCCCAGATATTCCGCTGCGTGCGCTGCGGGGCCTGCGCCAACGTCTGCCCGGTGTTCCGTCTGGTGGGCGGGCACAAGATGGGCTACATCTACATCGGCGCCATCGGCCTTATCCTGACCTACTTCTTCCACGGCCATGACAAGGCCAAGGTGCTCTGCCAGAACTGCGTGGGCTGCGAAGCCTGCAAGAGCGTCTGCGCGGGCGGCATCGATCTGCCCCGCCTGATCCGCGAAATCCGCAGCCGCCTCACGGCGGAAGAGGGCAATCCCCTGCCCATGAGTCTGCTTTCCTCGGTGATGAAGAACCGCAAGCTCTTCCACCGGCTGCTCAAATATGCCGCCTTCGCCCAGAAGCCGTTCACCCGCGGCACGCAGTTCCAGCGCCATCTGCCCGCCATGTTCCTGGGCAAGCACAGTTTCAAGGCTCTGCCCGCCATTGCGGACAAGTCCTTCCGTGACCGCTGGCCCGCGCTGTCCCCCAGGGTGGAGAACCCCAGATACCGCGTCGCCCTTTTCGGCGGCTGCGCGCAGGATTTCGTCTACCCCGAACAACTGGAAGCGGCGGTAAAGGTGCTGGCGGCCCACGGCGTGGCCGTGGACTATCCCGAAGCCCAGACCTGCTGCGGCCTTCCCCTGGAAATGATGGGCCAGCGCCCCACCTCAAAGGAAGTGGCGCGCCAGAACGTGGAAGCCTTCAGCGCCGGAAACTACGACGCGGTGATCACCCTCTGCGCCAGCTGCGCATCGCACCTCAAGCACAGCTATCCGGAAATCCTGCAGGGCGATCCCCTGATCTTCAAGGCCCAGGCCTTTGCTGACAAGGTCACGGACTTCAGCTCCTTCGTGCATGACGTGCTCGGCCTCAGGCCGGAAGACTTCAACAACACCGGAGAGAAGACGACCTATCACGCGGCCTGCCATATCTGCCGCGGCCTCGGCGTGAAGGAAGCCCCCCGCGCTCTTATCGCGGACGCGGCGGACTATGTGCCCTGCAACGAGGAAGAAGTGTGCTGCGGCTTCGGCGGCACCTACTCCATGAAGTTCCCGGAAATCTCCGCCCGGCTGCTTGAAAAGAAGCTGGACAACATCAGGGAGACAGGTGCTTCCCGCGTGGTGATGGACTGCCCGGGCTGCGTCATGCAGATCCGGGGCGGCGCGGAAAAGCAGGGCCTTGGCGTCAAGGTTTCGCATATTGCGGAGCTGCTTGCCGAAAACATGAAAAAATAAGCGCACCCCGCCCCGCGCGGGAGCGTGACCGCCGGGCCGCCCGAAAGAAAGGGCGGCCCGGCTCATACAGAACGCCGGAAGGCGTTCCGGCCCGGGTTGCGGCCAATGCCGCGCAGTCGCGTATTTTTTAACGGAGGAGGATCCATGTCGATCGGTCTCTTGGCACTTTTCGCCTTCATCCCCATTCTTGTCGCCCTCGTTCTCATGGCCGGCCTGCGCTGGCCGTCCACCCGGGCCATGCCGCTCGCGCTGCTCGCCGCGCTCGCGCTTGCAGCCACAGTCTGGGGACAGGCGCCTCTGCGCCTTGCCGCTCTGTGCATTGAAGGCGCTGTCACCGCTTTCGGCGTGCTGATTATCGTGTTCGGCGCCCTTCTCATCTACTACACGCTGGAATACAGCGGGGGCATGGAAACCATTCAGGCAGGCATGAAACGCATCAGCCCCGACCGCCGTCTTCAGGCCATCATCATCGGCTTCATGTTCGCGGCCTTCATTGAAGGCGCGGCAGGCTTCGGCACGCCTGCGGCCCTGGCCGCCCCGCTCCTGCTGGGCCTCGGTTTTCCTCCTCTCTGCGCCGCGGTTATCTGTCTGGCCTTTAACAGCGTACCTGTAACCTTCGGCGCGGTGGGCACTCCCGTACTCCAGGGCCTGAAAGCGGTGGAAAGCTTCGGCGTCGCCGCCCTCGGTCTGAGCGATCCCTCCATGTTCTACAAGATCGTGGGCGAGTATGCCACGTTGATGCACCTGCCCATGGCATATATCCTGCCCATTTTCATGCTGGGCTTCATGACCCGCTTCTTCGGCAAAAACAAATCCTGGGCCGAAGGATTCCGCGCCTGGAAATACTGCCTCATGGCTTCCACCTGCTTTGTCGTGCCCTATCTTATTCTGGCCTGGACAGTCGGCCCCGAACTGCCCTCCATGGTAGGCGGTCTGCTCGGCCTCGGCGTGCTGGTCTATCTCACCAGAAAGGGTTTCTGCATCCCCAGGGATGAAGTATGGCAGTTCGCCCCGACCGCCGAATGGGATCATGACTGGAGCGGGGAAATCAAGGCCAGTGATGCCACGGATTTCACCGATCACATGAGCCAGACGCGCGCCTGGATGCCCTATGTACTGTGCGGTCTGATTCTTGTCCTCACCCGCGTGCCCGCCTTCGGCCTCAAACCGCTCATCAACACCTACGGCGTGGTCGGCGTAAGCAATGTTCTCGGTCAGGAAGGTGTGGGCGCAAGTCTCGCCCTGCTCAACCTGCCCGGCACCATTCCCTTTATCCTCGTATCAATCATCACCATCGGTCTGCATGCCATGAGTCCGGCCAAGGTAAGCGGCGCATGGACCACCGCCTTCAAGAAGATGAAGGCTCCCACCATCGCTCTCATCTCGGCCGTGGCGCTGGTTTCCGTGTTCAAGGGTTCCGGCGTCAATGCCGACGGCCTGCCCTCCATGCCCATGGCCATGGCCCAGTTTGTGGCCAATCTCACGGGCAACGCCTGGCCCTATTTCGCTTCCTACGCGGGCGGCCTGGGCGCGTTCATCACAGGTTCCTGCACTGTCTCCGACATGCTGTTCGGCAACTTCCAGTGGGATGTCGCCAACGCGCTGAACTTCTCGCCCCTCGGCCATTATGTAATTCTGGCCGCGCAAGCCGTGGGCGGCGCCATGGGCAACATGATCTGCATCCACAATATCGTAGCCGTCTGCGCGGTTCTCGGCATGATCGGCCATGAAGGTACCATCCTGCGCCGCACTGTCATTCCCTTTATTCTTTACAGCATTCCCGTCGGTCTGGTTGCCGGCTACCTGATCGCCTCCGGCATATAAGCTCCTCCCCCTCTCCCGACAGCAGCGG
>OLFV01002541.1_pt1 | contig 13371 bp, 8 predicted proteins | sample 1605551 | NCBI WGS metagenome assembly OLFV01 (sample SAMEA3888922, study PRJEB22519) | human gut metagenome | biome: human gut; feature: human-associated habitat; material: faeces | place: Denmark | collected 2011
TACGTCCGCTACCCTCTGTCTGTGACTAAAAATTAATTCAGCAGACCCTAATTAGGCTTCGAGCCTACCTTCCTATTTGGCATTTGCAGCTTGAATCCAGAGGACCTGCAGCAAGTATTAGACTTTGCGTCTGGCGAAACTTAAAGGTTGACCTCTGGCGGTTAATCCTTCCTTTATACAACAAAGATAAGAATAAACTGTATATCTAAGCATATATTTTATTGTTTTTTCTGACCTAGTGAATGTTAAATATTTTAAGAGTCGTGGGTACTCTATTATTTACGCTGCAAAATTAAAGCGAAAGTTGAGTTGTTTATTACAGAAAACAACGAATCCGCCATTCGATAATAACTTTTCTATCATTTTGCTTGCAGATGTCATAATTTAATCTTACTTTTGCAGAATACTACGTATTACGAAAATAAAACTACTAAACAGTAAAACAAACAAAACGACAATGTATTTACTCGGTTACGACATCGGCACTTCATCAGTGAAGGCATCTATCGTGGATGCAAAAACAGGACAGACTGTCGCTTCTGCCCAATTCCCGGACACAGAAGCTCCTATCATCGCTAAGCAAGCAGGATGGGCTGAACAGGAACCTGATATGTGGTGGAACGAACTCAAAGAGGCTACTGCTCGCCTTGAAGAGCAGTCAGAAGGATGCCTTGCCAAGGTTTCGGCTATCGGAATTTCTTATCAGATGCACGGTTTGGTCTGCGTGGATAAGGATAGTAACGTGCTTCGCCCTTCCATTATCTGGTGTGACGGACGCGCTGTGCCATACGGAAACAAGGCTTTCGACACTATCGGAGGAGAGAAATGCCTGGAGCATCTGCTCAATTCTCCTGGTAATTTTACCGCTGCAAAGCTCGCTTGGGTGAAGGAAAATGAGCCTGATATCTACGCTAAGATTGCCAAAGTGATGCTTCCTGGAGACTTTATCGCTATGCGATTGAGCGGTGGAGACAAGAAAACAACTATCTCCGGACTGTCGGAAGGTATGTTCTGGGACTTCAAAAACAACTGCGTAAGCAAGGATATAATGCAGTGTTTCGGCTTTGATGAGAGCATCATCTCTGAGATAGTGCCTACATTCTCCATTCAGTCTCGTGTGTGTGAAACTATTGCTGCCGAACTCGGTATCCCTACAGGAACACCTATTTCCTATCGTGGTGGTGACCAACCTAATAATGCTCTCTCTCTCAATGTGATGAAGCCTGGCGAGATTGCCGCTACTGGTGGTACGTCGGGAGTGGTCTATGGTGTGCTCGGTGAGGTGAATTATGATCCTAAGAGCCGCGTGAACACTTTTGCCCACGTCAACCATAATCAGCCAGACACACGCTTAGGAGTGCTTCTCTGCATCAATGGCACTGGCATATTGAATGCTTGGGTGAAGCGTACCATCGCTCCAGAAGGTATCTCTTACGCTGAGATGAATGACTTGGCAGAGAGCGTTCCGGTAGGCGCAGATGGACTTAGCATCATTCCTTTCGGTAATGGTGCGGAGCGTGTGCTCCAGAATGAAAATCCTGGTGCGTCAATTCATGGCATCAATTTCAATATCCATAAGAAGGCACACATCATCCGTGCCGCACAGGAAGGTATAGCATTCTCCTTCGCTTACGGTATTGAGATAATGCAGAATATGGGTATGGAGATAAAGACCATAAAGGCAGGTCATGCCAATCTCTTCCTCTCACCATTGTTCCGTCGCACTCTTGCCGCTGTGACAGGTGCCACAATCGAGCTTTATGAGACTGACGGCAGTGTAGGAGCAGCATACGGTGCTGGTATCGGTGCCGGAATATACAAGGATTCCGACGATGCTTTCAAGACATTAAAGCATATCGCTACAGAAGCCCCAGTGGAAGATACAGAGGCTTATAAGGCTGCTTACTTGCTTTGGAAGAAAGCGCTGGCATAAAGAAAGACCCCCTCTTATCCCCCTATAGGGGGAGGCTGGTTACGTTTTGTCAACTTGAGACTCAAGCGAAGAACGTATATAGCTTCCCCCTTCAGGGGGATAAGAGGGGCTTCTTATTTCCCTATCAGCGCCACGCAATAAGCAGAAATGCCTTCCATCCTGCCAGTGAAGCCAAGTTTCTCAGTGGTGGTAGCTTTGATGCTCACGCAGTCGATGTCTAAGCCCATGATATTGGCAAGACATTGCTTCATTTTCTCAACGTGAGGATTAAGCTTTGGCTTCTCAGCACATACCGTGCAATCGATATTACCCACCTTATAACCCTTTGTAGCTATAAGGTCTATGGTTTTGCCAAGCAGAATCTTTGAGTCAATACCATCAGTTTCTTTTGACGTATCAGGAAAGTGATAACCTATGTCACGCATATTTGCCGCGCCCAGAAGAGCGTCGCAGATGGCATGTATCAGCACGTCAGCATCGCTGTGGCCGAGCAGACCATGCGTATGCTCTATCTTTATTCCGCCAAGCCACAGGTCTCTCCCTACCACAAGTTGATGGACGTCATAGCCCATTCCTATTCTTATGTTCATAGTGTTTTGTTGTTTATTTGAGGTTGAGGTTGTGGGTTGTGGGTTATTGGTTGTTGGTTATTGGTTGTTGGTAGTATAGTACAAACCAACCTATAACCCACAACCAATAACCGACAACCGACAACCCCCAACCATTAAATAGCCTTAGTATTCTCAATCAACCAAGCCTTGTCAGCCTCGTCGTCGAGCAGAGGAAGTAGTTCATCGCGCACCTTCTGATGATAAGCATTGAGCCATTCTATCTCCTCCTTGCGCATCATCTCCATGACGATAGGAGTGGTGTCAATAGGGCAGAGGGTAAGAGGCTCCATCTGAAGGAATTTGCCAAACTCGGTCTCCTTGTAAGGAGTGAAAATCATAGTGTTCTCGATGCGCACACCGAAACGACCTTCGAGATAGATGCCAGGCTCGTCGGTGACGGTCATTCCAGCACGGAGGGGGGTAGGCTTCCACTGCATACGTATCTGATGAGGACCCTCATGCACATTAAGGTAAGAACCTACACCATGACCTGTGCCGTGGAGATAGTTCATACCCTCACGCCACATATCCATACGAGCAAGAGCATCAAGCTGTGTGCCGCTTATTCCGTCAGGGAATTTCACCATGGCAAGCTGGATATTACCCTTCAATACGAGAGTATATACCTTGCGCTGCTCCTCTGTGACAGGACCCAAAGCGATTGTACGGGTGATGTCTGTCGTAGCATCCTGATACTGTGCGCCGCTGTCGATGAGCACGAATCCTTCCGGTTTCAGAGGAATATCAGTCTCAGGAGTAGCCTCATAATGCACGATAGCACCGTGAGCCTGATAGCCTACGATAGTGTCAAAACTGATGTCACGATACAGATCCTGCTCGGCACGAAGCGAAGTAAGCTTCTTATCGACACCGATTTCTGTCACATTACCCTCCTTTACGGCAGGGATAAGCCAGCGGAGGAACTTCACCATTGCTACGCCGTCACGCTTCATGGCGTTGTGGAAACATCTGATTTCTGCCTCGCTCTTCTTCGTCTTCATCACGGCGATAGAAGAAACTGGCGCATCGACGATGTTTGCCTTCACTGCCTTATAGAGAGAATAGCAGGTGGTGGCGCTGCTCATCAGAATGCTGTAGTCGTTATATTTCTTCAGTGCCTCGGTCACGGCATCGTAAGGAAGCACGTTGATACCATTGTCATGGAGATATAGGCTCACCTCGGCAGAGAGTTTTCTCTCGTCGATGAAGAGAGTGGCATCATCCTCGCGGATAAGCAGGAAGCTGACAAAGACAGGATTGCAGTGTACGTCCGTGCCACGAAGATTGAGCGTCCAGGCGATGTCATCGAGAGCTGTCACCAGCATGCCGTTGGAATGATTAGCCTTGATTTCCTTGCGGATGCGGGTAAGCTTAGAGCCTACGCTCTCGCCAGTAAACTCTTCAGGCTGTATTTCCACCTTATTTAATGGTATTACAGGGCGGTCTTTCCATATCTCAGCCAAAGGGTCAAGGTTAGTACGCACCGTTATTCCGCCTTCGGCACGCAGGTCAGCGATGAGGCTTTCCACGTCGCTCGTAGCCATTACCATACCATCTACGCCGACACATGAGCCTCCAGACATGGCAAGTTTCTGTCCGAGCCATTGCGCAATGGTAGGAGTGCCTTCCACGGCATCCTTCATCAGGACGAATTCCGTGCCAGCCAACTGCTCTGTCGCAGCGATGAAATATCGAGAGTCCGTCCAGAGGGCAGCCTCATTGAGAGTTACTACTGCCGTTCCAGCGGAACCGTTGAAACCAGAAATCCATTGTCTGCCCATCCAGTGGTCAGGCACATACTCGCCATTATGAGGGTCAGTACTTGGGAAGATAAAGGCATCGATACCCTCTTGACGCATCAACTGGCGCAGAGAGGAAAGTTTTTCAGGGATGTTCATAGATATAGATATTGATTGCAAAATAGACTTTACAAAGATACATCTTTTTGTTATGACAAGCAAAATAAAAGTGGAAAAACGTGCGGTTTTCCCACTTTTTTTATAACTTTGCAATGCTAATAGTGCAAAAACGGCACATTTAGCGGTAGTAGTAAAATTTATTCATTCTTAATAAAAACACAAAGAAATGGCATTTTTAACTGATGAAAAGCTCGTCATTGTAGGAGCTGGTGGTATGATTGGTTCTAACATGGTCCAGTCAGTGTTGATGTTGGGTCTTACCCCTAATGTATGTCTCTACGATATCTATGAGCCAGGTGTTCATGGTGTATATGAGGAGATGTGTCACTGCGCATTCCCAGGCGCTAACCTCTCTTACACAGTAGATCCAGAAGAGGCATTTACAGGTGCTAAGTACATCATTTCTTCAGGTGGTGCTCCACGTAAGGATGGCATGACACGTGAGGACCTTCTCGTAGGCAACTGTAAGATCGCTGCTGACTTCGGTGATAACATTAAGAAGTACTGCCCAGACGTAAAGCACGTTGTAGTTATCTTCAACCCTGCTGACGTTACAGCTCTCACAGCTCTTATCCACTCTGGTCTTAAGCCAAACCAGCTTACTTCTCTCGCTGCACTCGACTCTACACGTCTCCAGGAGGCTCTCGCTGCTGAATATGGCGTAGCTCAGGATAAGGTAACTGGTGCACACACTTACGGTGGTCACGGTGAGCAGATGGCTGTTTTCGCTTCTCAAGTTAAGGTTGACGGCAAGTCTCTCGAAGAGCTTGGTATGTCTGCAGAGCGTCTCGCTGAGATTCGCACTGTAACTACTAAGGGTGGCGCTGCTATCATCAAGCTCCGTGGACGTTCTTCTTTCCAGAGCCCTGCTTATCAGGCTGTAAAGATGATCGAAGGCGCTATGGGTGGTGCTGAGTTCACTCTCCCTGCTGGTTGCTATGTAAACTGCGACAAGCTCGGTTACAAGAATGTTATGATGGCTATGCCTACCACTATCGACTCTACTGGCGTTCACTTCACAGCTCCTGAAGGCACTGCAGAAGAGATGGCTGGTCTCCAGAAGTCTTACGAGCACCTCCAGGCTATGCGCGACGAGATTATCTCTCTCGGCATCATCCCTGCTGTTAAGGACTGGGCTACAATGAATCCAAACCTCTAATATCCACGCTTTCCCATCAATGGAAGCACGGAATACTTAGAATAACAAATAATAACGGCTCGCTTAGGAATTATCCCAAGCGAGCCGTTTCTGTTATTATGTTCCCTGATTGTGGACCGAAAAGGCGTTATCTTCTGCCGAAAAGGTCCTTGATACCATCCATATCAAAGGTCAATGAGACGCGAAGTGTCTGGTCAAGAGGGTTACTCTTTGCAGTGGCAATAACATATCCTGCGTCGAGGGAGAAGACATTCATCTTAAATCCCGCTCCTACAGTGAAGTATTTGCGGTTGCCTTTATTCTCTGACTCATGGTGATAACCGGCACGAAGCGAGAATTGGTCATTATAAACGTACTCTGCTCCGATGCTCCACTGTATCTCTTCCAGTTCTTCCTTGAAGCCTCGTGGAGCGTCAGAGAAGCTCTTGAATATGCCAGAGATGCTTGATACGTCGTAATAATCCTTGCGAAGGCGGTCCTGATATTCATTGTCTGGCTCGTCTTCATTCTGCTTCGGATAGGTAGGCACAAGGAGCTTGTTGGCATCAGCGGCAATAGTGAAGCGGTTATATTCATTCACAGGAATCATCAGAGCGGCGCCAAGGCGCATATTTGTTGGGATAAACTCGCTCTCGTCGGAGCCACCGAACGTAATCTTTGAGCCGATATTTGAGATGTTCAAGCCCAGTCCCAACTGGCATTCACGCTGTCCGAGGTTGATATAGTTCTGATAATAGCATGAGAGGTCAGCGGCAAAAGCACTTCCAGGCGCTGTGTCCTCGTTGTAATCGTATGTCAGGTCGGAGTAAATCCAGCGCACTCCAGCGGAGATAGAGAAGGTCTCGGAGAGCATAAGCGAATATGCCACGTCGAGAGACATCTCGTATGGATTGATAGTCATGTCGTACTGCTCGCCTTGTCCTGAACTAATCATTACCTCACCGAGAGAGAAATAGCGTAAAGAACCGCTCACTGCCGAATAATCACCTATGCGATAATAGCCTGAAAGGTAAGCCAAATCCATGTCGCTTACCAACTGGCGCAGCCAAGGGGTATAGTTGAGTGCCACTCCTGCACGTGATATGCAGAATGGATATTTAGCAGGATTCCAGAATTGGGATACCGCATCAGGGTCTGTAGCCACACCAACATCACCCATACCAGCACTTCTCGCGTCCGGTGCAATGGTCTGTGATGTAACTGCCGAGTTGACAGGATTGAACATATTGGTCTTGTCCTGCGCCTTGACAGCAATGCAGGAAAGCAGTATTATTATTATGGATAAAATCTTTTTCATACTTTATTATAACGCTTGATGCCTGTATTTTATTGTGATTCAATCAAGAAACATCAGCAGATAACCGTACTATCGCCTTCTGATAGATAGCTTTTGGCTTTCTGATAATCTGCCTTTCGCTTTCAGATAACCGTACTATTGCCTTACGACAATCATCTTTTTAGCCTTTGAAACCCACGAACTTCCACCGCTGCTCATGCGGATGCGATAGAGATAGACGCCAGTCTGGAGTGGGAGACCATTGTCGAGAGTGAGGTTCCACGTCACAGTGTATGAGTTATCGGAAGCTGTTCCGCTCTCTTGCTTTGTCCAAAGCAGGCGTCCCGAAGCGTCCATCACGTCGATTTCAAAGTTGGATTCCGTTCCAGTCCTATCGTGATTGATGATGAAAGTGACGCTTTCGCTTGCAGGATTTGGCGTTACCGAGATATTGCTGATGTTAGGTTTCAGTCCATTCTTTACCACAAATTTCAGTGTTGAGGTAGTAGGATTATTCAGAATATCCCATGCCCTGAACTTCAGAGTATGCTCGCCAGGCTCCAGTTGCGGAATTGCGTAGTAAGTCTGTCCAGATGTATATGACCCAAAGTCGAATGTGAAATAATCGTTGATAATATAAGTCTTGTTGATATCACCGTCGATTATGAGTTGCATATCATGCCCAATACCAGAGCCTGAAGCGTTTATTCCATTCTTATCACTTATCTCTGCTATAAAGAAAGGAGAGGAATTGACCACACCTCCGTATGTAAAATCCGGACTGTTGAGGTAACAGAAGATGCTTGGACCTATGGAATCATTCTCCATTGTCACTGAGCCATTGACCTCAAACTGGTCGAAAGCCCCGTGGGCAGAGACCGTCTTGTCCTCGTCAATGGCATAGAAATTCATCAGTCCGTTGCCTTCAGCATAGTTTATGTCCATCGGAACAGCGAAGACAAAGGAGAAATCACCATCCTTCACCTTGTTGGAACCATGGAAAAGAATCTTTGTGCGGTCGGTGTATTTCAGCGGTACATCGGCTCCGTCCTTTGATTCGTCATTGAGTTTGCAGACTATCTGTTCCTCAGTATCGCGGACAATAGCGCTCATAGTGCCGTTGAAGTCCTTCATTTTCTCGCCATTACGCACGATATGACCAGCCACTCTGACGAGTTCGCCAGCCTTAATCCTCGGCATATCATTGGCAGTAATGGCTTTACCGTTGATGCTGTCAACGGCAACAGACAGGGTAGGCAGGGCGAGAGAGAGTGCAGGGTCGCCGAGCAAAGCATACTGCAATTTGTTGACAGAAAGGTCATTGCCGTTCCTTACAAGTTCATTCTTTGCCATACGCTGTGCTTCACCTATCGTCAAAGGCTTGCCATTCGTGTCGTAGGAGAGCACATATTTCATGAAAGCCTTATTGATGAGGCGATTATATGACGACAGTACTGTACGGGTTGTGCCATAGAAAGCCACTGCGCCACCTTTGTCATTGAGCACCATAGTCTCGCCTATAGTCTCTTTCAGTCCGTCAAAAGGCATGATATCGCACGATGCAGTCACCCAAAGAGAGTAGTTCTTGCCACGGAAAGCGGCGAAATCAGAAAGGGTGAGCACAGACTCATGCGAGATGCTTATCTCCGATCCATGGCCACCATAGTCGATGATGAGGGCGCCATCATTCTGCTGTTGCTTGATAATCTTTGTCACTTCAGGATAACGATGTCCTGTGGATGATGACACACGAGTGTAGGCATCCCACAACACTTTGCGTACATAGTAGCCGGGATGGTTTGCGATAGTCTGGTTAGCGGCTTCATCTATATCCTTCATGTGGATATTGTTGTTGCCGTCATCACCGAGAAACATGATCGTGTTTTGCCAGTCGCCAGACGGAGACTGCGTGGCATAAGCTATGGTTTTGTCCACCATTATCTTTGCTTCCTCTGCTTTAGAGCAAGGGAATCTGCCTACTGCGATGTCGGGAAGACCTCGGTAATAATCACCGGTTTTCATACATTCATTATCGTCGAGCAGTGTGCAGAAATCGTCAGAGACGAAGCAATACTCCTCATTAAATGAGTTTTCACTCTCATAACAGAGAAGGAAATCATCAGGAGAATACTTCTGCATCTCGGCAGTAAGCATCCTGTTATCGAAGACGCAGTCGCCGAAAAGGAGGAGATAGCGTGGAGATTGCCCTCCATTCTCTGCCTTATCGTACAGCATCTTCATGTATCTCTTGTATGCGCTCACGTCAGGAGTGCCACTTGAAAACTCATTATACAGTTCGTCAGCAGGCACTATTCTCACCTTTAGCGAGTCTTTCTCTTCGTGATGCCTTGCAAGTCGCTGCGCCTGTGCGAGGAGTTTCTGCGAAGTAGGGATGATTATAACCATGTCATAGCCCTCATCAGAGTGGAGGTCTTGATTGGTTATGTTGTACACGTACTGCGCTGCAGGGAACGCATCAGAAGCAAGAACAGGCGCTTTCTTAGGCTTTTCAAATGCAAAAGAGATATAGTCGAGACGCGCAGCACTGCCAGAAAGCACCTCAATAGTTATGGCATTGCTCTCCTTTAGGTTGCTGACATTGAATGTAGTGACCTCTTCATTGCCCTTATCGTAGTCGTAGAGGATGATATTTTGCGTGCCAATGATGCTGTCGTTGAGGCTTATCTGCACTCGGCTTGACGCTCCTGCCGTAGTGGAAACTGTGAGTTTTGCCTGTGAATTGCCTTCAGGTACTGAGAGATTATATGTACGCTTAGAACCTACAGCAATGGGAGTGCCATCGAAAAGGTTTCTTCCGCCTTGATACCAAGCAAACTCATCTTTCTCATAAAGGCTGTGATAATTGTCTGCTGATGCAGCGGCGACGCTCAGCAGTTCCTCTTCTGAGCAGGTGAGAGGGGCGCTGTCATTCGCTGTTATGAAGTAGTAACCATAATCAGAATATGGGTTTCGGGTCCTTGTAACTTCGGTATTACTGCTCCATGACACGCTTCCCTTTGCGTAGAAGAGACGTTTTCCCCCTACGGTGCATGTGGCTACTTCCTTCAGATCATCGTATTCTCTGAGGTAAGAGTCGGTCAAAGTCTCAGGTACAAGGTTGCCTCCATATCCATATATCTTCACTTTGGAAGGGTCAGAGAAGCCTGCCTTGCGTATGGTTGCGTCCGTAAGTTGGTGTATTCCGCTTTGGGCAACGCGTATCTTAGCCCATTTTCCAGTAGCGAGAACAGAGTGGGCTGCGTATCTGGAGGATGGAGTAGAGGCGGTAGAACTTCGGGATAACGTGACTTTTGCCTTGGCTGCAATGCCGTTTTTAGGAGAAGAAATGAGTTCTGCCATAAAGGAAACGAGCCACTTGTATTTGCCATCACGATAGACAACGGGACAGAATGTGGCAGTAAAGCATGCCTTTCTGCGGTCAATAGTTATGAAATCATCTACCGAAGGCATAGTTCCCGGTCTCTTTCCTTTGGTCAAAACTTTGTAAAGTGCCACATCTCGCGCTGACATATCTATAAACTCAGGATATTTCAGCACGAGGGAATAAGTGGAATCGGCGTAGTTTGAAGGCAGATAATGACTATACACCGTCTTTGGCAATACGGAGTCAATCTTCACTTCGTCCGCAGTCAGATTGTAGAAACGCTTCTGTGCCTGTGCGGATAAGGTGATGATGAGTAATAATATAATGGTGTATAGTCTGTTCATTTCAATCTAAAAGATGCTATTTGCAGTTGAAATCGAGCACTTTCTCGCCTTCGAGATAGCCTTCGAGGTGGTCATCTATGCTTACAGGACCGACTCCAACCGGTGTTCCAGTGTAGAGAAGGTCGCCCGTCTTGAGTGTGAAATACTGGCTGATGTAACTTATCAGGCGGTCGATGGAATAAATCATGTCTGATGTATTGCCCTCCTGAACGGTCTTGCCATTGATGTCAAGCGAGAAGCGGAGATTCTGAACAGAGAGAAATCTCTCTTTCTCCACCCAGTCGCCAATGACTGCAGAGCCGTCGAAACCCTTGCTTATCTCCCATGGAAGCGCCTCTTCGCGAAGACGTTTCTGTAGGTTACGCGCTGTAAAGTCAATGCCTACGGTGACAGCATCATAGTAACGATGGGCAAAACGCTCAGGAATAGCCTTGCCAAGTTTGCATATACGCACCACAATCTCTGTCTCATAATCCACTCTTCCCATGAAGTCAGGGATGAAGAAAGGCTTATGATCCTTTAGCAAAGCAGAGTCAGCCTTGGTGAATATCACTGGTTCTCTGTCTGCAGGAGAGTCAGATGCGCTCTGTTGTAATAACGCTGTTTTTATCTCTTTATTGTGTTGTGGGTAGTTCATGCCCACGGCGAATATCTTCATATACCAAGTTTTATTATGAATGAATATAAGTGATGGCATTCATTCATTATTCTTTTCTTTCTCTCATCACAATGTTAAGTAGGTGATCAGAATTATTTTTATAATAATGAAAAAACAAATATTATTATCTATTCATTTAAATAATTTTGATTACCTACTTATCAGGTGATAAAGATGTCGGAGTGCCTAAATGAAATAAGCGTCAGCGCCTTGTGGGCACTGACGCTTATGTTCTTTATCTTGTCGATGATTATTAGTCAGCAACGAGAGTGAAACGCTTGAAGTCAACGATTGTAAGATCCTTGTCAGCAGCCTCAAGGTACTGCTTGACTGTCATCTTAGAATCCTGGATGAACTCCTGGTTGAGGAGACAAGACTCCTTGTAGAACTTGTTCACACGACCCTTAGCGATGTTCTCAATCATATTCATGTTGAGAGAAGCTGCCTTCTCAGCAGAAGTAGCAGCGATAATCTCCTTAGCCTTAGCAACGTCCTCAGCAGTGATCCAGCCCTTAGCCATGTTAGACTCCATGTGATCCTCAGAATCAACGTGTGCAGGGTTGATACCAGCCTTCTTGAGAGCGTTTTCTACAGCCTTCTGAATCTGCTCCTGCTTAGACTTCTCAACAGCTACGTTATACTCCTCTTCTACAACCTTAGGATCTACAGACTTCTCATCGAGAGCTACTGGCTTCATAGCAGCAACCTGCATGCAGATAGCGTGAGCCTGCTCAGCAGCTGGCTTGTTGGTCTGAACGAGTGTGCAGAGACCGTTACGGTTCATGTGGTTGTAAGCTTCTACGTTGTCACCAGCGATAGTGAGGTAGCCGTCGAGCTCCATCTTCTCACCAGTTACACCAGAACGCTCGGTAACAGCAGCCTCTACTGTGAGACCGTTAGCGAGTGTGAGAGCCTTGACAGCATCAAGATCAGCAGCCTTAGCAGCAACTGCAGCGTCGAGAATCTCCTGAGTGAGCTTGATGTAGTCAGCGTTGTTAGCTACGAAGTCAGTCTCACACTTGAGTGCGATGATAGCAGCGAAGCCTTCAGCAACCTTTGCGAGTACGCAACCGTTAGATGTCTCACGGTCAGCACGCTTAGCAGCGATAGCCTGACCCTTCTGGCGAAGGATATCCTTAGCCTTGTCCATATCGCCCTCAGCCTCTGTGAGAGCCTTCTTTACATCAGCAAGTCCAGCACCAGTCATAGCGCGGAGCTTCTTGATGGCGTCCATTGAAATAGCCATAGTGTTATTTTATTTATTTTACAGAGTCGATGTTTTCCTGTCATGCCATAAAGTTATGGATAAGAAATACAGCCTCTGTGGGGTTAATATTCTGCTAAAAGGAGTAAAGAGTTAAAACATCATGGGATTGAGAAATCAAATCCTTTGGTATCTTAACTCTTCACTTCTATAGTCTTATAAATTAAAATTCAGTACGTCTGAGCAATAATTACTCAGCAGCAGGTGCCTCAGTCTCAGCAGGTGCCTCTGACTTACGAGCACGAGAAGAACGCTTCTTGCCCTCAGCAGCCTCTTCAGCCTGTTCGCCAGCAGCCTTCTCGTCAGCCTTCTCTACCTTGCGCTCCTGCAAGCCTTCTGCGATAGCAGCGCAGCAAGCAGAGAGGATTACATCGATAGAATCCTTTGCGTCGTCGTTAGCAGGGATTACGAAATCTACCTCGTTAGGGTTAGCGTTAGTATCCACGATACCGAATACAGGGATACCGAGACGCTGAGCCTCCTTGATAGCGATGTGCTCCTTGCAGATATCTACAACGAACAAAGCAGAAGGAAGACGTGTAAGATCAGCGATAGAACCGAGGTTCTTCTCGAGCTTAGCGCGCTGACGTGTAATCTGAAGCAGCTCGCGCTTAGAGAGATTGCTGAAAGTGCCATCGTTCATCAGCTTGTCGATGTTCGCCATTTTCTTCACTGCCTTGCGGATTGTGGGGAAGTTGGTGAGCATACCGCCCGGCCAACGCTCGATAACGTAAGGCATATTAACGCTTGATGCCTTCTCGGCTACAACGTCCTTAGCTTGTTTTTTAGTAGCGACGAACAGGATCTTCTTGCCTGACTTTG
>OLFV01002545.1_pt1 | contig 13350 bp, 13 predicted proteins | sample 1605551 | NCBI WGS metagenome assembly OLFV01 (sample SAMEA3888922, study PRJEB22519) | human gut metagenome | biome: human gut; feature: human-associated habitat; material: faeces | place: Denmark | collected 2011
ATTTCAATTCAAGTAACTATAAACAAATGTACACATTTTAGCGGACAGCAATAATGAGAGTGTAAACTAAACTGTGTTAAACTACTTTTATTGTAGCTTGACACAGTTTAGTTTACACTCTCCAACCTGAAACTGATCTACGCTGATGGCAAGTACACTGCCGAGGCAGTGACGCTCACAGATGGCGAGGCTTATAATAGCCCGGTAGATATAGAGGTGGCTGACTTCAAGTACATTCGTACATTCGATGCCTACAAGTGGCAATCGCTCTATGTGCCATTTAGGATGAGTCTTGAACAGTTGACAAGCAATGGTTTAAACGTGGCAACCCCAGTGGACATCGAAGTGGTCAATAAGACTGTTACACGACTGAACGTAAAGAAGTTGAAGTCTGGTTTCTCGAAAGCAAACTATCCAAGCTTGATCATGTGTGAGAGTGATGGAGAAAAGACCATCGAGTTGGCAGATGTCATGCTTTCTGCAGCGAAGGAAAAATTTATCGACTGTATGAGTATGACAAGAAAATATGTTTTTAATGGTGTTTATCAAGCCAATAAAAACCTTGCATCTAACTCGGAGGATGCTATCAATTACATCATAAAAGATGGTGGACTGGTCTTGCGAACAGACGATGATGTGCCTGCGCCACAAAGTTGGTATATGAACGTAACTATACGCGAGAGTCCTTTCGGAGGTGCAGATGAACCTTTGTCTTCCGACGCTAAGACTATGCCTATTTATGTGATAGGTGAAGGTTATGCTACTGGCATAGAGAATGTGAATACCGCAGAGGAACATATTCTGCATGGCATCTACGACTTGCAAGGTCGCAAGTTGAGTCAGGAGCCAGAATGCGGCATCTATATCAAGGATGGAAAGAAGTACGTGAAATAATTGACTCAACTTGCGAAACATTCGCTACATTGATATGTACTTTTTGACATTTACTCCATCACCTCCCAGAAACTCTCGGGGAGGTGATGTTCTTTATCTCCTTTGCCTCCTTTCAGAAAAACTTTGCCAACTGATGTCCAGCCATCACGGCGATGAGGCCAAGGATGAGGCTGCCGAAGAGATAGAGCATCATGTAGAGATATTGCTCATCCTTTATCAGCGATGAACCTTCGTTCATGAAGGTGGAGAAGGTGGTGAAGCCACCGCAGAAGCCTGTGGTGAGCAGCAACTTGGTGGAGGGATTCATCCATCCGCCGCCATTCCACGAAATGCCGGAGAGAAATCCGATGATGAAGCAGCCCAACACGTTTACTGTCATGGTGCCGAAGGGGAAAGCTATGAGGCTGCACGACTGCACCATCTTGGAAATCCAATATCTCAGGCCGCCTCCAAAGAAGCTGCCTATGCTTACGATTAATACTTCTTTCATGTCTGTTTCTTGTCTTATATCTGTTTTCTTGCTTTGCCTCGGAAGCTGTTTCGTGCCAGTGCCGACTCGCAGTCGCGGCAAAGTGCTTCCGAGGCATGATGATGTTTGAAACCCTCTATCAATGCCGTAGCCCTTGGCGAGGAGAGAATATCTTCGAGCGACTGATGGAAGAGGTTGCCCAGCACGACATCGCCGTTATGGTCGAGGCAGCAGGGCACGAGGCTTCCGTCTGCCAGCACACCTATCTGCTTGATAAGCGCCTTGCAGAACACCTCTCTTCCCTTGATGTTACTCTTGTCTTCCTCGCTGTTGCCTGTTTCCTGTCCTTCTTCTTTGTTGTCGAAGTTGGGCCACTCGAACTTTCTGTCAAACTCCAAGTAGAGATTGTCGCTGAGGCGGAATCCGTCGGGACGCTCTTTCCAGGGCTTAGGCACGTACTTCTCGATGAGGCTCATCACCTCCTCGTTCTCTTGGTCCATGCCTCCCTGGTTCCATAGGCGCAACACCATACAGGTGCCTTTGGCTGCTGCCTGAGTGGAGAAGCGCATCACCTCATCCATATAGTCGGACAGTCTGCCTTGTGCATTGCTCTCGTGCGAGTGAACAGAGAGTTGAATCTTATGGGGCAACGTGTCTAAGAGTTCCATGGCCCGATGCAGGAGGGTGCCATTGGAGGTAAGCACGGTTTTGAAACCACGCTCTCTTGCCAGAGTGATGAATTGTGGCAGCAGAGGGTGGAGCAGGGGCTCTCCCATGAGATGGAAGTAGAGGAAACAAGCCTTGCCTTTCAACTTACTGGTGAGCAAGTCGAACTCTTCTGCCGTGAGCTGTCTCTTCGCTCTGTTGTGCTTCGGACAGAAGTGGCAATTCAGGTTGCACGTGTTGGTTATTTCTATATAACAGCGGTCTATCATACTTTGTTGGTTGTGTAACGTAGTGCAAAAGTAACAAAAAATCAGCAATCATCAGCCTCTTGTCCATGCAAAAAGACAAAAAAGGCTTTTCGCTTCTCTCGTTGCTGCAGCTCTTCCCATGCCAGTATCAGGGCGACAACACCCGAATAGCTTTTCCTGCCTTCCGAGACGTTGTTGCCCTTGAGGTAAAGGTCGAAGATGAAGTCTTGTGCGGCATCAAGCACCTTGCTTCGCTTGCTGAGCCAGTAGTGGCGGTCGTCCTTTGCCAGACGGATAATCTCGGGACGGATGTGTTTCAGGAATTTCTCTCCCTCTTTTTCGCCTAAGACATCGAAGACATTGCGGAGCACATGGAAGAAGATGTGGTAATATCCGCTGAACTTCACAGCCTTGTCTGTTGACGATGTGCAGACAATATAGCTGTAGAAGTTGGCTTCTCCCTCATTGGCTATTCCTAAGAAATGTGCATATTCGTGTGCATAGATGGCAGGATAGTCGTGAGGGCGAATGTCGCCATTCAGCGTAAACTCGCAGAAGAAAGGAGCCATGCTGCCCGTGACGCCCGCCATCGAGCTGAGGGGAGTGAACACCATGGTCTTGACATGGGGATGAGGGTTGAAGGAAGGGTTGATGCCTTCCTTGTGTCCTATTTGGTTGTATCCTTTCAGAACTGCATCCCGCACCCGATTCTTCAATCCATCATCCACAAAACCATTGAATTGACTTTCCCTTTGGCCGTCGAACGCTGTTTCTTCACTCTTCACTCTTCGTTCCTCGCTCAGCGAGTTGAGGCTGTCGGCATAGCGATAGGCAAACTCGCGTAGCTTGTCCTTATCTACTTCTGCTGGTTTCATGCCTGTGCGCTGATAGATGTTGGGCTGCGAGTAGTTGAGTCCCCAGGCCATGTAGAACCATACGTAGATCCACAGCAGATATTCTGCCACTCTTCCCCACACCTTCTTCGTCTTGGGATAACAGTTTCCCTTAGGCGCCAGGAAGACGAAACGGCGGGCAAGTCGTTTGCGAAGGACAATCTCGTAGAGAGGATAAAGAATGACCCATGCGATGCTGAGGGCGATGAAGATGTCGCCTATGGCAAATGGGAAGATGCCCGAAAAGGAAGATAGTATTCTACCGATGGTGCTGTATATATATAAGGTGTAAATGTAGCCTAAGTATGGGTTCCACTTAATGACGAGAACGAGGATGAGCAACGACAAGAGCAACCAGTGTCGCCATCTTAGTCGGTTGAAAGTATTTGATAGTTTCATGCTGTGGTTTTATAATGAGAATGTTCATACATTTTACAATGCTGCAAAAATACACAACTTTTCTGAATTATTGACAAGGTGACTCTGTTTTTTTTCCTATATTTGCAATCACAAAGCAGATTATTAACTTTAACATATAGGAGGGTGGATTATGAAAAAGTCATTAGAAGCATTCGAGGCAAAGAACCTGGAGTATGAGAACATTTACAACGAAGAAGATGATCGTAGAGAATATAATTCTATTTGGTACAACTAAGCATCTTGTTTGAAGCTTTTACCCACGTGCTGTTGAATTTCTGATTCAGAGTACGTGGGTAAATTTTTGTCATTTCTCGAAGTGCTGATAGTCTTTGCTGTGCTTCCAGTCGCCACCCCATCTGAATCCTTTTTCCTTGAAAAGGCGATAGCACAAGTCACCCCTTTGAATCATGTATGCGTGTTTCTTACTGCGGTCGAGATAAGGACGGGCTGTGGCAGGTTCTGTCACGGTCTTTCCGTTCTTGAGCCTTTTGTAGTAGGGGTTGTAGAGGGTGTTGATGTCTACAGCCATTCCTCTGCCGTGCTTTGATACGGTGTGGGTATGCGAGATGAATCTGAAGTTGAAGCAAGAGGAGTTGTTGGCTCTCATGGCCCGTTCGTCGTCTGCGTTCCAATAGTCGATGAGCCGCATTCGTTCTATCGGATATTTTGCCCGGTAGAGTTTGTACAGAATGTCGAGCACATCGTTAGCTATGGCTTTGTTGACCACCATTTCTCCCACAATGCTTCTGCCTTCCTTGTCGGTGTGCAGGCAGCGCAGATAGCGCAGCTCGCTTCTTGGCACAGTACAATTCTTCTTGTATGTTTTTCCCTTCATCATGCTGAAGATGTTGTCGGGAATGGGCACGGCATAAAAGTAATGTTTTTCTCCCTTTTTGCTGATGCTTTGCTCTGTGACAGTCTCGCCTGGGTTCTGTGCTTTCAAGGGCATACAGAACAGCGAAGAGAGCATGATGCACAGAAGGAGGAGTGTCTTCGCCAACAATCTGCTTGCCGGGATGTAATGCGAGTCTTTTATTTCGCCAATAACGATGATACTGTGAAGACTGCCTATGCAGTCAATGTTGCCGAGGGTGTTGAGCATGAAGTCCTGATAGTCTTTCATGTCGTGTGCATACACTTTGATCTGAAAATCATAGTCGCCCGTGGTGTTGTAGCATTCCGTTATCTGGTCTATGTTCTGCACGGTGTCCATGAATTGCTGTATCAGGTCGTGAGTGTGCTGCTTCAGTCGGATATTGCATAGCACGATGACGTTGTGCCCCATCTTGTGATGGTCGACGATGGCTCCATATCGCTGTATGTATCCTTCCCGTTCCAGTCGTTTCTGACGTTCAAAGGTAGGCGAGGGCGAAAGGTGTACTCTTGCTGCAAGTTCCTTGACGGTGAGCCGGGAGTTCTGTTGCAGCAACTTCAGTATCTTGATGTCTATGTCGTCGAGTTTTTCTTCTGTTGCCATAATCTATTCTTCTTTAAATGTGTATTTTTTTACAGAATAATATTCTGTGTATCGATTATTCTAACTGCAAAGTTAGCATATTTTTCTGAATTATGAAGAATATTTGGCGGATAAAATTCTTCTTTCTACCTTTGCAGTCGAAAAAGAAGCATTTCTGCCGTCAGTGGGGCAGGATGCAGACAGTCATCATTACACATAATATTAAATAAAGGGAAATAAAAACATGAGCAACGTGAGAAATCAACATTTTGAGGCAGTGGGCAGCTATTTGCGCCCAGCAGAGTTGAAGAAAGCCAGAGTAAAGTTTGCCGAGGGACAGATTTCGGCAGTAGAACTTCGTCACATTGAAGACCGGCTTATCACAGAAGTGGTCAGACAGCAGAAGGCGCACGGATTGCGCTATATTACAGATGGCGAGTTTCGTCGCAGCTATTGGCATCTCGACTTTATGTGGGGATTTGGCGGCGTAGAGCACATAGAGTTGGATCATGGTTATCAGTTTCATGGCGAGGAAACCACGAAAGGCTCCCTCCGTCTTACAGGAAAGATAACAGGCGAGAACCATCCCTTCATCAAAGATTTCTTGTTTGTGAAGCAGTTTGAGGAGGAGGGCGTAGAGGCCAAGCAGACCGTACCGGCACCGGCACAGTTTCTGGCAGAGCTGTTCCGAGGAAAGAATGCCGAGAACACCCGTCAGTTTTATCCCAACACCACAGAGCTGATAGAAGACATTGCCAAGGCCTATCGCACATTCTTCCACGAGATCTATGCAGCAGGCTGTCGAACTGTACAGTTGGACGACTGTACCTGGGGCATGATTGTAGATGACGATTTCTGGAAGTCGATGGCAGGTACGGGCTTTACCCTGGAACACGAGGCCCTGCAATATCTGAAGGTCAACAACCTCTCCATAGAGGGAAAGCCCGAGGGGCTGACCGTCAACACGCACGTGTGCCGTGGCAACTATCATTCATGCTATGCCACGAAGGGCGCCTACGATGCTGTGGCTCCTTATCTCTTTGCCCGCGAGGATGCCGACACCTTCTATCTTGAATACGACGATGAGCGTTCGGGTGGCTTCGAGCCTCTGCGGTATGTGGCTGAAGGCAAGAAGGTGGTTCTTGGTCTGATAACCAGCAAGTCGCCTGTGCTCGAGGACAAGGCCACAGTCATAGCCCGCATTCATGAGGCGGCGAAGTATCTTCCTCTCCAGCGTCTCAGCCTGAGTCCTCAGTGTGGTTTTGCTTCTTGCGAGATAGGCAACAAACTGACAGAGGCAGAGCAGTGGGCCAAGTTGGATCTTGTGCGAGAAATCGCCGAGGAGGTTTGGGGAGCGTGATGCTTCCCCTTGTCTTGCAAAATCATCCGGGGCAATGACGTGTTCTTACAGCGCAAGTATATTCATACAAGAATTGCCGAAAAACGGCTTCTCAGTTGGGAAAATGAATCTGCCCAACTGGGGAAATAATTTTTCCTAACTGAGAAAAAATTTTTTCGTAGTTAAGTGCAGTATGCTTGTGAATATTTATGCACGGCTTTCTTTTTGCGTAAAACTCGGGCAAAGTCTTGGCTTTTTCATGATTTCTCCGTACCTTTGCACGCCGAAGAAAAAAACAAAAAGAAAAAAACATTATGGAATATATGTCTCAGGAAGGCTACGATGAACTCGTGGCTGAACTTCAACACATGGTAAAGGTGGAACTGCCTGCTGTGCGTGACGCCATAGCCGAGGCACGCGACAAGGGCGACCTCAGCGAGAACTTTGAGTATCATGCTGCTAAGCGAGAGCAGGGCAAGCTGTTGAGCAGAATCAGTTTCAAGCAGAAGATTCTGGAGAATGCCCGTGTAATAGACAAGTCGCGACTGCAAAGCGACAAGGTGGGACTGTTGAGCAAGGTGAAGATTACCAATGTGGCCAATAAGTGCAGCATGACTTACACCATAGTGAATCCTCACGAGGCAGACCTTCATAGTGGAAAAATCTCTATCAAGTCGCCCATCGCACAGGCTCTCTTGGGTAAGAAAGCCGGCGATGAGGTCATGGTGAAGGTGCCTGCCGGACTGATGAAATTCCACATAGACAATGTGGAACTGTAAGAACGATTACTCAGAAAGAATATTTCTCAACTCTCCGAGCATATTTCCTAAGTTGTCGAAGACGGCCTGGATGTATGCTCGGATTTTTTTGTCCTCTTGTTCGCCGATGTGCTCGGGCGAGAGAGCCTGCAGCTGCTGTTGACATTCCGCCTGCATCATCTGGGCTATGGGTTGCAGTTTGTGGGCGATTCTTGCCACATTCTGCTTGTCCTCCTGGCTGAGTTCCACCTGTACCGCCTGTGTATTGTCCTCCTGTTTCTCTTCTTCCTTTTCGGCAGCAGGCAGATACTTGTTCAACGATTCCCGGTAAGTTTCCATTTCTGCCGTCACAGTTTTCACAATCTCCATCTCTGCTTCCTTGTCGCCTCCGGCAAAGATCAAAAGTGAAGACAGCCTTTCATGGGCAGATACATCAGCGGCAGGCTCTTCTGCAGTTGTTTCTTCAGCGGCAGGCTTTTCTGTAGCAGCTTCTCGGGCAGCAGGAGCCAACAAACTCTCTAAGGCTTCAGGACGGAAGGGCTTGAACAGGCAGTCGTCGAAGCCAGCCTCCGTCAGTTCTTCCTTGATGCTGATGTCGTGGGCTGTCATGGCAATCACCTTCATGTTGCTGTGATTGATCATGCGGATAATCTCCGTTCCGTTCATCTCAGGCATTTCTATATCCATCAGCATCAGGGCGGGCTGCTCGTTGTGCAGAATGGTAAGAGCCTCGGTAACATGCTGACAGGCAAATATCTGCCAGTCGTCATTGGCCTTGCGGTGCAACATCTCCTGAAGCAGTTGCAGCTGCAGACGGTCGTCGTCGAGGATCAGAATCTTATGGTTGGCAAGGGGCTGCTGGTTCGCTGATGACAGTTCTGTGGCCGCGGCGCTGATACTTGCCGGCTGCTTTTCGGCAGCTTCGCCCATCGATGCTTCCTGAACGGAAGGAGGATTCTGCCTGATAGGAAGGATGATGGTAAAGGTGGAGCCGATGCCTTTCTCTGATTGCAGACTGATTTGTCCGCCTAAGAGAGTGACGAGTTCATGGGTGATGGACAGTCCTAAGCCTGTGCCTTCTATGCCCTGTGCGTCCTTGAGACGTGTGAAAGCCTGGAACACTTTTCGACATTCCTCAGAAGTCATGCCCATGCCCGTATCCTCTACCTTTATAATAAGGTGGCAGATGCCTGCCGATGGGGCTGGCTTGACGAGGGCAGTGACAGTAACCTTTCCTTTCATGGTGTACTTGATGGCGTTGCTGATGAGGTTGTCCAACACCTGACGGATGCGGAAAGCATCTGCCTGATAGGTGATTGCGGCATCGGCTGCTAATCCTTGCAGCTCGGCAGCCTTATCCTGATAAGAGGAACTTAACACCAGGTTCTTCTTCTCTGCCTGCATCCTCATGCCTTCGGTGCATTGCTGTATGAGCGAGGCTGGCGAGAAACTGGAGGGATGGAGTTCCAGCAGTCCGTTCTCCAATTTGTGATAGTCGAGGAGCGAGGCTACCAATCTTGACAGATGGCTGGCAGAGCTGGCTATGTTGTCGATATAGTTCATGCCTTTCTTGTCGCTCACATGTTCTCTCATCAGGTCGATGAAGCCTGAAATGGAAGCCACGGGAGCCTTGATGTCGTGGGTGATGGTAAGAAGGAGTCTTTCGCGTTGGTTCATGATGCGCTGAATCTCGGTGTTGGCCTCTTCCAAGTTCTCACGATAGATGCGTTCCTTCTTGGTGTCTTTGAAGATGTAGCACAGCAAGACTACGGCGGCGGTCATGGCAAGTAAAGCCATAAGGGTGATCTGCCACAGGAGTGAACGGCGGTCATTCAGCGCTTTGCCTAAAGCCTGCTGCATGGACTGCATCTCGCTTTGGCGGATGGTGTTGAGCAAGTGGGAAGTACGTTCGGCAAGCTGGGCGTTCACTTTCTGCAGGTCGCTCACCTCTTTGTTTACTGCTTTCTCCTTTTTCTGTGTGTTCTGTTTGTCTTCCTGTCCTATCTGCGACAGCACCTGTGCCACCTCTCCGGCGATGTCGACAGGTGTGGAAATCGAGTCGGTTGTAGTTTGGTTGACATCATTGTGTATGGCTATGGTGTCGGTGGCGCCTTTCTTGAAGGCGTCGGCGAGTCGGCGGAAGAAGCCTTTTCGGGTCTTCACCACCTCAACGGTTGTCCTTTTGTTCTCATGGGTTTGTGCAGTCTTGGGGTGCACCACTACCGAGTCTTTTCCGCTGCTCAGATTGCTCACCTTTTCGTGAAGAAAGCTCTCATGATTGTTGGCTATCAACACTCTCCGGAGTTGCTTCAGGTTGACTTGTTTCAGGTTGAGCAGACTGACGAGGGTGTCCATGCGTGCTTTCTGCAGGGAGTCCTTTTCCAGCGCCTTGAGTTTGAGTGCCTGCACCTTGGCTTCTGAGATGGAGTGGTTGAGTTCCTCCCAGTTTCCCGATGTCTCCATATAGATGGAACGTTCGTTGTTGCTCACGTCGAGCAGGCTGTACACCAGGCTGTCGGCCATATTGCGCTTGTGGGTATAGTCACGTGAAGCCTTGTCGATGTTCAGGATAGACTGCGTGTTGCTGTATACGAGCGCTACTGCCAGGGCCATCACCACGGCTACGGCAGCATATCCTAAGGCTACTTTGAGAGGAATATTGTTTTTTATCATGGTGCAAAAATACAAAAAAATATCTTGCCTTCGGAAGAGAAGACAAGATATTTTCATTTTAAAAGCTGCATGTATACTGTTTTTTGAAGATGGAGCGGTTTACTGAGCCTGTTCTGCTGTTGAGTCGGCTGGAGTATTTGTTGTGTCAGCTGGAGTCTCTGTTGGGGCTGGAGTCTCGGCTGGTGCTACTGTGTCAGTTGGCTCGATGTCGCTGAGTGACATTACCAAAGATGCTTCCGCAGGCTTCTCTGTTGAAGAGTCTGTTGTAGTCTCTGTAGTGTCGGCTGGAGCTACTGTATCAGTTGGCTCGTAAGCTGATGTGCTGATCATTTTGTTACTTGCAAATACGTTGTTTGCTGATACGAAAACGAATGCTGCTGCGATAACTGCGAAAAATAACTTCTTCATAATTGTAATGTTTTAAATTGTTAATATTCTATTTTTGTTTATATTCTCTGTTGAAACTCTTGTTGAACATTCTGTTCGTTTGCGAGTTCACTATCTAATATCACAATCAGCGTGCCAAAAATGAAGAAAATTTGCTAAGTTCTTGATAATCAGAGGTTGGAATGGTTGTGCCAAAAAGTGGGGAAGTGTGGAAAGTGTGGAAAGAGTGTGGAATATTTCCCCAAAAAGTTGTGGAACTCTATTGGGGAATGGGGAATTGGCACAGGATGTCGGGACATGATAGAAAAGCTATCATACAGCAAGGACGGACTATGAACCCCATTGGGCTTACAGTCCGTCCTTGCTATGTGTTATAGGAAGTTGCAGAGGTCTACAGATTATATTTCTTGATTTTGTTGTAGAGGGTTTTTCTGTCCACTCCCAACAGTTGGGCAGCCTTGCTCTTGTTGCCATTGGCGGTTTTCAGGGCAGCCTCTATGCGTTGCAACTCGGTTTGCTCATCGCGTAATGTCAGCGTCTCTGTGGGTTGTTGCAGATGACTCATGCTCTGCTGGAGTTCAGCCCTGCCGATATAGTTTCCCTTGGTCAGCAGGGTGGCACGCTTCATCACGTTGTTGAGTTCGCGCAGGTTGCCGGGCCAGCTGTACGAGGCAATCATCTCTGAAGCCTTGTCGTCGAACCCGAGCACGTGCCGTCCCAACTCCTTGTTGGCATGCTTGACGAAGAGGTTGGCGAAGAGGAAGAGGTCTGTGCCGCGGTCTTTCAGTTCGGGCATATAGATGGTGAACTCGTTGATGCGGTGGAAGAGGTCTTCGCGGAACTGTCCCTCAGCCACTCTTTGTGCCAGGTTTTCGTTGGTGGCGCACACCAGTCGGATATCGATGTCGATTTCCTTAGTTCCTCCCACGGGTCTTATCTTTCTCTCCTGCAGGGCACGAAGCAGTTGCACCTGCACATCATAGCTCAGGTTTCCCATCTCGTCGAGGAAGAGCGTTCCTCCGTTGGCCACTTCGAAAGCTCCCTTCTTGTCTTGTTCGGCTCCAGTAAAGGCACCTTTCACATGACCGAAGAATTCGGATGCAGCTACATCTCTTGGTATGGCTCCACAGTCTATGGCGAAGAAGGGCTTGTCGGCACGGCTGCTCAATTCGTGTATGCGATGCGCCACATATTCCTTGCCTGTGCCGCTTGCTCCGAGTATCAGTACTGACATAGGGGTAGGTGCTACGAGTGACACATATCTATATAGCTGTTGCGAGGCTTCACTCTTGCCTTCTATGTATTTGGGCGCCTCGTCTTCGTCGGGCTGTGTGGTAGTTTGCTGAGGGGTTTCTTGTTGAGTTGGTGTGGCAGGAGAGTTTGCCGGAACAGGTGCCGATGAGGCTTGCTTGATAGCCTCATTGATTTTCTCTAACAGTATGTCGGGATGAAAAGGTTTTGCCACATAGTCATTGGCTCCCGATTTCATGGCGAGCACAGCGTTCTGCACCTCTGCATAGCTTGTCATGACGATAAAGGGAATGTGAAGGCCCTGTTTGTGGAGCCATCTCAGTGTGGTGAGTCCGTCGTGGTCGGGAAGTCTGAGGTCTGAGAGAATCAGATCGCGCTGGCTGTCTTCCTGCAACAACCTCAAGGCAGCACCAACCGATGTGGCTTTCTCTACTTCGAAACCTTTCTTTCTGAGCCATGTCTGAATCATGGTTCCAAATGCCAAATCGTCTTCTATAATCAATATCTTTGCCATCTTGTTGCTGTTTTTATGGTGCAAAGATACGGCTATTTAAAGACTCTACCAAAAGAAACGGATATTTTATAGATTTTTGCTATTCTTTTCACTTCTTATTCCCTTTTGGGGGCATAATAGATGACCAACCTGTGGCTTAATAGAAGGCTGAATAAACCCTATTCCTTAAATAGTAATCAGTTGTTTATAGCGCGATACATTCTATAGTATGCGTATATATAAACGAGTGTGTTGGAAAAAGCAGAGAACATATTGAAACAGGTGAAGGCTGTAGGATGACTGATTCCCAATAGATAAAATATAGTGGTTGGGAGGATGTTTACACATATCAGCCATACGATGAAAACCAGGATAAGTGCTGTGCCCAGTTGGTGCATGCTTCCTGTATGTTTTCTTCCTAAATGGAAACCAGCAATCAGGGATGCGATGACAGAGAGCAAGCCGATGCTGCTTTCTGTCCAAGTGAGGATAGTTGCAGTCCTGGTTATCAAGCCATCTTGTGTCATGGGTATTAGGTTGAACTTAAAACATATTGACAGGACGAATGAAAACACATAGTAAAATACCATCACCTCGCAGCAACGTCGCAGCAACTTTTCGTTTCTTGGTTGTATTAATCGGAATATTCCCCATAATGCTATGGCGGCAAGCATTAATACCCATTGTTTGATGGTGAGTAAGATGGATGGAATGTTGACTGCAACACCAAGACTTCCACAAACCGTGTTTACGAGTGAAAGAATCGCAAAAAAACAGTATGCATACATGGCATATTGAGCCATGCGTTTTTTTCTGTTATGTCGTTTTTTCATGCAATAATCTTAATAAAGAAGTTTTTATACTCTTGCGGCATTATTTATCCAAAAACGCCGCATATTTGCGGCAAAGATACGAAGAAAACGCCACGTCACCAAATTAATTTAGGTTATATTAAACGTTATCAGAAACTTTTTCACTTCTAATTCTACAGATATATCTTCCTTGGCACCTTCAATTCTGTTGGAATGAACAACAGCACTGGTCATTTGTCTGCCTTTTCCTACAGACTTATCAACAGGAGTCTGAGCCATCATGAATGTGCTTGCAGATACAAGCAACATAATTGACAAAACAATCTCTTCACCCTTCATTTTGGGTTTGGATCTGTCTTGAAATGGCTGCTGTAAATACATTTTTAAGGACGACTTTTTGTGATTTTCCACACTTTTAAGGACGACTTTTTGTGATTTTCCACACTTTTAAGGACGAGTTTTTGTAGTTTTATACATTTTTAAGGACGACTTTTTGTGCTATTTGAAATATAAAATGTATTTTTGCATTCGGAAACATCAAATAATCAGATAGTTATGAAGAGAAATGCCATCAAATACCTATATCAATGG
>OLFV01002554.1_pt1 | contig 13306 bp, 10 predicted proteins | sample 1605551 | NCBI WGS metagenome assembly OLFV01 (sample SAMEA3888922, study PRJEB22519) | human gut metagenome | biome: human gut; feature: human-associated habitat; material: faeces | place: Denmark | collected 2011
ACATCATCTACCTTAATAATTGGTTTTTCTGTCGTCATATCAGACTCATCATTCACATCTTCTGAACTGATTTCTTCACTGTCCTTTATATTGTTTTCAAGTTCCTCTTTGCTCAAATCCAGCAATTGAAGCTCGTCAGATTTTTTCTTTTTATCCTTGAAACTTTTCCTTTCTTGAAACGCAAAAAAGATTACAGCAAACAGCAATAGAAACCCAACAATGATACCTAAACCTATTTTCCAGACCGGAGTACCCGCTGTCGTATTCTCCGTTGTCATGAATACCTCTGTGTTACTTTCCTCAGTTTCAGTTTGTTCCTCACTGCTAATATCAGTTATGTTTTCCGTTGCTTCAATTACAGTTTCAGTAACTTGCTCCATAGGCGACTGTTCTTCTTCTACCTCTCCTACTGTATCCTCGCCTGACAAATTCACCTGAACATTCTGGAGATTTTCAATATCAAAATTCTCTCCCGTTTCTGTCAATGCCGTTGCACTCGTAATCTGAATATCTGCCATTCCGCCGCTTAAGGCTTCAAATGTCAGCCATAGTTTCGTCTCATCTGATGATGTTGTTCCATCGAACGTCAATATTCCATTCTCTTCATCATTGTTTCCAAAGTCGTCTGTATATCTAAGTCTCTTCTCATCATATTTGATTTCAATATGATATTGTGATATTGCGGTATCTCCCCTGATATATATTCCAACCGGGAAATCTCCTCCGCTCTCTCCCTCATAACTCTCTGATCCAAATGTTACGGTTGCATTTGCAGCATATATCCTCATTGGAAGACATCCTATTAACATCAGAAATATAAGGCATGCTATATTTATTCTTATATGATTTCTTTTTTTGTGCATAAATTATATCCTCTGCATTACATCATTTTGTTTTTTATTGAATACGATCCATCCAATTATACAGCTCAGCACTGCCGCTATCGCCAATTTTATCCATGCTGTATAATAAGGTACTCTTCCATATACCATACACTCTCTTGCAATATAAATAGACATATATACCGGATTATAGCCGATTAAGGTCTGTAATTTTTCTGGAAGAGAAGTTACCGGATAGAAAATTGCTGTAAGATAAAGCAAAATTCTTAAAAATACACTATATAAATATTTAATATCTGCAAAGAATACATATAAAATGGATAATATATATCCAACCCCTGTTACAAACATCAGTGTTAAAAGAACATCTAACGGAAACAGCAGCATTGTCCACGATGGTTTTGTGCCAAACGCAAATAATATGATTATATATGGTACACACGAATATCCGAAATTAACCAATGCTGTGTACATTCTGGACAACACAAAGGTCTGTCTCGGCAGCTTCGCTTTTATAAGCAATGTTTTATTATCAACCAGTGCTGACATTGCATGATTGGTTCCGTCGCTAAATAAAGTCCAAAAGATACTACCGGTCAAATAGTACAATGGGAAATTTTCAATTGATCTTTTAAACATATATGAGAAAACCATTGACATTACAATCATCATCAGCAACGGATTTAACACGCTCCATATGATTCCAAGATAACTTCTTGCATATTTTCTCTTTATTTCCCTAGATGTCAGCTCCTGAATTACGAAGAAATACTGTTTTCTATCCGAAAAATTTTCATTAAAAAAATCAAGCTGTCTTTTTACTTTTTTTCCTATTTTTCTCCGCTTTCTTACAAGCCAAAATGCCAATCCACCAATTATACATCCAAGAACAAGTATTAAAATGAAATATAAAACTAATTTGAAAAAATCAGATTTGCTTGTAGTTTCTTCATTTGCCTGTGTATTTTCCCACTTAACCAGTTCCCCTGTTGTCGTATATCTATAATAATCTCCGCTGCCATTTTGATTAATTGCATAGAAAACTGTATTATCCTGCATCTCTTCCATGGTGAGTCCATCCGGAATATTTTCACAAGCCCCTAATGACATGATGTAATACTTCTGGTCATTTGAAGTAATCTCACTGACAGGATAGAAATTAGCAGTCTGACTGTTGAATGCATAGATTGAGAAATTTTCATCACCATCCATGATCAGCATAACACGAACATTTCTTGCCTGATCACTAAAAAATGTCAAGGACTCTCCTGCATAGCTATCTGTCACTAATTTATAATCCCATAAATCAATCTGCGGGGTATAATCAGCAATATCCACTACATATAAAAGCTGATTCCCTTTTTTTATACTTCCAACAACTGGAACATCCGTCTCTAAACCATATGTATCAGATGATGTCTGTGTTTCCTCTTCATCCATAAGCTGCTCAAAAAATGATTTTTCTCCGGTATCTGTTCCATCTACATTTATAAGCAGTGTTTCCTGAGAACCCATTGCGTAGCTTTCTGCTTCTTCACCATTTGAATAGATTTTTGCACCTTTAACTTTTAATCCTGCATTTCCACCACCTATTGCTTTGAATGTAATATTGTCATAGGTTATTTCATTACCAAAACCAGTTCCCTCAAGCGTAATTACGCCATCTTCTTCTGCCTCAGCTCCTGATACATACTCCAAGCGTCCTGTATCATATTGAAGTTCAACTTTATAAACACCAATATTTCCATCTGCTTTAATCGTTACTTCTATCTCAAAGGTGTCATCCATATTTACTGAATAACTATCTTTCCCGAAAGAGACAACTGCGTCTGCAGCATAAACTTTTCCTCTGTCAGAAATGATTAATATAAAGGCAACAGCCATTATAAATAAAATTTCAACGATTTTATTCTTCTTTTTCATTTTGTAACTCATATATAATATTACTCTCTATTTTCTTTTTAATTGTTTACGCAAGAATACAAAATACTTATATATTCTGACATGTAAAGACTCCAACTGCGCTTTTCTGCCAGTGTCCTCACTTTTATTTTCTCTGAATTCAGCTTTTACAATGCTTCCCTCCAGCCAAGCACTTTCATATAATGTTGCTTTTCTCACACCAGATACAATCATCATTCTTCTCAAAAATCTTTGATTTCTTATCTGTTCCCATGTTAGCTCAGCCGCTGTTTTTTTGTAGTTGCCATCAATTACATCATCCGAAAAAAGATTATCACCATAAGCTTTTACCTCAACAATAGACGGTTCTGACATAAATAGATAAAATAATTTTTCTATTGTTCCAATATCTATTGTATTTTTTTCCTTTTCGAAAGATATTTGCGCCAACAACATTTGTAATGCCTCGATGTTTTTTTTCATTTGATCTGCATTTGGATTATGTGCATCATTCATAACTGGCGCATACCCATTTTCTACCTTATCATATGATTTGGTCATACCCTCCAGCGACGACACAATTGTTTCGAAAAGTGAATTGCTAAAGCAGCTTTTTCTCACTAATCCGCTCTCCGGTGAGAAATAATATGAATGAAATTTTTCATGAGAACTTCCAGTAGGATATTCATACATACCAAAATAGCACCCCTGCACCTCAATATCAGGATTCACACTTTTTACCAGTGCCTCAATGGAACATTGTAGTGTTCCGATCCAGCCACTATCCACAAGCAAATATTCGCTGTTATCACATAAACCTTCCTGTTTTAAATAACCAACCGTGTTTTCATATGCGTCAACCGAATGTCTTTGTATGTACATACGAATTAATTTGCTTTGTCTTATTTTTTCTCTGAGTTGAATCACTTGCTGATAATTTAATATGGTATCTTTTTCTTTGTTTAATTCCAACTCATTTAATATATTTTGACATTCCTCATCAGTCAATGCCGCTCTACGCAATATTTTCAAGGGTGTAACATCAATTCCACCAACGCAAATACTGTCGATGCTTTTCTCCATATTGAAATGATATCCCGGCAACCGCATAGAGAAACGTGACACATGCAAATATTTACACTCTATATTTAAGTGTTTTTGTTTAACGATTTCATTTGCAATCAAATACATCTGATAACCGTCTCTGCTTAAAAAATAAACTCTGCTTTTATGAAGCCTTACTGCTTCATCTAAAACCCACTCTGTAAAACCAACAAGTGCCGGAGCTATCACCATAAGATAAAGTTTATTATCGATCGGCATCTCTGCATTTTTCATTTTTAAATTCTGATAAAATGTTGTTGCTATCGCTCTTTTAATAATTGGTGCTGCCTGCAGAATATCAAAATATTGTTGCTGTCTGAACTGATTTATATTATTACTCTCCATCTCCTGTACCTGTAGGCTGTCCCTCTGAAGGATTTTCTGTTTCTGTTGGTGTTTTTTCATCCGTTGACGGTTTTTCTTCTGTTCCCGGTGTCTCCGTTGACGGTTTCCCTGTTGATGGCGTCTCTGTTCCTGGTGTTTCCGTTGACGGTTTCTCTGTTGACGGTGTCTCCGTTGACGTTTTCTCTGTTGATGGTTTCTGATCCGTTTTTCCGCCTGTCGATGATTGATTTGTCTGTGACGACTGACCTAAGCCACTCGATTGCGTTGTTGAATTTGACTGGCTGCTTTGTGTTGACTGTTTTGTATTTGTGTTCTGTGCAGCCGGAGCTGTCTGAACTGTCTGATTTGCAGACGTATTTTGAGTCTCTTGCTGTATCTTCTGAGTTGCCGTCTTGCCTACATCATCTGTCTTTTGCTTCTCAGTCTTTTTTTCTGCCTCGTTTTCATCGCTCTGCTTTACCTTATCAGCCTTAACGTATGCGACACGACCACTGTAGGCTATCTTGCACCACTTTTCATCATCAGATAATGCAATTACACTTATATTTTTCCCTTTTTTCAAATTTCCAACTACTGTTGCCTCTGTATCCGGTTTACTATATACATCAGCATTAGCTGCAAGTTCGCGTGTTTCTATTTCCTCATTTCCATCAGCTTCCTGTTCTTCAGTTGTGACTATTTCCTGCTCAGCCTCTGTTTCAAAAATCGTCATCTCTCCATCGTTATTCAAATTTATCATCTGTTCATATTCAGTAGATGCCACTTTCTCATTATCTGCTTTGCACGCTGTCAGCTGTGTTGCCAAACTCAAAGCTATCAATGCCATAACTGCTCTTTTCTTCATAATCTTTTTCTCCATTCCAATATCTATTTTGCTGTATTGATGATTCTTTACGTTTATACCATGCCAATAACCAATATGGAATCGCGCATGCTGCAATCGGTCGTAAAACATATATCCATCCCTTTGGGAGTAAAATACCCAAGGCTTTAAAATTACGATATCTGCATTTTGCCTCATTCCATCTATGGCGAAAACTACGCTTTTTGTAGGAATCTTTATTTTCTCGATAAGCCAAAAGTTTATCCTGTATATTAGCACCCTTTAATCCTGCCCTGCGCAGCCTCATAAATATCTCATAGTCTTCACAGCGAAGTGTCTCTTTGGACGCAACATATCCCTCATTTGTATCAAAAATAGATGCCCTGTACATAACTGTCGGATGTGCATATGGTGAGAATCTCAGATAATCCTGCTCTATAGGGAATTCCGGCATTTTGCGCTCTCCCCATACTCCATTCTGATCAAACACATCAATATTGCAGCCAACCCATGAATACTCCTGATATTTGTCCAAAAATTTTTTTTGTTTCATTAATCTTTCCGGATATGAAATATCATCTGCATCCATTCTTGCAATATATTTTCCCTTTGCCTCATCTATACATGCATTCAGCGAAAATGCCAATCCATGATTTTCATCCTGACCGATCAATTTAATTCTTTCATCCAGTCCTTCTACCTCCCTGAGTAGTGTTGCTGCCTCCGGGCATGAGCCATCATCATAAATAATAAACTCAAAATCTTCAAATGTCTGGTGTAAAATAGAATTTACCGCCTCCATTAAAATATCCTTATTCAATTCATTATAAACACCCATGATGACAGAAATCTCTGGCATAACTCCCCTTTCCAGCAACTATGAAATTCTTTTATCCATAGTTGAATAAATTCTTTCCATAGTTCTAACTGTTTCTTCTGTACTAAATTGAATTACTGACTCTCTGCAATAATCCGCTAGTTTTTTTCTATATTCAACATTTGAATAAACTTTATCGATAGCTGCCACAAATGCATTCCGATCGAATGCATCGCAATCCATTTTTATCATTATGCAAATATTCTCTTGTTCCTCTGTTATCTGCAACAATGAGTGGCACTCCACATGCAAGCGCCTCTATTGCGGCAATCCCCAACCCCTCACGGATAGAAGGGAATGCAAACACATCAGCGGTCTGGAGTATTTCATTCATATCTGTTCTGAAGCCAATCAATTGCACCTGCTTCTCTAATTTTTTTTCATGAATCAGTTTTCGTAATTCATCTTCATCTGGTCCATTTCCGCATATAGTATAATATATATCTTTTTTGTTTTCCACTGCAATTGCTTCAATTATAATTTTTTGATTTTTATTTTTATTCAGTTCTGCAGCTGTAACGATATGAAAAGCATTATTCGGTATTCCCAATTCTATTCTTTTCATGGAAGCCATTTCTGGCATCGGGCGAAATTTATCCAAATCTACCCCTACACCATGTATTTGCTCAACTGTTCCATTTTTTTTTAATTTGAATCTGTCTTTTACACAACAATAATCTTCTTTATTGATGGTTATAAGTGTATCCGTCCACCGTGCCAGCAGCTTTTCAACTGGATAAAATAAAATCCAATTTAAAATTGGAGCACCTTTATAAAAATGAAGTCCATGCGCAGTGTATATAACATACGGATCTGCTTTACTGTAATGTGCGGCGATTCTTCCCGCAACGCCTCCCATCGGATTGTGACAATGTATCGCCGTTATATTTTCTTCATCAATAATTTTAATTAACTGCTTAATTGCCCTGCAATTCATTATAATCTGTGCCGGACTTTTCTCTATATCGATCTGATGCAGAATAATTCCCTGTTGTTTCAATTCTTTTTCATCAAAGGTATAAATCGGTTTTTTTAAATTTGATGCATAATGTATCTCATAACCCATGTTCTGCATAATTTCCACATCATTTTTTTCAAATTGTGGTAAAAATCCGCTAATCGTTGTTATGTATAATATTTTTTTCATCTATTCTTCATCCAACACACTTTCTATTAAGCTTTTAGCATTTTCTACATCCTGATCATTTGGAATCATAACATAGCATGTTGTTCCTGGCATAGAATATGTCGTTGTATGCTTTCCTGTTCCTGTTACTGTATAACTGTCAATTGTCCACGTAACATCATTAGATAACTTATATTTAACCAAATCGTATATCACATTAGATGGAATATCTGTCATAACACAATCAGCAACTTCATCTAATATTTCTCCATATTTTGCTAATATACTTGGAGATGTCATTTTATTTATAACTGCTTTTATCACTTCCATCTGATTAATACCCCGCTGAACATCCCCAGCAGCAAAGGCATGTCTCTCACGTGCAAATGCTAATGCTTCTAGTCCCGAAACATGATTGTATCCTACTGTATAATGTTTTATCGGATCAACAGTAAAATCATATTCCGAGTATACATCAATTCCTCCAAGCGTATCTATTATCGCCTCAAACCCACTAAAATTCATACGCACATAATAATCAATATTTATTCCGTATAAATTTTCTATTGCTGCCTCTGAACTTTCTACCCCATATAATCCAGCATGTGTCAATTTATCATTTGCCCCTTGATTTGGCAGATACACATAATAATCTCTCGGTGTATTAACAAGCTGGATATGTCCCGTTTTCATATTGACAATCGCAAGAATATTTACATCGCTTCGGCTTCTCGCATTCACAGCCCCCCACATATCAATTCCACTAATATATATTACAAAAGTATCTTCATCTGATGACAGAAAATATTTTTCTTCTGTACTGTCCACATCAGTAACATCTCCACGTACTTCAACCTGAATTTCTGCAGAATATGTATATAATTCCCTTATTCTATCTGAGAAATCTTCATATCCATCCTGATCAGATATGATATCAACATATGCACTATTCATAATAATTGCTCTTTCTGTTCCATTTAGTAATGCATCTGCCATAAACAAAATATTATTATATGCTTTATATTGAACTTCTGTTGCCACAGTACCATCAATTACTGACATAACCTGATCTGCTGCATTATCCGATTCTAAATATCCAACAGATGCCCCCTCTATATCTCTAAGTTCATTTGCATTATCATCTGAGCTGACAAATACCGACATCTGAACCACTTCAAGTCTTGAATCCTTTGCTACATTATTTAATGTCATGTCTAATTTTCCTATTGCAATTAATCCATACAGAAGACCTATTGTTATCAAAACAGATATTATTGCAAAAATAATTGCAGGAATGCTCTTTTTAGTCGAAAAAAAAGTTCCAATATTTAATATCAGAATTATAATTGTATATAATATCAAATATATTATTGGAACTACACCCATTGTAAATAATTTCACACCCAAAGCCACTGCTATGATTATTTGAAACGCAATTAGAATATAATCTATTTTTTTTATTATGCTTTGTTTTTTCTTATTTTCCTCTAACATTTCTCCACTCCACAAAAAACTAGCTTCAAATCTTATTTTTATTAAACTTATTTAATAATACACTTGTCTTATGTCAATTACGCAAACTGCCATATTTTTACATTTGTTTCTTCTATATTTATGCATTTTTATAAATTTTATTGGTTAGTTTTACTTATTTCCCATATGATTTTCTTATCCATTTGTTTTTCATAGTTTCTCGCTAAAATTTGTTTAAATCATCATTTATATTCATGTTTTAAACACCATTTATAATACACATCTCATTTGATTATGTCAACAGAAGAAACTTACAGTTTATTAACATACCTCTCTCATTTTTTATTCAGCTTCGCATTTAAAACGTATCTTGTACTTTCCTTTTAAACTCGCCTTTAAATTACGTTTCCATTGTGTTCTTTTTCTACGTTTTTTTCGCAAGAATATGATACAGAGAATCACACACAATAAGAAACAAATGAGAAAGGGGAGTTTTTATGAACCGAAAAAGAGAAGCATATGACCGTTTAGCCGTTGGCGACCGCATTCGAAAAAAAAGAGTCCAGTTAGGATTTTCACAGGACGAGGTTGCCGAGAGAATAGACCGTGCACCGAAATACTGTTCAGACATCGAGCGTGGCACCTGTGGAATGTCCACAGAAACAATGCTTGCGATTTCTGAGTGTCTCGACATGAGCCTTGATTATATGATGTTCGGGGAACAGACAGACGAAGAGGCAAGACGGCAGGAAAATGATGAACTTGCAGTGATCCATATTCTTTCCCGCTGCTCCAAGCAACAGCGTGATTATGCAATCCGGCTTTTGAAATTATATATTGCATCTATGCAGATTTCCCAGAATCCGTTATAATGAACCATGCGCCCGGTAATTCCAGGCAAATTTTTTTAGAATAAGAGGTGCACAAAATGGCTCTTGATGGATTTGTAATTTCCAATATCGTATATGAATTAAACCAGACAATTTTAAACGCAAAGATCAGCAAGATTGCGCAGCCGGAAAACGACGAACTGCTCTTCACCTGTAAAGGAAGTAACGGACAGTTCCGCCTTGCCATGTCCGCAAGCGCATCCCTGCCTTTTCTATATCTGACGGACCAGAATAAACCAAGCCCTATGACTGCGCCAAACTTCTGCATGGTACTGCGCAAGCATATTGCCAATGGCAGGATCGTAAAGATTTACCAGCCGCATATGGAACGTATCATTCACTTCGATATTGAACATCTGGATGAAATGGGCGATCTCTGCCAGAAAACGCTGATTGTAGAGCTGATGGGAAAACACAGCAATATCATTTTCTGTAACAGTGACGGAAAAATTATTGACAGCATCAAACATATCTCATCGATGATGAGTTCCCTGCGTGAAGTGCTTCCGGGGCGCGACTACTGCATTCCTGCCACACAGGATGACCGTTTAAACCCGCTCGAAGTTACGGAAGAAGCCTTTATGGATATGGTTATGAAGAAACCGACCTCCATCACAAAGGCTCTCTACTCTTCTTTTACAGGCTTAAGTCCTCTGCTTGCCTCCGAAATCTGCCACCGCAGTTCCATTGACGGAGATATGCCGGTCGACTCGCTGGATGATGATGGCAAAAAGCATTTATTTAACAATCTCACATGGATTGCAGATGATGTAAAAAATCATACCTACAAACCGAACATTATTTTTAAGGGAAAAGAACCGATTGATTTTTCCTGCGTTGAACTCACACAGTTTTCGGATTACGAATCAAAGAATTTCGATTCCATCTCACAGGTTTTGGAGGAATATTATGCTTCCAAAAATGTGTATACAAGAATCCGGCAGAAATCCGTTGATTTGAGAAAGATCGTTTCCACTGCCCTAGACCGCAACCGCAAGAAATACCAGTTGCAGGAAAAGCAGTTGAAGGACACGGAAAAGCGGGACAAATACAAGGTATACGGCGAGTTGATCCACACCTACGGCTATGGTTTAGAGGAAGGTGCAAAGAAGTTAGAGGCACTGAACTATTACACCAACGAGATGATCACCATTCCGCTCGACTCTCAGTTAGACGCCAAGGGAAACGCGCAGAAATATTTTGACAGATACAACAAATTAAAGCGTACTTATGAGGCACTCATCAAGCTGACAGAGGAGACAAAGACGGAGATCGAACATCTCGAAAGTATCTCCACGGCTTTAGACATTGCCCTGACGGAAGATGATCTCGTACAGATCAAAGAGGAGCTGATCGAATTTGGCTATATCAAGCGCAAAAAGACGGATAAAAAAGCCAAAATCAAGAGCAAGCCGTTCCACTACCGCTCCTCCGACGGCTATGATATTTATGTTGGGAAAAATAATTACCAGAACGATGAACTCACTTTCAAGTTTGCAACCGGAAATGACTGGTGGTTCCATGCAAAAGGAATGCCGGGTTCCCACGTCATCGTAAAATCCAACAATGAAGAATTGCCGGACCGCGTGTTTGAGGAAGCCGGAATGCTTGCCGGATATTACTCCAAAGGACGCGAAGATGAGAAAGTGGAGATTGATTATCTGCAGAAAAAAAATGTCAAGAAACCAAACGGGGCCGCGCCGGGATTTGTCGTGTACTACACAAACTACTCCCTGACTATCCATCCGGATATTTCAGGGCTGACGCTGGTTTCGGATTAAAAAATCGCAGGGGTACAACCCCTACGATTTTTTTATTTCCAGAATACCTTTCCTCCGAAATCTTCTGCCATTTTGATACATCCCTTGTAAGAAGCGAGATCATGATACTCATCCGGATTGTGTGCGTCTACACCTATAATAAATTCATTTCCATTTTCCACACCAAGTTTCACAAACCTGCGATCTGGATAATTGCACAACTCCCGGAAACCATTCACATTAATTTCAATTGGAATCTGCTCGTCTTTTAATCTGTCTGCAAGCTTTTTCATGTACTTTGTATACAATGCATCATCCCCGGTATAATTCATAATATCCGGATGTCCCACCATGTTAAAATATCCGGTATCCAGTGCATTTGTCAGCAGATCTACATAGCTTTTCAGATGCATTTCATCCGTCCAGTTTTGCCTTACACTGATAAAACTTTCATTTTCATAGAAAAAATGCTGTGCCAAAAGCAGATAATCCATTGGATACTGTCTAATTTCTTCAATTGTCGGCTCAAAAATCCCCGGAAAATATTCCATTTCCAGTGCGAGGAAAATCGTGATATCCTCCCGATATTCTTTTTTCAAGGCCTCAATGGTTTTTACGTAGTCCTCCAACTGGGACATTGTCATGCGGATTCTTGAGACATATCCATTTTTGAATAAATAAGGGGAATGGTCGGAAAAGCCGATCACCTCAAAGCCTTCCTTAATTGCCTCCTCGACATATTCCCGCTCTTCTCCCACTGCATGCTGACAGCGCACTGTGTGCGAATGAAAATTGCATTTTCTGTCTTTATAATCATTCATGTCAAAATCAAAATAACGTTTCATTCTACTCTACTTCCTTCATACTGATTTGTCGAATGAGCAGTTTTGCAGTGACAGTGTTCAAAATGGCGTGCTATTTTTTCAGGCGAAGCATCTCTGTATAGGCAAGCAAAAATGGTCCGACACCTTTGGCATCGTCCTTGACAACCGGCTCCGACATATAATAATCATAAGTACCCGGCCGTCTGTTTGCGCCCCCTAAGCCTGCCACGAGACAGATTCCATCCAAATGAAGGTTTCCGTTTTCATCCGTGGAAAGATATTGGTCACAGATTCCATGAAAAGCCTTCTCTCCATATGCACGATAGCTTTCTGGCAAAAATCCAAGACGGACACCTTTTAAAAGTGCATATGCCATAATAGAGCTTCCACTTGTTTCGAGATAGTTTTTGTCCATGCCGCCGAAATTCACGACCTGATACCACATACCGCTCTCATCCTGATATTTTAACATAGCATCCATGAGTTCGACAAATATTTGTTTTAATTTTTCGTAAGATTCTCCTGCAGCCGATGCGTCTGTTTTGTCTAATGTATCGAGCAGTGCCATGGAAAACCAGCCCAGTGCGCGCAGCCAGAAGTTCTGACTCAACCCGGTGACTCTGTCGCACCAGAACATTGCTCTGGATGAATCATACGCATGATAGTATAATCCGGTCTTTGGATCTCTCATATTTTTTTCAACATTAAAAAATTGCTGGAAAATATCGTCATAATTTTTTTTGTCATGAAAACGGGTCTCATATTCCATATAAAACGGCTGACACATATACAGCCCGTCCAGCCAGACCTGATCCGGATAGATATTTTTGTGCCAGAAGTTCCCCTCTTTCGTGCGCGGCATCTGTGCAACCTGACTGTAAACAAGATCAATTGCTTTTCTGTATTTTTCTTTTCCTGTCAGGTCAAAAAGCTCAAACAGTGTTTTTCCCGCATTCACATTATCAATATTTAATTCATTGACATCATACCCCTCAATTGTCCCATCTGCATTCACTTTGCAGTCAATAAAATCATCTGCAAATTTCAAGTATTTATCCTCTTTCGTGATCGCATACATTTCCAGAATCGCTTTGATCATACATCCATCAATGTAATTCCATGTGGATTTTAACCCCTGCATGATTTTTTCGATGTTCCAGATGGGACGATCCGGTGTACTTTTTTCCATTAGTTCCTCAATATACTTTTCGATTTGATCCATAGTTCTTCTCCTTTTTTAACCTTCTATATCTAGGCGTTTGCGAAACTCATCTACTCTTCTTTCAATTGTTCAAAATCAACAAAAACATTCAAGACACGCTCTCGCTATGTGTCACTCG
>OLFV01002555.1_pt1 | contig 13305 bp, 9 predicted proteins | sample 1605551 | NCBI WGS metagenome assembly OLFV01 (sample SAMEA3888922, study PRJEB22519) | human gut metagenome | biome: human gut; feature: human-associated habitat; material: faeces | place: Denmark | collected 2011
AGGCATACCCTCGTCTATAGATATTGAATTCTTAGAATTAAACGACAACCCCTAATTATAGGGGTATTCTAAAAACTCTGATTTAAACATCCTATTTTACTGAATGGCAAAAGTTCCTTTATACATTTCATTGCATACGGTTACAATGACCACATAACTTCCACCCGTCAATGACGTGGGCAAAGGTACTTCTTCATGTGAAGTAATATCAATACAGAAAGAAACGCATTCTGTTCCTTGCGTAGACTCATATATCCTTACATAAGATGTCACTGGCAAACCTTTAACGAAGAAGTGCAATTTATTGCCATCTACAAACAACTGCAACGGGCATTTTTGCGGACTACGTTTATATTTCCAATTGTTGTTGTTATCGTCATTTACTTTCACATGAACCAAGCATATTTCTTCGTCAGTCGAGTTTAAGCCGCCATTTGCCATGATATTACTTGTTTGTATAAAAACAAGCATTAAGGCAATTGCACATTTCAATTTGAGTTTCATAATTTTGTTTTTTTGTTTGGCGGCAAAGGTAAAGAACAATCGTATCAAGTTCCAAATTTTTCACTTCACTTTTACTTCACTCGACTTCACTCTTAGCCTGCCCGACTTCACTCTTAGATGTTTATCCCTCTGTAATCCAGACAATTGAAAAAATAAAAAAACTAACAAAAAAACGATAGGCTTAAAGACTTCTGATGTAAACATCAAGGTCTTCCGCCTTACTTTGTGGATTCCGCAATATCTTTACAGCCAGATTACGACGTAAATTTGTAACAGCGGACTGTGACACGTTCATCAATTTACTGATTCCCGTAGGCAATAATCCAACACGAAGCAGAATGCAGACGCGTATGTGCACAGACGTTATACGCTTGCAATTTTTCTTAAGGCATACCATAAAAACTGCAAATGCCGCATCTTTCTTTTTTACATACGCCTCCAATTCGCGCCACGATGTTTCTTTCAATGCTACGTCTTCGTCATTTTCAACCATTGCCCTTAATTTTCCAACCACTGGAGAAGAGGAATAATCAACGGGGGAACCATACGCACCGCGCAACGCGATGAAAGGATTGTCGTTACTTTCATGAGGAAGAAGCTTGTCCAATTCTTCATTACCATTTTTGGTCGACACAGTGGAAACAGTCTCTTCCAATTGCTCTTCTCTTCTTTCAAGAGAAAAAGGTTTTTCATTGGAGACTTCAGAGTTTTCATGGTTTTCTATTTCATCTGCCTTCACATCTTTTGTCTTGTCTGCCAACTTACTATTACTTCTGTTGCGCAACGATAAAAACGTCTTCTTTATCCACGGCCATTTCTTAAACGCGAGAGTAACTAACAATAACGCCACAACAGATATAGCCACCAGCATATGTTCTTTTGAAATTCTCTTTTCATTCAGAACGCCCAAATCATATTCAATTTGCTTGCGCTGCATATTTTTATCACTATATGTGGACGTGCTCTTTTTTTGATACTGCATATTTATCTGATTGTATTTCCCGGCAGAGTCAAGTTTCCCAATTTTTTCATACAGTCTGGCAAGATGTCCACTTGCAAAACGAATGAAAACCTCATTAGGACTTGCAAATTCAAGATTATAATACATAAATGCAGAATCTATATCACCCGATTTTTCACACAATCGCCCCATCACATTATAATATATCTCGTTGTTAAGTCTTGGCTTTATCCTATGTGATGAATCCAAATCGGTTGTCATTGCCTCATAATTCTTCATGCACAGTTTTGCATAAGGCAAATCATTTAGCGCCATATAGTTTTTGGCTCGTTGTACCCATATCCGCGCAGCCCCGTTGCGATAGCCTACCACCGAGTAATATTCATAGGCCTTGTCGCATGCAGACAATGACTGCTTATAATCCCCGACAGCCTCACACATATTCGACAAATAATAATAGCTGTCTGCCATGAGCATGGTGTCTGTTGTCTGCTCAGCCCAATATACGGCCTGCCTACGTTGTTCCAACACCATAAGCGAATCGAGATGGTTCTGATAAATGTCACTTAACTGTAGATGGCATTTTGCACGCATTACCTTGTCAAATTTCGACGTATGGTCTGACATTCTCAGAAATCTAAGTGCGCAATCCTGTGCTTTCGCAAATTCATTCCTATCATCATACATTCCCGCTGCAATATAGTTGGCCAACAGTCCTTCCTTTGTAGGTTTATCTCCATAATATTCAATAACGGCTCGCAAGATACTGTCGTTTTCCACAGGCTGGTATGTCTTGAACATATAATACTGCGTCAGCAAATTGTAGTACATGCGGTTTTCGGTGTCCAAAGACTTTGACACACGCCCAAACGCTGCCAAGACCTTGGCAGTATCTACATCGGCCTCGTTTAGCAGACGGTCAATGTGCATCAACTGCGGATCATACGGCCCACGGCGGCTGCTACACTGGCAAAACACCAAGGAGCAGACCATGAGAAGAAGAACGGGTATCGGATATAGGATGTGTTTCATTACTGATGCTAAATTTGAATTACAAAGATATGCAAAATAACATGATGCACATTGGTTTTAGGAAAGATTTTTCCAAAAAACGGAGAGTCTTGGTGGAAGGGGCGTGGGGAGGCGTGAGGGATAAATACAAAGTAGGCAGCCTGAATTATTTTTGCATTCTGGCCACCTACTTACTTATTTTATTTCAGCCTACCCCACCTCACTTCTTCTTCGGCTGCACGTTCAACCGATAAATGACATGTAGCATGCCGTAGCTCGGAATGACGTTGCGGTAGGTCTCCGTGCGGCCCTGTCCGTTCAATGTATGCGTCACGGCGGAGAGGTTGTGCAGGATGTCGAAACCTTCGAGCGCAAGCGTGAGGCGTTTCTTCCACACCTGTTTCGAGAGGCGGGCGTTCCAGACGAGTTCGTCGGTGTTCATCTCGTGTGCCTCGTATCCGCGGCGGCTGTACATCGTCAGGTCGGTGAAAAGCTGGAAGCCACAGGGGAGTTCAAACTGTCCAGTCAGGCCATAGTTGAAGTTGGCGGCATTGACAGTGGCGAAATCCTCGCGCGCACTGGTGGCGTTGCGCCAGTTGCAACCAAGCTTTGCGCCTACTTTCTGTCTGCCGAGGCGGTAGTCAACCTTGACCGTCTCGCCAAGGAAAAATGTCTTCACCTTGCTGCGCGGATTGGTGTCAGCACCAGTCACGGTAATGAGGTCCACATTATTGTACAACTGTGCAGAAGTGGTAGTCGAGAGGTTCCAGCGGCGTTTTTTGTCGAGCGCCATGCTGTAATTCACGTTTCCACCAACGATATAATTGCCGTTGATGTTGACAGGGCGATAAGTGTAGACACCCGTTGCGCGGTTGTACTCAGAGGAGTAGCCAATTTGGTTGCGCACGGCGCTGTAATCAACGCCAGCACTGAAGAAGCGTTGCTTGCGGCTGCTGTTGTTCGTGTATGAAAGCGAAGCCTTGTGGGTAACGGCATTTTTCAATGCGCCATTTCCCAAAGTCACGTTCAGGGGGTTGTCGTCTGAACGGACATCGAGTGTCTGCACGAGGTCGTAAAGTTTGGTGGACATATTGTAGGACAGTTCCACACTGCGGCTCCAATTATGCCAATTGTATCTTATGTTAGCTTTCGGACTGAAATCCGTGTTCGACTTTGAAAAAAGCGTATCTATCATTGCACGCTTGTAGTCCAAAGTTCGCTTCGTAAGCCTTACTGGCATATCTAAATAAGCACCCAAATTGCCTTTGCCGACTTCGTGATTATATCTGATGCAAAAGTCAAACGTGTGTTCGTATGTCTTCTGGTCGCGGTTGAAACTGTTTCCTGCGTCATACGACCTTTCCAGATATTCCCTTTCCGATGGCAATGTCCCAAAGTCCGCATCGCTTCCCCAGCCAGCGAGCTGCTCCAGCCGGTATATGTCGTTGTCCTTTTCAACATGCGCTCCGCGGTATTTATATGACGGCATCAACGAGAAACCACTGCGGCCGAGCCAATACCAGAAATTCACCTGACCATAGTAGTTTATAGTCTGCGCCGGGGTGTTGTAATAACGGTTTCTGAAGTCTGACGTCCCCGAGCCTGCGGCAGGACGGTCGAGCGTGTAATGGTTGAAGCGCTTTTCCGACTTGTCCTGGTATTCCACAAAGCCCAGAGCCTCAATAGCTGCGTCGATACCTTTCGGGCGGTGCATCATGTGAAGATTTGTTGTCGTATAGAGATTGTTCTTCTTGATCTGGTCACGGTTTTTGTATCTGTTTATCACGCTGCGGAGCAAGGTTTCTGACGTGCCGCTGAACACGCTGTCCAAAAGGTTTTCCGTATTTTTCCAGTCACGATTGAAATTCGCTGAAACGTCGAAGCCGTTCTCACGCGTCCTTCCGTAATACAGATAAGGTGCGACACTGAAGCTCGTATGGTCGTTCTTGAAATTCCAGTTATGCCGTGTTTTGAAGTCCGTCACACACTGTTTCTGCCAGGATGACTTCAGGCCGTATTCATTTCCAGCGGGAAGGAAGTTCTCGCTTGTTGTATGGGCAATGCTTGTTATATCGTCGTGACCTACCTCTGCCCATCCGCTGATGTCAAAGCGCGACTTGCGGTCCTTCACCTGATAGTCTGCACCGAACGCCTTGTGTGTTTTCTGCCCCTGGGGTACGTTGCTCGGAGACCAGTCGCCGTTCTGTCCGGGCTTACGTGTCTCGTTGATGTTGTTGATGTTTCCGTAGAAAGACAGACGTGACTGACGCGTAAAGCGCAAGGCGAAGAAGCGGCCAAGATAGCGGTCATCCGTTCCTGCGGCTCCTTCGGCATTGGCAATCCAGCCTATGCTGTACTGTTTCTTCAGGTGCACGTCCATCACATATTCCTTGTCGTCCATCTCATGTCCCGTCAGTATGCTTTTCTTCCCTTGTTTCTCATATACCTTCACGTTGTTGACCATGTACGTAGGTAGGTTCTCAAGCATCACGTTACGGTTTCTGTCAAAGAAATTCTCGCCATTGAGCAGAAGGCTTTCCACATATTTTCCGTTCACAAATATCTGGCCGTCGTCCTTCAGCTCTACGCCCGGCAACTGCTTGATGAGAGCGTCCAGCATTGACCCTTCCGCCATCTGGAAGGCGTCGGCATTGAACACCAGGGTATCTTTCTTGGTGTAGAACTTGACGCGGGTGGCTGTAACCATTGCAGTGCCCAGTTTCCTTTCGCGGACACGCATCATATATGTCTTGTCAAAAAACACATAAGTGCTCGCCTTTTTGGGTACATACGTGATATTACGGTAGACCGTCTCGAATCCCTCTTTCGAAAATTTGATGATATAGTCTGCCTGTTCTTTGGGAACAATAAAATTCCACGGAGATTTCGTACTTCCCGTCAGCCCATTCTCGCTCGTCACCGAAGTAGCAATAACCGTACTATCCGTCTTCATCAGTGTGGCATTGACACCAACGAGGGTTTCACCTGTCAGACGATTAAGAACCGCACCATAAATCCATGCTTCATTGCGCTTTTGGCCGCTCATTTGCTGACATACCATCACGGAAAAAACGGCTAATAATATTATGTGATTTGTAAATGTTTTCATAAGATAAAAGATTATGGGGCGTACTAAAAAAGCATATTTGAGATGAAGCACCTCACCATGCCATTTTTAGAACACCCCGCAATTTTACAAACTAAAATACCAACGACATTCCGAACAAAGACTTGCTTGACTTTTCATCAGTTGGGTCTGTCGGGTCTGTTGGATATTCACCGGCGCATTGATTTCCAGTACAATTTGTACCGACACATTGGTCTCCGACACAGTTATCGCCAGTACATTGGTTGCCGACACAGCCTTGACCCGTGCAATTGCCGCCAGTGCAATTAATGCCAGGACACCTGCCACCAATACAGCCACTGCCCATACCACTCCTTTCAGCCTCAAGGCCAAAAGTCTTCACACTGCAAAAACCACCTTTAAGTTTGCCCTCCGCATCTTCAGACAAAGCGGGAATTTCAATATTCAGATTATCAAGAATATTGAACTGCATTTTCTTTATACGCATAATGTTTATTTTTAAAAGGTTACACAATTATTCGGATTTTCCGAATACCTTTCTATATTAACGAACCTACCACAGTGTCCTTTTCCGTATTTCGTTTTAATTTCAATAAATAGTATCGCACTGAATGTTAGAACGTATTGCATTTTAGAATTACACCGCTAACGGTAGCTCCGTTTGCCTCAAACGGAAGCTCTGGTGTGTGCCAAACAATGCTTCTGTAATTCGGAAAGTAGAGGACTATGGAAGCCTCCGTTTAGGACAAACGGAGCTACCATTAGCGGTGCATTTGTCGTTTTCATTTAATTTGCAGCACACCCAATCACTTGCCGTCCTCATGATTTCTCGGAATTATACTTCAAGATATGTGACAAACGCCCCTCAACAATCCGCATTCTGTCTTCTTCCGTGTAGTTCAATACGCAGCCGTTGTTTCTTGCTTCAAATTTCGTCTGTGAACATGCTCCATGACAGACGGGGAAGACCTTGCACGACTGGCAAGTCTCATTGCCATACTTCACTGATTCACGCATCATATAAAGGTCATTGTAGGCTATCGTGCCATCTTCTTTTACATACCCCATTCTGTTGTCATCGGTCATGTCACGCGTCGTACACAAATAGACATTGCCGTTGTAGGTGACGGCCACATGACGGTTGCTTTCATGGATGCAACGGTATTTGTTGAAATGTTTTTCCATGCGAACTTCTTGGTTCTTGTCGCGGTTGGAATTGCTTATCTTCTGGGCTTTTTCCCAGCATTTCTTGTTATCCCCCTCTTGCCATACCTGCTGGAAGTCAAACTGAAGCAGTTTCCTTTCGTCTTCGCTGAGGTCGTCATATTCCCTAATGACAGATTCAAACCCGTCAATCGTCTCGGCAGTATAGTTGAAGCGGTTTGTTACTGGCATCCCGTCTTTCAACGCGGCTTTTATGTTGCGTATTATCAGGTCATACGTGGGTTTGCCATTGGCCATGAACTTCGTCTTGTCGTGGTGCTCACGGTCTCCGTCTATCGTAATCTGAAAATTCGGCTTAAACTTGAGAGGTATCTTCAGCAGTTCTTCACGAACCCCATCTGTCAGCAACACTCCGTTGGTTGTGAAACGCAAGGTCATGTCTATGCCACGTTCCAAGCAGCGTTTTGAGACATACTTGATGAGCGGAAGCGTGGTCACCTTGAAAGGCAACAGAGGCTCGCCTCCGAAAAAATCAAGGTTGAACACCTTCAGTTCTCCAGACTCTGTTATATGGTCAACCAATCTGCAAATACGTTCAAACGTGTCCTGCGACATTTTTGAACCTTTCTTATGTTCCTCAAAACAATACCAGCAACGCAGGTTGCAGTCGAGCGTAGGCAACACAATCAATGTGAATTGCCCTGGGTCGTTGTCTTCCTGTTTCCACTTGTCGACAATTGTTTTCACCTCATCATAGTCAACCGCTACAATCATCCCCTGACGCAACATTTCGTCGAACAAGGCCTTGTGCACCGATTCAAGCGCATCAATATCTTCGCGGTACTTAATCACCAAATCTACAAGTTCCGGAGACAGGACCATTATGCCATCACTGCTGATATTATAAAGGATGCCTTGTTTCTCCTTACGGAACAGATAATTATAGCGACTGAATTTGTTTTTCATTGTGTGGTCAGTTTTATTTTTGTTATTAAGTAATGGACTGAGGACGAAAGCGTCTTTCCAACAAGACTGTTATCCCATTCACATCTGCCTTCCGGCATTTCCGTATGATAATCTATCCATTCGGACAATGCAACAGGCATATTCTGTTCGTCATATCCCTCTTGAATATAAAGCAGGAAACGCTTGGCACATATAAGTGCGTTGAGTTCCTTGCTTTCCGCCTCAATTCTTTTTGCGGCAGCAAGCAACGTTTCCTTGTCGTTTCCAATCCAAGAGGCCGGGACTTTATAATGCTCCGCATACGCAATTCTTGCCAAGATGTATGCCAATATTCCAGCTGCTCCCGTCATCAAGGAAAAATCATCTTCCCAATCAAGCCGATAACAGCTTACTTGCTTGTCTATCTCTTCTATTTCTCCAGATATGTCGTCTTCTATCAGGCCGTTTTCCTTCAGATAAACCAGTGCCCAGCCGATGCCTGCCAGACCGTATTTGAAGTTCGCGGGTAGTCGTCTATCATGTATTCCTTCGATAACCTCGCTCCACAACTTTACGATTGTTTCCTCATGTGCATCATGCGGACAGGCCTTTGCGTAAAGACAGAGCCACAAGAGCTGCCCCATTTTCCCTTCGGCCAAGCCCAATGAATCTGCTGGGTTTCTTTCTATAAAATCGGCGACCTCGCACGTATTTTCTTCTTCGGGCAGTACACTCTGTAGTTTTCTGCGGCACATTACAATCTGCTTTTCTACAAATTCGCGGAAAGACACGTTAAATATTTCCTTGTAATATGACTTGAGTTCTTCTATATGTCCGCTCTTTTCTTCCAACTGCGCCGTTGCCTTTTCATAAACTTCTGGGAACTGCAACTGCGCGGAAGCAGCCATAACTGCCCTGAAGGATTGCGGCAGGAGAAGTTCCGCAACCAGAAGACGGTTGTATATTTCCTCGTCCGTATATCGTTTGAAGGGCGATGACTTGCGGTAGACATGGCCTGCCACAACGTCTTTAAGCAGCGTGCATTGTCCACCTTCCATCCATACCTTCAGACTGATGTAAGGCTCGTCGCTTCCATAGTATTTCAGTCCATCAAGGCCGCGGAGATATTGCCAGTAGCGCTTACTCGCGGCATACCCAGCACCGAGTACAGCGGGTATCGGTTCCGTTACACTTTCTGGCCTTGCCTCTTCATTGCGCCACATCACGTCAATAAGCCTGAAACTCTTCGGCAAAGGGAGGTATGCCCCATAACTTTTGTAGTTTCGAGCCACAATACCACGCACCTCACCATCTACCTTTTCAAGATAGCGTCCCTGACAACAGAGCAACTGGCGGTCATTCCTCTTAAGTTCATCTATAATACGAGTGCTCCACGCTGCGTCATAAAAACGCATGTGGCCGTCCAAAAGGAGAAAATAGGGCGTCGTGCAATAATTTATACCATAATCTCTCGATGCAGCGACGCCCATTCTCACCTCATTTTCGAGATAGACGACGGAATAAGACTGGAGACGCTCCCGATATGGAAAGCCATCCGTAGAGCAGTCGTTTATTGTGATTATGTCCACCTTATCGCCTGCAGTTTCACGCACGCTTTTAACGGTCATGACGATTTCCTCCCCTTCGTTTAGAAAGGGAATAATGACGGTTAGATATTTATTCTCTGCGGACTGCATAATGGAATATAGTTAGATGTTTTACTTTTGAACAGCCTATCCTGCTAAGTAATGGCAAAAAAATGAGTATTTTTAAGAGGTAAGGAGTAAGTCGATAATTTAAATACATTGTCTTTTTGGCACTTTTGATATTTATCATCGGTCACATAATCAATTATGTTTCCTCTTACAAAATTCAAAACCAATAAAAATGCAGGTCAAAATTGATCAACTTATTCTTCACCATTACTAAAGAGAAAATGTCCCTTTATAATGCCTGTCACCGATGGTGACAACAATGACATAATCGCCTTCCCTCCATGAAGCGGGCAAAGGAAATACCTCATTCTGTTGACCAGAAGTAACATAGGTGACACTTTCCGATTCATCCTCGATTTTGGTGACGCGAATACTGGCAATTGTACCATTTTCTGCATAATATAGCAAACCTACAGAAACACTATATAATCTAATCGGAGAAACCATTGGTCCACGTTTGTATGGCTTACGTATTTCTTGAGAAGATTCTTCAGTTATTTGTTCGTTTGAATATTCAAATAAAACGATCTCTTCGCCATAATTATTATTCTTTTTAACAGCATTTACAGCGCTCAAAGATATTGAAACGAAAAACGCTAATAACAATAAACATTTATTCATAAACTTTTCTTGTATTTGCACACAAAATTACGCAAACAAACTGAAAATCCAAAAAAGTAGTACACTTTTAATACATCGAAGTACACTATTGTACACTTGCAAACACCTATCTCGTTTATTTTCAGTATTTTAAAAAGAGCAAAAAAAAACGAGCAAATAGTCAGAATTTCACAAACAATTTTGACTACCAATTATAAATACCCACCCCCTTTCTTATACCACACACAAAGTGCGGCGTACAAAGACTATCGTCCACAAAACTGTCAATCACGTTTATATTTACGTCCTGCACTCTCCGCAACGTGTCCGCGCCTCACACTTAGCAGGCAAAGTGAGCAACAATGCTACGCCCCTTTCCACGCCAAAGAGGAAAGGGGCAATTCGCGTTATACGTTGCTATGCCGTCTGGGAGATAAATAATTTTCGGCGTTTACGGGTGCCGATGCCGCAGGTTGCTTCCGAAGACACAATCCTACATGTTTGTACGCCCACCCCACCTCTATTGAAAAGTCTTTCAGAAACGCCATACAAGTCATCGACTCGCGGCTGCTGGTAGCATTACTCGCGGCCGCGGGTAGCACGAATCGCGGCCGCGAGTTGCACAAACTGCGGCCGCGAGTAGATGACATCCTAAAGAATCTGAGATAACGCAAGAGGCGAGAAAAAACATTCACCTCCTGCCTAAATGCACCCCTTTTACGAATCAGAACGGATAGCCTATGGCGAAATGGAAGGCGAAACCATCTTTGAAGCGTTCGAGGTTATAGAATCCAGAACGCGACGTTTGGTATGGGGCATGCAAACCAATGCCGACATCAAAACGGAGAACAAGGAAATCGAGGTCGTAACGCAAACCGGCTCCCGTGCCAACCGCAATGTGCTTGAGGTTGTTCATGGTGAGCTCACCTCCAGGGCGCTGGGCGTCCTGACGCAGGAGCCACACGTTTCCGGCATCAAGGAAGATGGCACCGTGGAGCGACCCGAAAAGACGGGCGCGAAATTCGGCATTGGCCTCGAGTTTGAAGTCACCCGTTTGGTCGATGTAGGCATACTTGCTGTTGTCGCTGCGATAGCGTCCCGGACCGATGGTGCGCACGGTGAAGGCACGCACGCTGTTGGCGCCGCCGACATAAAACTGGTCGGCATAGGGCGCTCGTCGACTGTTGCCATAGCTATAGATGGCGCCAGCGAAGAGGCGAGCCGCAAGACTGAAGCGCGAATTGAGGCGGATGTTTTCGTGGCCTTCAGCGGTGACTTTCACGAATTGGGCAAAGGGGCTTCCGAAGAGGTTCTTGTTTTGCTCGCTGAATTTCTTTCCAGTTGCGGCGTAGATGCCCGAAGTGACGTTGCCGGCCTCTTTGATTGAAAACTGCAGCCACACGGGGTTACGATGGTTGGCAGCAGAGGCATAAGTGATGGTGTAGCTCATCGAAGGCACAAACTGATTGCGCATGGACACGTAGAGCGCGGGGTTGGCCGTCATGATACTGTCGAACGTGCCGGTCTTATGAATCAGGCGGTCGTAGTCGAGACTGAAGAGGGTGAACTCATGATTGGTCGACTGCGTCTTGTGCCACTTGTAAGTGATGTTTCCTCCAAAAGACATCATCTGGAAGAAGCCAGCACGATTTTTCCAGTCGGCATTCAGCGCGAAGGTGGTGGACGACGGCATGCGGAAATGGCGCCGATGGACAACAGGCATCATGAAGCGCGGAAACTCAAGAGAAAGTTCCGTGCCGAGCTCGTAGGAATTGAGCAAGGAATTGCCCCCGCCGCGCCCAGAACGCGTTTGCCATTCGTAAGAGCCAAAAATCTTGAACGACACTTTTTCGCCGCCACGGAAAGCATTGCGCTTGGAGATGCCATAGGAAACGCCAGGACCCACCTGCTGGTTGCTCTTCAAAGTGGCATTCATTTCAAAACTGCTGTCGAAGAGTTTGTCCATGACGGTGGAGATATAGAGATCGAGCGTGTCGCAGTTTTCCGTGGTGTCCTGCGGCACATAGTTGACATCAATCTGACTGAACACGCCCATAGCGCCGAGCTTTTCGAGCGTCGTGTTGCTGTCGCTCAAGCGAAAGAGTTCGCCTTTGCGATGGCTGACAGCGCGGAACCACATAGGGGCACGAAGCGGCATTTTCTTGCCAGAATAATTAAAGGTGAAGGTGCGACCTTGCACCGACTGGTCGAGCTGATCGAGGTCTGCGCGGCGCATACTGATATACGTGTGGCCCATGTGCCATTGATGGCGCACGCGCTCAGGACGATCTGCCAAGGGGGCCACACGCAGCTGAACGAAACCAGGCCGCATGAGGGTGTCGGCACGGTAGGTGGTGTAGGCTGCCGAATAATAGTAGTAGCCGTTTTCGCGGAAGAGATTTTCTATGCGTGTCTGCTCGTTGGAGAGATTGACCACACTGAAGGCGTCGCCCTTTCTGAGCAGGCGCTGGCCCTCGGTGGCCCGCAAAAGGCTGTCGGCGCGGGCCGGGAAATTGAGATAGGCGATGGAGTCGAGTCGATGGAGCGGTCCGGCATAAACGCTGTAAGCCACCTTTGCCTTTCTCGGATTTCGCTGCGGAAGCACTTCACTGTTGACGCGCCCACTGAAAAATCCATAGTTGCGGAGCGTGTTTGCCGCCACGCGGGCACGCACCTCCGGACTCACCGTGCTGACATAGACGGGAGTGGCGGCAAAGGTTTTGAAAATCCATTTTCCAAGACCTTCCTGATGGTCAACGAAACCATTATACACCCACAGCCCCACGGGGAAGGGCGAACGCATGGAAGAAGATCCGAAGAGGGCATAGTTTGGCGGATAGGCCAAAACGGCCTCCACTTCTTCTTTTGCCGTGGCGAAAGCGGCTTGTTCCGCCTCTCGGCGCTTCTTTTCCGCCCTGCGCTCCTCGGCTGAGAGTTTGCGTTTGTCGGGCGCCTTCATCTGCTCTTCGAGCGCTTTCGTCCCGTTGCCACGCAACACGTCGCCCACCGCCTCAACGGCATTACCAATTGAGGTGATGACCCCTGCAGAGTCCGTCTCAGCCTTATGCTTTGACGAAAGCGGCGTGCCGTCGTAGGAGATGTGGTCAATACCGATATAAAGTTGCTCGTCTTCTGGCAGATGGCTCGTGGTGGAGCAGGCAGACAGCAGGAGGGCAATGCTTGCGAGCCACAGATGGAGGGGACGTGGCGCGGGGAATATATATGGAAATTTCATGTTTGTTGCTTGGTTTATAAGTGGGTATTCAGAATTAGTTTATATTGAATTGTCGTATTATTTTGTTCCTACAGCTGTCTTG
>OLFV01002557.1_pt1 | contig 13296 bp, 11 predicted proteins | sample 1605551 | NCBI WGS metagenome assembly OLFV01 (sample SAMEA3888922, study PRJEB22519) | human gut metagenome | biome: human gut; feature: human-associated habitat; material: faeces | place: Denmark | collected 2011
TATAAACAATGCAATCAACTAAACAACCAGACAACTAACGTATTTTTATCTATTGATATTTTATTACTGATTAGTAGCATGTTAGCCACTTGCAAAACTTCAGTAATAGACATATCAAAACAATCTACGATGCAGATTTGCCGTTTACGATATTTCGTTGCACATGAAACCAAATATAACGAACTTTGCATAAAAAAAGAAGAACTCAGATAATGGCAAACAAGACTATCGTTATCACCCTACCAACAAGACTGAGCGATTATGTAATCGTCAAGAATATACGTTTAGATGATGATCCTTCTATGCAAATAGAAATATCGGATAATATTTCCTGTGCAGAGATTTCAAGTGATGATTGTATATTTTTCTGTAACCAGCAAAAACAGAAAATAGCATTCAATCCATACGAATACGCATATATAGAATCGACTTCAAATCACTATTCACTATGGCATCCGATAAATCTCAGTAAACCTATACTCTCTAAATACACGAAGTCTCTTGGTGACTTGCATTCAAAAATGCAAGCAGCTGGCATATATTGCTTTTGGAGAGTACATGACTCATATTTAGTCAACTGTAGATGCATAAAGTCATTAGTCGACGAGAAGGTCTTGTTAAAAGAAATGCCAAAAGCAATACCCATAGGCAGAGAGTACAAAGATGAGTTTTTAAGAAGAGTGGTAATATTCTAAATATATGATGAAATGTCTCAATAAATATGGAGTGAACCGATGTAGTGTAGTAACAATAACTATGTTACTGCTGATTTATGTATCTGCGACGTTGGATACTCATCTGTTCGTGTATCCTTCATTATCAAGAAGTTTAATATCTGGTCTCTTTGTTTTATTACTGACATCTGTAACATTGATAAGTTGCATTGTAAGGAAAAGGAGTTATCTAATCAATAAAGTGTCATGGTTTGTACTTGCTTGGATAATATACATAATCATACATTACGCCATTGTCAATCCTCATGAGGAGTATAAAACCACATACCTTGTTGCCTCATTATTGTTAATACCAACGGTTTCTGCACTTTTGCACTATCGTTTGATAAATCGCGTGCAATGTGAGACAGTGATTCTCTTAGTCACCGTATTACATATAATCTTTGTGTTGGCGCAATGGATTGGGCTTGTCTCAAGCGAAAATATATACTTTACTTTGACAGGCTCCAATGACAACCCTACGGTTACATCGCTGTATCTTGTAGGTTGCGTTCCTGTTATTGTCGCAAGGTTATATCATGGCGGATACAGGATATTGTACTTTTGTTTTCTTATATTGTGCCTTGTCTGCATCGGAGCATTGCGATGCCGCACGGCATATATAGGTCTCACCGTAGAACTGTTGGTGGCTATAGCCATGTTTTTTAGGAAACGTAAAGTCAGAATTCCGAAATCTTACAGATATCCCTTATTATTTATGCTGTTACTGACGTCAGTATCTGCAGGGAGCAAACTGTATGATATGAAACGCGACTCTGCCGACGGCAGAATCTTAATATGGAAGCTGTCATCTAAAATGATAATAGAGAAACCGCAAGGTCACGGATATGGACTATTCGAGAAGTATTACAATCTGCGTCAGACAGACTATTTTGCCAATGAGATTTCAACTTATCTGGAAAGACGAAACGCAGATCATGTTATCACACCCTACAATGATTTTCTTGAGCATGGTGTTGAGGGAGGTGTGATAGGGATGGCATTGCTTATTGGGTTTTATGTTATCTGTATTATAAAATCATTCAGACAGGGACTATTAACAGAGACATCCATATTATGTGCTTATGCAGTAATGTCGCTTACAAACTTTATTGTTGCCACAATACAGCCGTTTCTACTTATCGGAAGTGTAGTGGCACTACTGCATGCTCATCAGAGTTGCGAAATACCCAAACATAATGAACAGCAGATAATTGCCGTCAGTACTATATCGACAATCATGTTTCTTTTGATTGGTATATTGGTTTGTAGGATGGTTAAAATTACATATGCACAGATGTCTCTTTGTGAGATTAGGCATCTCATGAATACAGGAATGACTGTTGATGACAGTAGTTTTTCGGAGATAGAGCAGAACATCGCCACCTCCGAGGCTTTCTGGAATGCAAGGGCACAGAACGCGGCGATGATGGATAGTCTAAATGACTCATTTACATATCTGCTCAAAGCCTCGGCATACTCGTCCACAACGCAATTGTATTATGGCTTAGGCAAAATATGTGATTTGATGAAACAGAAAGAAAAGAGCCGTAGATTTATGAAGATATTGAGCAATATGCAACCAAACAGGCTCTATCCAAAATACGAACTGATGAAATCCTATGCGGCAGATAAAGAGACAGACTCCGCACTGATCTATGCAAACGATATCGCAGAAATCGTACCAAAAGTCAAAACCGACCTAAGCGACAAGATACAGAAAGATGCAAACATTTATATTTCAACAAACAACGAACAGAAGCAATGATACGGATAATACTAATTATGGCATTCTCACTCCTTGTAATGTCAACAATCAATGTTCATGCGCAAAGTAAAAATGACAGGCAATCAGTAATAGAAGCATACCGTTGTAAATACTCGAAGGTTTTGCAATATTACAAGTTTAACGATAATGACTCCTTGAAATACAATGCGGCGTTGTTCCTGATTGACAACATGGAAGGCCATATGTCTCCAGAGGGCAAACAGATGGAAATCTTTAAGAAAATGGTTTCTGCAGGTGCCATTAATACGAAGGAAGGCATACGCCAACTGAATGCCGCATGGAACAATGCAGGAAAAGAAGGTACAACAGAGTATGTTGCCGACAGTAGCGTTGTTTCCAACCGTATGCTTATCTCAAATATCGATGCGGCATTCGAGGCGTGGCGGTCTGCGCCATGGTGTACAGATGTTGATTTCAATACTTTCTGCAACTACATTTTGCCTTACAGATGTAGCAGTGAACATATTGGTGGAAACTGGAGAATGGCGATGCGTGAGACATATGGCTCGCTCGTCAAAGGTGAGACTGATATGGCGCGAGCCTTTGCTGTTGTCAAGGATAGAGTGTTTAAGGATGTGGTATTGTCGAATAAATATTGCTCATACTCACTCGATGCCATAACAAGCCACAGAATAGGAAAAGCAGAATGTGGGCAGCGTTCAATACTGCTTGTGGATGTGTTACGTGCACTCGGCATACCAGCAGCACTGGACAATACCCCAATGTGGGCTGACTACAGTAACAAGAGCCATGGCTGGACATCCATGATAGGCAAGGATGGTATGACATATACAGTGTTCGAAGATGACAGCATAGCAAAGCCGTTTAATCCCGTTGATGCCTCTGTGTTCATTCCACATTATCATGTGAAGGATGAGGATTATTGTCCTTATACTATAAAGCAGGCAAAGACTCCTGTAAAGGTTTATCGCGAGGAATATGCTTTGGTGGATGATGATACAAAGTTCAAACCTGGTTTCCTTGCAAACGGTTTTCTCCGTGATGTCTCTGGTGAATATGGATTAGAATCAATAGTTACTCTTGAAGTTGATACTGATAAAGAGGTGAAACTTTGCGCCTATGTTTCTGCCAAAGACTGGATGCCAATAGCATGTGCGAAGCCTGTAAACGGTAAGGTAACGTTTGACAATGTCGGCAAGAACTCTGTATGTACCGCTTATGTCATTGAGAACAACAAACGCAGATACATTACATCCCCATTTCTCGTAGGCGACAATGGCATTGAACGTTTCTATGATGCCAGTAAATCAAAAAAAAACGAGATAAGGGTAAACCGTAAATATCCTCTTTGTCAGTATATTGCAGATGTGTGGGGGTATATGCGTGGCGGTGCGTTCTTTGGCTCTAATGATTCGGATTTCAACCATTATGACACCTTAGGCGTTATAAAGACTATGCCATACGGAATGACAGAGATACAATGCAACAGCATTAAGGCATACAGATATCTAAGATACAAAGCTCCATACTATAATCGCTCGTCTCTGTCGGAGTTGCAGTTCCTGTCGCTTTGCATAGATGGTAACTCTTACAAAAGACTGCAAGGTACGTACACGGCAAACGGTGTGGACGCATCACATCTGAAATATCTCTATGATGACAATACCGCAACTTCATGCCGTGGGCAAAAGACAGAGTACACGATTACTGTTGTCTTGGGTGAAGGCAATGCTTCTCATGTCGCTGCAATTAGATTTGCCCCATCTACAGATTTGAATTTTGTTGAGAAAGGACATCTGTATGAACTGTATTATTTTGACAAGTCATGGAACCTCATTAACAGACAGATTGCCCTACATGAACATCTCATCTTCAGTGATGTCCCTGCAAATGCTCTACTCTTATTGAAGGACAAAACTGCAGGAAAGGAAGAGCGTATATTCGAATATGAAAACGGTGTTCAGATTTGGCACTGATAATTAATCACTATTTACAAACTAAACAAAAATACAATGAAAAAGGAAAAACTTCTTTTGAGCATTGCACTTGCAATGCTCTACTCTCTCACATGCGCAGAAACATACAGATGTAACACAAAAGAGAAAATGGTTTATCTAAGCAACAAGGATGAGATTGATTCCATAATCGACTTCCGTGCAACTGAGGAATTGATAAAGTTGAACAATTATTACTATATTCCTGTTGAAAGTCGTGAACATATGGAACATGTTGTCAGAAATCGAGAATTCCGTCTTATCTGTCAGGAGTATCTGTACCGAGACTCTTTAAGAAGACGCATACAAAACAAGATTGAAATAGAGTATGCTTATCAAGACTCAATCAATGCGATTCTTATTCCCGCTTACGAGAATCATATATCTGGTGAGAATGTCAGTTATGTGCTACATATCAGCAAACTGTTAAAACTAGACACAATGCAGTATTCTCACATCATGAACAAAGCCCTTGACATGGCTCGGCGTATCAGAAAAGATTACAGAACGAATGTATGGAATGAAGAGATGGAGATTCTAAAGACAACTCTCGACAAAAAGCAGTTGCATTCGTTTTTTGTCAATAAAAATGCGACGAAGGTTACTGATGAGTTCAACAAGGCATGGAAGAAACTTGAAGAAGCAGGACTTACTGAGCAACTTGACAGTGCAAAGGACGCAAACGATGCAGTGAACTATATGTTTAACAGACAAATGATAAAGGACTTATACCGCGGTTACGGTACTCCTCAGAAAAAAAATCTTGTCGAATTGGATAAGAACATGCCTAAGATGATAAGCATGTTAAATGGTATAGACAAGAAGGCTCGTATAAAGGAAGAGGAAAAAAATCATACTGTTGGAAAAGAATTTATCTGGTAAAATCAATTTATATACTAAAAGGAATGAAAAAAAGATTAATGGTTAGATGTATACAAATGTGTATCGTCCTTGCCACATTATTACTGACAGAAATAAAACCAGTTAGAGCGGATGTCAGACAACAAGCAGACAATATAATGCACGCAGTAGGCGTTTTGAAGGGCCTTTATGATGACTACACAAAAAAACATGCCGTTGCCATACTGCAAGATGCAATAAGTACCGATACTACCGGCTATGTTATGAATGTCCTGGGACTTGTTTACATGGATGGCGTAGGTGTAGAGAAGGATGCGGGCAAGGCATTACATTTGCTCAACGAAGCAGGAATGCATGGATGCATAGAGGCTTATCACAACCTCGGCGTACTTTACAAACTAGGCAAATGCGACATGCGACAAGATTTTGTCAAATCGTACGAAGCATTTGCCAAAGGTGCAGAGTTAGGTTCTGCGGTATGTAAATATGATGCAGGCTTTATGCTATACAAAGGTATGGGATGTACTCAGAATTATGCGGAGGCATTCCAACTCTTTCAGTCGGCAGCGGAAAACGGACACTCTGGTGCTATGTATATGTTAGGCTTGTGCTATCGAAATGGATATGGTACAAAGCAAGATGAGGAGAAAGGCATGAAACTGCTAAACAAATCGGCAGACCTCGGTTATCACTATGCAATGGAAGAACTCACACGTCCTAATCCAGAGAATTGTATGCATGACATCTATGTCTCAGGTGATGGCTTTTGCAACATTCCTGAAACTATGCCAACAATACAGTCTGATGTCAATGACACAACTCTTCTCAATGGACACTACGAGGGTTTCATAGTTATGTACGACTGGAGCGGAAAACACGTTCTTGGAGAAAGATCTGCATTTATGTCAATAAATCGCGCAGGTAATGATGCTGAAGGACTTATGGTTCTTGGTAACGACACCATAACATTCCGTGCAGATATTATGGAAAATGGATCGCTGAAATTCAAGAAGAGCTATGCAAAACTGAATGAACGATATACATTCAGTGGTAAAGCGAACTATAGTCTGAGCCACTCCAACCTTGACATCTGGAATGACAAAATTCGAGGTGACCTTTCACTTTACAACATCAAGCATCGTGAACCAGAGAAACCGATGTACATGGAACTCTATCGCAAAAGTTCTGCTGGTACAAATGACAATTGCACATCTGAGTTTTACAACCACATAACTATCGTCCCAAATCCGTTTTCAAATCAGTTTGAGGCATTGTTTGAACTTTCTCACAGTTCAACGGCAACAGTTCGCATCTTCGATAAGTTTGGCAAGATGGTATGGCACCAGAATCTTGGTACCTTAGGAGAAGGCAGAAATCAGAAAACAATCTTTCCAAATCTGCTCCCTGGCTCTTATGTGCTGAACATCGCCGCCGGACAGCAGACACTTCGTGCAATAATTGTTAAAAATGGAGGTGAATGATGAAAAAGATTTTGTTATTCACGATATTGTTCCTATCTTTGTTTCCACTTTTGAATATAAGTGATGGATCTACAATATTAGCACAATATGGCACATATGAGAATGGCTCAAATTGGTTGCCTGAACTGGATGTGACAAGCAACAACGAGATTTGTCCTAAATGTACAAAACTCTATGATCCAGAGGAGGGGCATACATGCTCTGAAGAATGTCCTTATTGCCATGGACGTTTTGAAGATCTTAATTACCATTACAAATACACATTTTCATGTGCAAATGCAGCTGGCTATAAAGAGGATGACAAAGATGGCGACAAAGATGGTGAACCCAATGGTGGCTCGAACTCTGGTGGTACAGGGAGTCCTTATAATTCTTCAAGTGGAGCTACTGATAGTTCATCTAATAATGGCATACTGCCAGAACTGGTTGTGACAGGAAAAAAATCATCCAGTAACAATTGGTATAATACAACAACGATGGTAGTTAACAGTCCGAGTACAATGTCAACTGCTTCGGGTACGGAGATGTCAGAGAATAATTTCGTAGATGACGCACCGACAGATACAACCCTGCATGGGCAACTCAAAGCCATGATTGATAAGGTATTTGCTAAAATAGTCAAGTCCGTATATCCAAATTTATCAAAGAGAAAATACATTGCAAGATTGAAAGAATTAATAGATAATCCTCTAAAAATAGATCAAGGATATAACGGCACTTGCGGTTCTGCAGTTATATGTAAATGGATGTTGGAGAACAAACCTGAATTGTTCATTAATATGGCTGCAGGCATATATGAGAATGGCGCTTATGAAATCAACGGTGTATATCTTGGTGTGCCTTCGGGACATCTTTGGAACAGTTGGTTTGGTGAAAAAAGTTGGCTGGAAGTGTCTGATGCTGATATTGCTAACAGAACGCTTTCGTATTCTGTTGATGCTATAATGCAAGGAACGATTACAAACTGGATGAACTATGCAGTAAATTACAATCCTTTTGAAGGTAATTGTGATTTTACATCAATGGCATTGCCCAACAGAATATGTGATTTCTTTCAGGAATTCCTTGGCGCTTCAACTATGATAATTAGCGATTTCCCCAGTCAGTTGACATATAGTGGCGTTAAAGATTTAGACTTTGAACATAACTTCGTAATTGCTTTGGTAGGAAGAAATCAAGGAAATAGTTTTGCTGAATATATTCCGGAACATTACGTCCAGGCTTTTGGTGTAGAAAAAGACAATAGTGGATATCGTTTGGATTATTGGACTTGGGGGGAGATAGATAAAAAGACCGCAACTGTAGACGATAGTCAATCTGGGATATTTGGACTGATTCTTGTTAAATAGAAATAATTTCAACGCAGATGGATAAGATAAGTTACATATGCTCATTTTTGCTTGTCATTATATTTGTGTCATGTCAAAAAGAAGAGACGAGCTATTATATATCGGATTTAAGAGTCCAGCGAATTGAAATTGAAGATTCGCTATCCAATGATACGTTATATTATCTGTTGGACTTTTCCATGGGCTATAATTCTGAGTGGAAGGTAATTCGACCATGGATGTTGAATAGGAAACCTGAGGAAAAAGTACTAAGTGTGACCATTGAAGATTCTTTACATGTAAATATTACGGAACATGCCAAGATTTTTGATGGACATTATGGTGCACATGATTATTATCAAATTATACCAACTTCTATTGGTGAGGTTAATGATAGCGATATAATATGCTGTCGCAGATTTGATAAATGGCAAACCCTAATTGGACATTTGAATCGCATGCCACATCCCTATGATGGGCACTATTACAGTATGCTTTCTGTAAATAGCAGCATGCTTTTACCTGCATATTTTACTCTTAAACTTGAAACGCGCGAAATACGCGTCAAAGTGAACAATACGCCTGTTCGATATAAAGTGTACAACAGATAAACTTTAGCCTGAATTATTCATAGGCACAAAAAAAGAGAACGTCTCTCTTGCATAATCCAAGAAAAAGTATTACCTTTGAAATTATTAATAATCAAGTCAATGCAAACGTTCTCATGTGCAAAAGTAACAAAAATAATGGGGGCACCTGCAAAAGTGTGTGGATTGATATACTATACCTTTCGTCTTTTCGTTCTTTGTAAAATAGAGAACGAAAAAACGAAAGACTATATAGCACTTGCAACTTGTATCCTTCCAGAACGAATGTTAGATTGGTTTAATCTGAGAGATGTCCGTCTTACCGAGAACAATAGTAAGACCTCTGTCCACATATACCTCGACGAAAACGAGAAGACTCCGGAAGAATATAAGGTTAATTGGGGTTGTTATGCTCGTTGTTGTTCTACTCATTGCTTTTCTAGCTGTCAGGGCGAAGTATAAGGACTTGTATGAAAAAGATTTTCATTGAATAACAGACAATTCCGATGAAGAAAAGCATTGGGTATAATATCGCCGATATGAGATAGATGACAAATAGCTAATAATAGGAGGGTGTAACATACTTGTGTTGTACCCTCATATTTTTTTTGACATGGATATGAAAAAGAAACTAAATGGAAATAAGAAATATGATTTCCCATCAGATATATCGTTAGTATATCATAAAGGAAAAATCCTGGTGATAGCTGTCAAAACTGCAAATTGGTTGGTGTTGGAAAATGATTCTCAACTGGATTTTTTCAATTTACTAAAAGACTACACTATAGAAGAATCTTTCGAGCAATTCAAAGGTGAATATAGTGATGCTATTGAAGTTATTACGCAAATAGAGGCTCGACAATTCCATTCTCACGAAGTAATAACTAATGATTCCAGAGGATTGCATTTGTATTTGACCAATGAGTGTAATATGCGTTGTCCGCATTGTTATATGTCTGCAGGCACAAAAAAAACGACTCATGAGCTCACATACGATGAAATAAATAAGATACTTGTACATTATAAGAGCACTGGAGGCAATTTGGTGACTTTTTCTGGAGGAGAAGTGACTATGAGATCTGATTTCGTTTCAATACTGAGACTTGCAAGGAATTTGGATTTATATGTAGAAGTGCTTACGAATGGTACTCAATGGTCTGATGAACTTATATCTTCATGCTCTGAGTATATTGATAGGATTCAGGTGAGTATTGATGGTTACTCTGAAGAAACTAATTCCTTAATTCGGGTCTGCTGAATTAATTTTTAGTCACAGACAGAGGGTAGCGGACGTAGACCCTCATAGTGACGATAATAATGACTGAGTCCACTTGAAAAAGTCTTTTTACGAAAACGTGCCATTGATTGTCAATAAGTTACAAAGACAAAAAATATGATTCGGGACTTTTTCAAGTGGACTCAATCATATAATATTATACTTTACCTAATTTAATGATGATGCTCTTCTCCGTAGCCACCGGTGTCGATGTGGTTGTGGTGATTATGCTCATGACTGTCGGATTTGCCGAAGGTATAGGTGACTGCCAGACGTAATGTGCGACCTCCAGACCATTTGCGGATTGACTGCGTGTAGCCGTTTCCGTAAAGGACATTGTTCGTCTCTTTTGAGTTGAAAATATCCTTGCAGAGAAGCGATATGCCCCAAGAACCGATCTTTTTGCGTGCCCCAGCTTCGACATCCCAATCGGGTTCCAGCGTGCCCTGTGCGGTGATACGTCGCGAGTTATAACGGCCAGTGGCTTGGAAAGTCATGTCCCACGGCAGACGTACCGATGCCATACAGCGCACATCCCACACAAAACGGTTCTGTGTGTCACCATGTACGGCATAGAAGCTGTCGTGCAACGGATAGTCTGCACTCCAAGCCTTGAGATGACTATTGTAAAGGTTCAATGTCGTGGTGAGTGTCAGCCGTCTGAACAGCAGGTTGCGGGATATAATCTCCACCCCGGAGTTTACCATGTTGCCCACGTTGGCGTGACCGTAATACATCGTGTTTACATTGGGGTCTGAAGCCATAGGCGCGAGAAAGCTGACATGGCTTATCATATCGTTGTTGGTACGTAGATAGCCTGACACGGAAAGCATGTGGTCAGTCCAATTCTTTATGTACGACAGTTCCACGGCATTACTGTACTCGGGCAGGATAAGCGGGTTTCCAAGATGTACTTCCGAAGGGTCGGAAATATTCTCAAAAGTATTGAGCTGCGGTCCGAAAGGACGGCGTATGCGGCGGGAATAGTTCAGCTTCAGCTCATTGTTGCCAAGAAAAGACCAGCCTATTGAAGCCGAGGGGAATAGCGCGAAATCATTTTTCTTGAAGAGAGCCACGTCCGCATCTGTCTGGCCGTAGCCCAAAGAACGTGTCCGTATCTGCCACATCTCTCCACGAAGTCCGGCAGAGAAGGTCAGGTGTTCATAGTTGCCGGAGAAGTTTACATACAGGGCGGAAATGTCCGTGTCGTATTTGAAACGATTATAGAGCTCGTCAAGAGGTAAAAGGCTGTTCTCATCAAGCCCTCCTGCATACGATGACGGACTGTTCTCGTGGTTGTAGTTGCCTTTGTAACCAGCTTCGAAGCGCAGCCACGGCAATGCCTGTAATGAATAATCAAGCGCCGCTTCCCAATTGCTGATTTTTACATCCTGATGCTGGCTTTGCCAGATGGATACCTCCGCGCTGTCTGCCCAAGTCTCATTTTCATGAAACCGGTTGTCGTTGGGACCCCTCCATATATTATAGCTCACGTTCATGTCGATAAAATGGTCGGGATTGAACGTGTGCTTGTAACCAAGCATGACATTTGCACCACGGGTATCGCCACTTTCACGCATATTATTGACATTGCCGATCCATTGCCCCAGCACATTGCTAAGGTGAGTGGTCGTCGTACGTCCCCATTTATGTCCGAGCGTTCCGATTGCGCTCAGGTAAACATCATTCTTGTCATCAGGTCTGAAATTCGTACCCAGACGAAGGAACATGCTGATTTCATGCTTCTTGCCATCGCCGTCAGAGTTGAGATACGTTCCATTGTCATAACTGCGGCGCGATGCCGATCCTTCGGGTTCATGTTGCGTTTTAAGTCCGATTCCGGCGAATGATTCAAACTTGCCTTCGTTGTAATTGAAATTAAAATTCACGTTTGCCGTCCCGCGTGTATCCACATTAGCTTCGGCGTTGCCAAAGTAACCGTGACGGTGGTCTTCCTTCAACCGTATATTGATGATTCCGGCAGTTCCCTCCGTGCTATGCTTGGAAGACGGATTCGTCATGACCTCAATGCTCTCAATGGCTTCAGCAGGAAGCTGACGAAGTATCTGGGCGCGGTTGTCATCGTTCATCCCCATCTTTTTGCCATTTATCCACACAAGGACATCGGCATTGCCACGCAATGATATTTCTCCCTCGCTGTTTACATCTACCGACGGGACAGCGGCAAGAAGTTCATCGGCAGATGCACCGGTGGCGGCTATGTTTGAGCTTACATTGAAAACTCTGCGCTCCGCATTGACCGTCAACTGGCTTTTCTGCCCGGTGATGACCACTTCCTGAAGCAACTTGGTGTCCTCTGCAAGTTCTATTTTCCCAAGATTTATCTCCGAATCCCCTATTGTGATTTCACGTTCCTGTGTGACATTACCAATCATGCTGACACGGACAATATATTTGCCAGAAGGTGCATTGGGGATAATAAACACTCCGTTCTCATCGGTTGTGGTGCCAATCGGCAGCGGCGCACCCGTTTCCGAATTCACCAGAACGACCGTAGCGAAGTCAAGAGGTTCGGATGTCGTCTTATTAAAAACTGTACCTGTGATGTTGCCATCTGCATACGCACTTTCTGAAATCATCAGGAAGGCTGTCGCTAAGGAGATTGATAATTTTTTTCTCATATTCTTTTATGATTTGGTTTTCTGCGTGCAAAATTACGCAATCTCCAATGCAACCAATTTGCAAAGATGAAGCGGAGGCTTCGTTTTTAGAAAAAACTTCCGCAAATATCGCCTTGACAACACCCCGAGTAGGTTATTTTAAGCAATTCGGGCAAATGCCCTTTATCATATAATTGATGGCGTGCGGATAAAAACCTTCGGGTATATTTACCAGAGGGATATGCTCCGATTCAAAACAATATGTCTGCTTGCACCGCTCACAATAGAAGTGAACATGCTGGTCGGAAATGGTGTGATGTGTGTTGCCATTACACAACTCATATTTGAAAGAGCGGCTGCCATCCTCTATCACATGGACTATTTCCTTTTCAGAAAAAAGTTCAAGCACTCTGAAAATGCTCGCTTTCTCCATTGAAAACCCCAACAAGATTTCCAAATCGGCAAGGCTGACCGGATGGGATGCCTTCATCAACTCTTTAGCGACAAGGATACGGTTGGAAGTGGGCTTAATCCCTTTCCTGTCTAAGAAATTTTCTATGTCTATACTATTCATTTATCCTTAATTCTGCAACACTATTATAAATTAAACTTTTTAGTGACGGTGAAAAAATAAATTGGTATGATTTGAGCCTCAGATTTTTGAGATGTTTTTCTCACTCGAAGA
>OLFV01002559.1_pt1 | contig 13284 bp, 8 predicted proteins | sample 1605551 | NCBI WGS metagenome assembly OLFV01 (sample SAMEA3888922, study PRJEB22519) | human gut metagenome | biome: human gut; feature: human-associated habitat; material: faeces | place: Denmark | collected 2011
GAAAGTACAGCTGAAGCGGTGCCTGACGAGGAATCCCCCGTCATAGGGCGGAAGGCTCAGCGGCCCGAACATCATGCCCGGCGTGAACCCCGTATGCACTTCGAACGCCGAGGGAAGAATCGCGAACAGCGTGGAGAGGAACGCACTGCCCCAGTCGGGTTTGCTCTCCCCGTAATAACCGTTGCCATAGGGGTCGTTGTTCGGATAGCCTTCGTCCCTGCTTCTGCGCCATGCCGACACCATACGTCCCGTCCGCCATGTAAACTGCATCGGGATGGAATAGTAGTCGAAGACGTCGGAGTCCAGAAAGACGTTCAGACCCGTGCGGAAGCCGATGTTGTAGTAGTTGTAGCGGGCATAGTCGATGCTGAACGCCTGCAGGTCGGGCGAAAGCCGGCCGCCGCTGCCGAGCTGGATCTGGGCGCCGTAGCGGATGCCGATTTCATTGCCGTAGGGCAGGCCCTTCGGCGGCTGCCATTCGTCGGGAGTCTGGGCCGCCCCGCTGACGCAATACAGAAGCGCGAGGAGTACCGCAAAAGCTGTTTTTCTCATAATTTGCCGTTTGCTTCGGTGACAAAGGTAGTACAATATGCCGGACAGCCAAACATTTATGCCGAAAAGTGCGGACGGCGGCGGCAGCGGCGCCGAAAATCGCCGCGGCCCTTGCTCTTTGTGAATTATTCGTTATCTTTGTGGGCAAAATTTCGCTGAGCCATGTTTGAAAATTTAACGGATAAACTCGAACGGTCGTTCAAAATCCTCAAAGGCGAGGGCCGCATCACCGAGATCAACATCGCCGAAACCCTCAAGGAGATCCGCCGGGCGCTGATCGACGCCGACGTCAATTACAAGGTAGCCAAATCCTTCACCGACGAGGTGAAGCAGAAGGCCCTGGGACAAGACGTGCTCAAGTCCGTCAAGCCGGGACAGATGATTACCAAGATCGTCCGCGACGAGTTGGCACAACTCATGGGCGGCACGGCGACCGACATCAAGCTGGAGGGCACGCCTGCGGTCATCCTGATCGCCGGTCTGCAAGGCTCCGGTAAGACTACCTTCTCGGGCAAGCTGGCGGCGATGCTCAAGAGCAAGAAGGGGCGCCAGGTGCTGCTCGTGGCGGGCGACGTCTATCGTCCTGCGGCCATCGACCAGCTCAAGGTGCTGGGCGGACAGATCGGAGTCGAAGTCTATACCGAAGAGGGGAATAAAAATCCGGTGCAGATCGCCGAAAATGCCATCAAATACGCCCGTCAGCACGGTTTCAACGTCGTGATCGTCGATACGGCGGGCCGTCTGGCCGTCGATGAGGCGATGATGCAGGAGATCACGGCGATCAAACAGGCCGTGAAACCGGGCGAAACGCTCTTCGTGGTCGATTCGATGACGGGTCAGGATGCCGTGAATACGGCCCGCGAGTTCAACCAGCGGCTGGATTTCGACGGCGTAGTGCTTACCAAACTCGACGGCGATACGCGCGGCGGTGCGGCGATCTCGATTCGTGCGGTGGTGAACAAACCGCTGAAGTTCATCTCCAGCGGCGAGAAGATGGATGCCATCCAGGTATTCCATCCGGAACGTATGGCCGACCGTATTCTGGGCATGGGCGACGTGGTATCGCTCGTGGAACGCGCCCAGGAGCAGTACGACGAAGAGGAGGCCCGCCGCCTGAAGAAGAAGATCGTCAAGAACCAGTTCAACTTCAACGATTTCATGGGACAGATCGCCCAGATCAAGAAGATGGGCAACCTCAAGGACCTGGCCTCGATGATCCCCGGTATGGGCAAGGCTCTCAAAAATGTCGAGATCTCGGACGACGTATTCAAGCAGACCGAAGCGATCATCAACTCGATGACTCCCCTCGAACGCGAGAAACCCGAAATCATCGACGCCAAGCGCCGCGAAAGGCTCGCCAAAGGCAGCGGTACGACGATGGCCGAGGTGAACAAACTGATGAAGCAGTTCGAAGACACGCACAAGATGATGAAGGCCGTCGCCGGAGGCAATATGAAAATGCCCAAATTACCCGGACGCGGCTTCCGCAGATAAGCGGGATGAATACTTCGCCAACTACTTTATACCCCTTCGGTTCGGGTTCCGAACCGAAGGGGTTTTCCTTATGACATCTATCATATAATCGACCCGCTTCCGGGCAAATCCGGCATCCTCTGCAACCACGCACCGGCAGCGAAAAGGCGATTCACACATGCTCTCCGAAATCGGTGTCAGCTCATAATTGGGCAAGCAGAATGCAGGACAAATCCGGAAAGGCTTCGCCCGTAAACACGAAGAACGGATTCGTCCGGAACACCTTGCAGACGAGTACAAGAAAAATATACAGAAATAGGAAAAAACCGGAGAGGAAAACACAACGCGAAGGACCGAAGAAAACGCGTTTTTTCCGACCCGATCTTCCAATCCGTCCGATAACGGGCTTTTCCCGGAAAAACAGCGGCGTCGAAAAGAGCCGCAACCTCCCTCGGCCCCCCCCCTTATCCGAAAAACGCCACCGACCGACTCCTTCTGAACATAGAAAGATGACGCTTCATTTGGCAGGGGGTATTTTTTTCGCTATCTTTGTAAAAGATAGGAGGCGGTTCGGCAATCTTAGCGTGCAAATCCGTGCGATTGCTCTCGGCTTTCACTATTTTTGGAGCAGGCAGCATGGCGGCCCGGCATGAAAAACAAGTTCGTTCGTTTTATGCGGTCCTCGCTTTCACTGCCTTTTCGTGAGAATCAGACAACAGACATCCTATGCACAAGGCCGGTTTCGTCAATATCATCGGAAATCCCAACGTCGGCAAATCGACGTTGATGAACGCACTCGTAGGCGAACGCCTCTCGATCATCACCTCCAAAGCCCAGACCACGCGCCACCGCATTCTGGGAGTGGTCAGCGGCGAAGATTTCCAGATCGTCTTCTCGGATACGCCGGGCATTCTGAAACCCAGCTACAAACTCCAGGAGTCGATGATGAAATTCGTCACCGGCGCCGTGAACGATGCGGACGTAATCCTCTACGTCACCGACACGGTGGAACAAAGCGACCGTTCGAACGACATCCTCGAAAAGATCCGCCAAAGCGATATTCCCACCCTCGCGGTAATCAACAAGATCGACCTCACGACGCCCGAAAAGCTCGAAGAGCTCGTCGATAAATGGCAGGCGCTGCTGCCGGCCGCCACGATCGTCCCGGTATCGGCACGCGAGAATTTCAACATCAAGGGACTTTTCGACCTGATTCTGGAACGGCTGCCCGAGGGAGAAGCCTTCTACTCCAAAGATACGCTCACGGACAAAACGCTGCGATTCTTCGCCTCGGAAATAATCCGCGAAAAGATCCTGCGCAACTACGACAAGGAGATCCCCTACTGTTGCGAAATAGCGATCGAAGCCTACAGGGAGGAACCGACGATCGACCGCATTTCGGCGGTCATCTATGTCGCACGCGACTCCCAGAAGGGCATCCTGATCGGACACAAGGGCGAGAAACTCAAAAAAGTCGGACAACAGGCCCGCGAGGACATAGAACAATTCCTCGGCAAGAAGGTTTTCCTGGAGTTGTACGTCAAAGTAAACGAGAACTGGCGCGATAACGAACGGCAACTCAAGCGCTTCGGATACGAACAAGAATAATCACAACCAAATCGGGGTGTCGTGGCATTGCGCAAATTTATCCTGAAAATCATCCTGTTGGGGACGCTGCTGGGCAACGCTGCCGCTGCCGACGCCCAATACAACAAAGACTACTTCTACTGGGCCAGCCGCCGTTGCCTGATGAACCGCGAATATCAGGAGGCGATTCGTGTGCTCAACATCCTGTTGCGGGCCGATCCGGACGCCGCAGAGGGCTATTTCCTGCGGGGTGTAGCCAAATTCAACCTCGACGACCTGCTGGGTGCCGATACCGACTTTTCGGCTGCCATCGTCAAAAACCCCGTGTTCACGACCGCCTACATCTACCGGGCGCTGACCCGTACGCGCATGGGCAACTACGACGACGCGCTGCAGGATTTCCGCGAGGCGATCGACCTGAGGCCCGACCTGCCGGACGCCTATTACAGCCGGGGCTATACGCGCCTGCAGAACAAGCAATACGAGGAGGCGATCAAGGATTTCGACAAATTCATCTTCCAGGAAAACAAGGTAGCCGACGCCTACATCGGCCGCGGCACAGCCTACCTCTACCTGAAGGACACCGTACGGGCCCTGGAAAATTTCGACCAGGCGATCCGCACCAACCGCGAAAATCCCAACGGCTATTACCAACGCGGAACCTTGTTGCTGCAAAAAGAGGAGTATGCCCGAGCCGAAGCCGATTTCGACATGTCGATCCGCTGCGACTCGGCTTTCCTGCCGCCCTATTTCAACCGGGCGGTGGTCTATTCCAACACCAACCGTCCGATGCAGGCCCTCGCGGATTTCGACCGGGTGCTACAACTGGACTCGACCAACTCGTTCACCTATTTCAACCGGGCGATTCTCCGCACCCAGATCGGCGATTACAACCGCGCACTCGACGACTTCGACCGCGTGGCGCTCTACTCCCCCGGCAATGTCCAGGTCTATTACCTGCGTGCCATGCTCAAAACCCGCTTGGGCGATCTCGAAGGCGCCGAGCGCGACTACACCCGGGCCATCGAACTCTACCCCGACTTCGCCAACGCCTACCTGAACCGCAGCGCCCTGCGCTATGCGTTGCATAACCCCAAGGCTGCGAAACGGGACGAAGAGATTGCCCAACGCAAGATCGCCGAATACAAATCCCACCTGAAGGACAGCACCTACTCGATCTATGCCGATACGACACAACGGATGGACAAACTGCTGGCCTTCGACAACCAATTCACCAACAACTACTTCGACCGCATTTCGGAACAACCGAACCTGGGCCGCAGCAACATGCGTCTGCTTCCCCTGTTCCGCTTCACCCTGATGCAGCCCGACACCACCCGGATCGAGGCGTCGAACCGCTATACCCTGCAACGGGTCAAAGACTTCGAGAAAAAACTGGACAATCCCTACCTCGTCCTCTCCAACCGGCCCACGAACATCGATGCGGACTCTTTGGCGATGCTCGACAGCCGCTATGCCGAAATCCTGCGCCAGAATCCGCGCGACTGGCTCCTGCAAGTACAATATGCCATTTCGCAATCGCTGATCCGACAATTCACCAATTCGGTCGGCGCCTATTCGTCGGCTATCGCAGACAATGCCGCCAATCCATTCCTCTACTTCAACCGGGCCGTGACACGGGCCGAAATGATCGACTTCATTTCGGGCCTGGACAATCCCTATCAGCGAATTTCGATCGACTCCGACCCGGCGAACAAACTCACCAACACCCATACACGCACCTACAATTACGACGAAGCCATCGCCGATCTGGACAAGACGCTCCGCCTCTTCCCGAACTTCGCCGAAGCCTACTACAACCGGGGAACGCTGCTGGCTCTTTCAGGCAAACTGCCCGAGGCCTTCGAAGATTTCTCAAGAGCCATCGAACTGAATCCCCTCTTCGCCGAAGCGTTCTACAACCGGGGCATGACCCAAATCTATATGAAAGACACACGCAAGGGCTGCCTCGACCTCTCGAAAGCCGGAGAGCTGGGCATTACCTCGGCCTATGAAATCCTCAAACGTTACACGGGGGAGCATACAGAAGCTTTTTAACTAACAATAACCAATTCAATAAACTATGACACAAGCTATTCAAAAGAAACTGAACGACTCGGCGTGGGCTCGGTGGACCGCGCTGATTCTGGTGGCGCTCACCATGTTCTTCGGCTACATGTTCGTCGATGTCCTCTCGCCGTTGCAGAACATGCTCGAAAGCACCCGAGGCTGGAGCCCCACGATTTTCGGACTGTACGGCGGTTCGGAATTCATTCTGAACGTCTGCGGTTTCCTGCTCGTCGCAGGTATCATCCTCGACAAGATGGGCGTACGGTTTACGGGTATTCTTTCGGCCTCGCTGATGGTACTCGGTGCCGGTATCAAATTCTACGGGCTGAGCAACTACTTCTATGAAGGCGGATTCGGTTACGAGTTCCTCAATTCGTTCCTCACGGACATTCCGGCCAGCGCGAAGCTCGCCTGCCTGGGCTTCATGATCTTCGGCTGCGGTACGGAGATGGCCGGTGTGACAGTATCCCGTGCAATCGTCAAGTGGTTCACGGGGAAAGAACTGGCTCTGGCGATGGGCCTGGAAATGGCTATTGCCCGACTGGGCGTATTCGCCGTATTCAGCCTGTCGCCCTGGGTGGCTAACTGGGGCGGCGATCCGAGCGTAGCACGTCCGGTAGCCGTTGTCGGCCTGTTGCTCTGCATCGGCCTGCTGACCTACATCGCTTTCTCGGTCATGGACTTCAAACTCGACAGACAAACCGAGGCAGACACCCCGATAGGAGAAACCGAAGAGCCCTTCAAGGTCGCCGATCTGAAGAACCTTTTCAGCAGCAAAACCTTCCTGATCGTTTCGGCACTCTGCGTGCTCTACTATTCGGCGATTTTCCCGTTCCAGCGTTTCGCAACGGGTATGCTCGAAAGTAATCTGGGCATCACCAACCAGCAGGCTTCGGACATCTTCCGCTGGTTCCCGATGGGTGCAATGATTCTGACTCCGCTCCTCGGCTGGTTCCTCGACCACAAGGGCAAAGGCGCGACGATGCTGATGATCGGTGCGATCCTGATGTTCATCTGCCACATGACTTTCGCACTGGTTCCCCTCACCCCCGCTATCGCGTTCTCGGCGATCATCCTGCTCGGCCTCTCTTTCTCGCTGGTTCCCGCCGCCCTGTGGCCTTCGGTACCCAAGTTGGTCGATAACCGCTATATGGGTTCTGCCTATGCAACGATTTTCTGGATCCAGAACCTCGGACTGATGGCCTTCCCGATGATCATCGGCTGGGTTCTCAACAAGGTCAATCCCGGCGTGGGAGAAGCGATCAAAGCCGGTGAACACGTAAGCTACAACTACACGGTTCCGATGCTGATTTTCGCCAGCCTCGGCGTATTGGCTTTCCTGCTGGCTTTCTGGCTCAAGCTCGAAGACCGTAAAAAGCACTACGGCCTGGAACTGCCCAACATCAAGAAATAACGATAATCCGTATCCCCGGTCTGCCGGAAAAATGATGAGTAAACCCCCGCTGCAAATTGCAGCGGGGGTTTTGTAATAAAGAGTCTATCGGCTAAAGCGACGAGGATCGTACGAGATTCCGCTTTTCGAGATACAAGAGTTCCTATTTAATCGGATCGACCCTCTACGCTTCCTATTTAACCAATCGGTAAAGTTCCGTAATGCGATCGCACATCGCATCCCACGAAAAGCGCTTCTTCTCCTCTTCCATGTTCGCACGGAATCCCGCGAGCACATCGTCCCGCCAGATACGGTCGATGGCCCGGGCGACTTCTGCGGCATCGGGACGGCAGACGAAGCCGACACGACCGTCCGGCACGATCTCCGGAAGACCGCCCACGTCGGTCACCACCATCGGCAGGTCGAATTGATAAGCGATCTGGGTCACGCCGCTCTGCGTGGCCGAACGATACGGCTGCACCAAAAAATCTGCGACGGAAAAATAGTAACGCACCAATTCGTCCGGAATAAAATAGTCGTGCAGAATCACATCGTCCTCCAGTCCGTTGTCGGCGATTTGCTTCAAATACTTCTCTTTCGGAGCATAGAACTCACCGGCCACGATCAGGCGCCGGTCTTCGGCAGGATGCTCCCGCTTGTAGATCTTCCAGGCATCGAGCAACAGGTCCAATCCCTTGTAGTCCCGAATCAGACCGAAAAAGAGCGCATAGCGTTTCGAAGGATCCAGTTCGAGGCGGATGCAGGCCTCCGTACGGTCGATGACGATACCGAAATTTTCGAAAAGCGGATGCGGAGAGAAGAGCGCCGGAACCTGCGTATATCGGCGCAATTCGCGGTGCACCTGCTCGGACATATAGATAAAGCCGTCCACCGCCCTCAGGAAATAGCGGTTGAACGGCTTGTCGGTCATATGGCGTTCATGCGGTTCGACGTTGTCGATCTGACAAAGGATACGCGTCGTACCGTTCTTTTTGGCAAAGCGGGCGATCGTACCGAAACAGGGCGCCATAAAGGGGGTCCAGTATTTCATCAGCACGAAATCCGGCTTCTCGCGGGCGATCCACCGCCCCACGGCGATCCAGTTGAACGGATTCATCGTATTCACGCACCGCACGATGTACAGATCGGGCGGCGGAGGTGTCTGCACCGTCTGATTCCTGCCGGGAAAGAAAATACGGGGATACTGGAGCGTGAAAGTCTTGATCTTCACCTCGTCGCCCCGATGTTGGAAAACCCGGGCCATGCTCTGCATAATTACGGCCAAGCCCTCACGATACGGATGGGCGGGCCCCACGATCGAAATTTTCATACCCCGAACTTTTATTTATAACTGAAATCGAATCCCCGAACGGATTCAAACCTTCGGTACGGCCCTCCTGTTTTCGAATAAACAGCGCACGGCAACTTCAGGAAAAATACAAATACCCTACCGAATCCTGCAACAAGGAGATAACGATAACCGGTTCGGGAGGAACTGCCCGAACCGGTTATCACTATCCATCCTATTTCGTTTTATTATACGCCTCCACACCGCTCTTCAGGAAGTCGATGTATGCCTCCACGTCGAGATTGTAAGCCCGCTTGGGAACCAATTCCTGCCCATCACGGCCGAGGATCAGGTAGTTGGGCTGTCCGTTCACCCCGAAACGGGTCTGGGCGATGTAGGAGTTGATGCGGCCGATGTCCTTGAGAACCTTGCCTCCCGCAGTGGTCACCCATTCGTTCTCGGGCACTTTGGTCTTGTCGTCGGTATAGAGGGCTACCAGCACGTAATCGTCGCGCAGGATCTGCTGCACGCGCGGATCGCTCCAGACGCGGGCTTCCATTTCGCGGCAATTCACACAACTGATTCCCGTAATGTCCACAAACAAGGGTTTATCGGCCTCCCTGGCAGCGGCTTCGGCCTGGGCCAGATCGAAATACCCCGGCAGATCGTAAGGCCAGTGCAGGATATCCGCATATTTGATCTTTTCAGTCGTCTGTGCCGTTGCTGACGGTGCGGCAACGACACCCTGCGTATTGATCACGAAGTCCTGCGTATGCATCGGGGGCAAATAGCCAGAAAGAGCTTTCAGCGGCGCACCGAACATACCCGGAAACATATAGACCGCGAACGAAAGCGAAGCGATGGCCAGCGTCAGCCGCGTCACCGAAACGTGCTTGAGTTCGTCGTCGTGAGCGAAGCGGATCTTACCCAGCAAATAGAAACCCAGCAATGTGAACACGACGATCCAGATCGCCAAATAGACCTCACGGTCGAGCAACCCCCAGTGGTAGGTCTGGTCGGCCATACTCAGGAACTTGAAACCGAGGGCGACCTCGATAAAACCGAGAACGACCTTCACGGAACCGAGCCAACCGCCGCTCTTGGGCAGGTCTTTCAGCAAGGAGGGGAAGAAAGCGAAAATCGTAAAAGGCAGAGCAAAAGCCAGCGAGAAAGCGAACATCGTCACGATGGGCACCCAGAATTCGCCGGCAGTCGAACGAATCAGGACGTTGCCGACGATCGGCCCGGTGCAGGAGAACGACACCAACACCAGCGTCAGAGCCATGAAGAAGATACCGATCAAACCGCCTTTGTCCGCGTGCCGGTCGCTCTTATTGACCATCCAGCTCGGAAGCGTGATCTCGAAGGCCCCGAAGAACGATGCGGCGAAAATCATGAACACGATGAAGAAGATCAGGTTGGGAAGCCAGTGCGTAGCCAGCCAGTTGAAGATGTCGGCCGTCACGGCATCGCCGCCCACCAGACGCGTAATCAGAATGATCGCCGCAATGGGAAGCGTATAGAGCGCTACGATGAAGAAACCGTACATCGAAGCCTTGAAACGTCCCGCAGCAGGCGATCCGCTGCCTTTCATAAAGAACGATACGGTCATCGGGACCATCGGGAATACACAAGGAGTGAGCAGCGCCGCGAAGCCCCAAAGAACCGCTTCGATAATCAGACCCCACAGGGTTTTGGACTCTCCGGCTCCGTCGCCGGAAACAGGTTGATCCGCAGCATCCCCGGCCGCAACGGATGCCCGGGCCGCCTCGGGATCGCCGATCGTGATCTCGAATCCCCAATCCTCGGGCGAATTGCAATTTTCCTCCTCGCAGGAACGCCAGTTGATATTGCCTTTCAATACGGCGCCCTCACCCGTCAGGGTGACTTTCTGACCGAGGATGATTTCATCGAAATAAGTACCCATTTCGACCTCGAAAATATCGTCGTATTCGCGTTTGGAAGCGTTGATCTCATAAGGATCGCCGTCGAGCGTCAGGCCCGTTGCAGGCTCGAACTCCACCAGGGTCGAAGAAACGTCCGAATGCAGGTCGTACGTATGCCATCCCGGCAGGATCTTACCCGTAAATACGACTTCGTAATTCGAATCGCCGAGGTTCTTCACAGTGCTGTCCCAGGTAATGGTCGGGGACTGCGCGTGAGCCGACAACAAACTCGTCAGGAAAGCCGCCAGCAGCACGATACGGATATAAAATTTCATATCTCTATTATTTTAATAAGTTAATAGTTTTTTTCGCGTGTAAAGATATGAAATTTTATTCAAAAACCACGTATGGGACGCATTATCTCGCGTCCGCGAGGAAAAACTACTCGGAAACCTTCCCTTCGGCTTCGGCCTTGCTGCGTGCAAAAGATTGCAAGGCGAGGTACTCCTTGTCGCCGTAATCGAGCAGGTTCTGCAACTCGTTGCGGAAATAGTCCAAGTGCTCCTCCTCTTCGACGGCCAGATCCTGGAACATCTTGTGCGTTACCGAATCGTCGGCTTCGGCCGCAATGCGAGCGGCATCGTTATAGCTGTCGATCGTACTCTGTTCCAGCTGTATAGCGAAACGGAACATCTCCTTGGGATCGGAGATCTGGCGCGTCGTAAACGACGGGTTCATATTCACGTCCCCCTGCAAGAAGAGGATACGGTCGGACAACTCCTCGCTGTGACGCATTTCGGCGATGGAAATCATCCGCATCTTTTTGGAAAGATACTCGTAACCGGCATCTTCGAAATGGACATGGAAATACATGTACTGGAGCGAGGTGGCAATCTCTTTTCCCAAAGCATCGTTCAATAGATCGATACTTTTCTGGTACTTGTTCGCAACTTTGATCTTTTCCATAATAATAAAGGTTTTGTCTCTATATCGGCAAAACCCGTTCCAGAAAGGAACAAAGCCGATCGTAAAAACGGACCGAAACGAAGTCGATTCGGTTCGGCTCCCTGCCTCGCCCGCCACCACGAAATACGACACATCAACGCCACTCGAGCGCCGCCCGGACAGCGGCTTCCTCTCCGTTCGAAACCTCAAACAGCGACAAGCCGTCCCGTTGTTCGTACCCGACCGTAAGGGTTTGCCCGTAACGGCATTCGTGCATGAAATGAATGTCAAGACGCACCGGGCGGATCGCGGTCAGCTGCTCGATGGGCAGCATATCGAACATCATGTTGATATAGCGCATCGTATTGACGTGACGGTTGAAGTCGATGTCGCTGTAAACCACCCGGTGTTCGGCAATATGCTGCGGAACGATCCCCGTCACTTTGCGCGGCTTTTCGGTCGGCGACGGAGCATCCACAATCGAATCGGCGCAGGTGCCGATGACCGTATTGAGATCGATCGCCTTGCGGGCACCCAAGTCGATGATGCACCACTGCGTCACGGCCCGCCCGAACTCCCGGCCGGCGGCATCGTGCAGCGTGAAATTACGGGTCGAGAGCATCCGGTTGTACTCGTTCACCCACGTCACGATTTCATAAGAGCTGTATTGTTCGGGGCGGTCGTCGATCTCGATCGCCATGCGTGAAAGCACCCACGAGCGGTTTTCCTTATTCAACTTATCGATCCCGAACCCTTTGCGCTGGGCATCGACACCCGCCGTATTGAGGACCTCGTTCGCCAAAGCCGGAACGGTCATCCGAAGTGTGAAATCGACCTGCTGAGGGTCTGCATAATAAGTGTAACCTGTTTTCTCTGCCATATTTCAGTGCGTTTTTCAATTTCAAATGCAACGAAACGACAATCCGCCGGTTATCCGCCGGGCCGGGAGAAAGCCGTAGATACCGAATGGTTTCATTCCTACAAAAACGCCCCGGCCCGGCTTCCTGCGGACAGTAGCGGCGTATGCCGGAAACAGAGCGAAGCCTTCCGGCCGCGCCGACTGCATTTCGTGCAAAGATACGAATAAGCCGGGTGCAAAAGCAAATTTTATTTGCGTTTTGCCGGCATGGAGTGTCTAAGAAGAAGTCAAAGATAATAACAAGAAGAGCGGAGAACCAAACTCAACTTTTGTTTTCGGCTCCCCCGCGTAACGAAGCTCGTAGAGGGGCTTTCTCGTTTCGATCGTCCGTACTTGCAGGGGCCTCGCCTCCAAGACGGGGATGATCCCTGCCGGTCCGACCTTCGGTAGGTTTCAGCCGGGTTGCCCGTCCGATCTCCGGTTCGGGAAAAGTCCGGAAAATTCCGCTCCGTATTCAGACGAGAAACATCATTCGTTATATTTTATTGCGTTTTTATCGAAAAACGATAAAAATTATTTGTTTTGCAGAAGTTCTTTACTATCTTTGCCTCACCGGAGGTTAAAAACAGGTCGAACACCTCCATTACGTATTCAGCAAACCGAAAATGGACAAAAAACAGAAAAAATCTTTGCGGCGCCATCTGCTGGTCATTTACATCTTTTATTTCCTGGCTCTGGCCGCAGGATTCATCCACAGCTTCGTGCCCCACGTGTCGTCGAGTCTGGCGACAGGTTGGCAGGCTGCGTCCGAAGACATTCGGATGCAGGAAAAACACGGTATCGCGCAACACACCTACTTTTTGGCGGCCCGGTTGCAAAACGCCCAGAGCGACGAAACTCTTTTCCCGATAGAAACCGGACACGCATCGATCTCCACCGAAGCCGAATATACGGGGGTTAATATCTACGTCAAAACGGACGAAAACAGTGACCCGACAGTAGTCCGGACACTGAACAGAATCAATTACATACTGCTGCTGTCCATCCCGGCCCTGCTGGCCAAGCTCTCTATCCTGATCCTGGTAGCGCTGATTATCAATATCCTGCGCAAATCGGTACGGGACGAACAACCCCTGCCGGGGCGTATCATCATCTACACGCGTGCCGTAGGGTTCCTGCTGATTCTGGCCGAAGTCTGCACCGGAGTCGGCTCTTATATTTACCAGAGTAC
>OLFV01002562.1_pt1 | contig 13264 bp, 9 predicted proteins | sample 1605551 | NCBI WGS metagenome assembly OLFV01 (sample SAMEA3888922, study PRJEB22519) | human gut metagenome | biome: human gut; feature: human-associated habitat; material: faeces | place: Denmark | collected 2011
GATAGCGGTTCGGGCAGAAAGTCAAGGAGACAGAAGAAACCGAATGAACCGAAGGTGCCGAAAACCCCTACAAGGGAAATCAGTTATAACCTTTATAAGCAGGGAATGACGCTGGAGCAGATAGCTGCAGAGCGGGGTTTAGTCAAGGATACGATTGCAGGTCATCTTACTTCGTATGTGAAAGAAGGAAAGATTGGACTGCGGGCGCTGATTTCTAGTGCCCATGAAAAGAAAATCCGTGATTTCATGAAGGCTCATCCTGAATTGGAGCATTTTAGTGAAATAAAGGAAGCTTTGGGAGCTGGTATTGATTATTACGAAATCAAACTGGTTCATGATTTGATGGAGGGGGAATAAAGCATTCTTCCACCATATTATAATAATAGCCGTAACTATATTTGCAGTAGTTACGGCTATTTTTTTTTTAATTATCTAGAGTTGGCTCACAGCCTCTTCCAGCTGCTGCAAAGCCTGTTTGATAATACTTCTTGGTGCAGCTACATTCAATCGCATGAATCCTTCTCCGCCAGGACCGAACATCTCTCCATCATTCAATGCCAGATGAGCCTTGTCGATGAATAGGTCGAGAAGTGCATCGTGAGAAAGATGCAGATCACGGCAGTTGAGCCATACGAGGAAGGAAGCCTGTGGACGCAAAGGGCGAATGCCCGGAATATGTTCACGGCAGTAATCTTCTACGAACCGGATATTGTCCTCAATATAGGCAAGCATCGCCTTGCGCCATTCTTCTCCCTTGCGGAAGGCTGCGATAGTGGCGATAGGAGCAAAGAGGGTTGGCTCATCCAACTCGTTTGCGCTTAACCATTTATAAAACTTATTCCGAATATCTTCGTTTGGAATAATGGCGTAGCTGCTCACAATTCCAGCTATATTGAAGGTCTTGGAAGGAGCCTGGAAGGTGATGCTGATGTTGCGTGCCTTGTCTGAAACCGAAGCAAACGGGATGTGCTTGTGGCCGAAGAGCGCCATATCCGCGTGAATCTCATCGCTGATAACGAGCAGATGGTGCTCATAGCAGAAGTCGGCAAGTTGCTGCAGGGTTTCCTTGCTCCAGGTAATACCGCCCGGATTATGAGGATTGCAGAGAATGAGAATCTTGCATTTCTCATCGCAAACCTTCTCGAGATTTTCGAAGTCCATCTCGTAATATCCGTCTTCCCTCATCTTCAGCGGATTGAAGACCACCTCTCTGCCATTACCCTCTGGGGTGAGGCGGAATGGGTGATAAACGGGTGGCTGGATGATGACTTTTTCGTCAGGCTGGGTGAAGACATTCACCACGAGTCCGATGCCTTTAACAATACCAGGAATGAATCTTATCCACTCTCGCTTCACATCCCACTGGTGGTGGTCACGAACCCAGTCGATGATGCTAGGCAGGTAATCTTCTGGCTCCATCGTGTAGCCGAAAAGAGAGTGTTCCAGACGTGCCTTGAGGGCATCTGTAATGAAAGATGGGGTCTCGAAATCCATATCAGCTACCCAGAGTGGCAGCAAATCATCTCGCCCCCAACGAGGCAACAGGGCGCCATGCTTCAGGTCGTCGCTGCCCGAACGGTCTATGACTTTATCGAAATTGTACATTTTACTTTGAGCCTGTTAACTATAAACTGTCAATTATAAACTATCAACCGCCTGCTTGATGTCTTCGAAGAGATCATCCACATCTTCCAGGCCGATGCTCAATCGGATTGTGGTGTCTTTCACGTCCATCGACTTGCGCATGTTCTCAGAGAAAGCTCCGAAGATGGTGCTTGCCGGATGAATGGCGAGCGAACGGTTGTCGAAGAGGTTGGTGGCGCGATGGATGAGCTTCAGATTGTTCAGAAAACTGAAACAGGCTTCCTTGCTCTCCAGGTCGATGCAGATCATGGCTCCCGCAGTTTTTCCAAACTGGCGCTGCGCCAACTCGTGATAAGGATTATCCTCCAGACCCACATAGTTTACTAATTTTATCTGAGGCAGAGAGCGCAGTTTCTTGGCAAGCTCCAGGGCATTGCTGCTCTGCACACGATAGCGAGCATCGAGCGTTTCAAGTCCGATGGTTTGCATATAAGCTACCTGTGGGGTCATATAGGCTCCGAAATTGAAGAGCATTTCTCCATAAAGACGCTTGGCGAAATCGCCGTTGTAAGGAGTACCGTAGTCGATAACCAGACCGCCGAGCGAAGTAGCACCGCCGCTTACATATTTAGAGCTGGAAACTACCTCAATATCTACTCCCAGACTCTTAGCCGAAAATTGTGTGAAAGGAATCACGGTAGAATCCACCACCAAAGGTACATTTTTTTCATGTGCCACTTCAGAGATGGCTTTCAGGTCAGCAACCTCCAGCTGTGGGTTGGTCAGAATTTCGAGAAATACGCAGCAGGTGTCATCATCAATGGCTTCGCGCACGGCTTCGATATTGGTCAAATCGCGCAAACGCACCTTTACACCAAAACGGCGCAGAGTGGCTACGAGCAGGGCATAAGTATTGCCGAAGAGATGCTTGGATGTAACAATATTTTTGCCTTGTGCTGCCAGCGCCATGAGGGTGTTGCTGATGGCCGCCATTCCTGAGTTGAAGGCGGTGGCATGAGCAGCATCGGTAAGGGCTGCCACACGGCGCTCCAGGTTGGTTACCGTAGGGTTCTCTACGCGCGAATAATCTGGAGCCTTAATCTTGTCGGTGAATGCTTCAGCCATGACGGCAGCATTGTCGAATTCGTAGGCAAGGGTGTTATATACTGGCACGCTCAGCGAGTCGTATGCATCGCGGCGCTCATATTCCAAATGAATAGCTTGAGTCTGTTTCTTCATCATTCTGTTATTTTATGTGATATTTTTCGTGCAAAAGTACAAAAAAGAAATCAAATAGACAATAAATCGCATAAAAAAAACGAGTTGCGAATGCTTTTTATGCATTGCAACTCGTTGGAGAGGGGGTTTAACCCAACAATAACCTATTGGCTCATCCGATTAACTTAAAGATAACATTTGTAAGGCAAAAATGCAGCAAAAAGAGCAAATTGTAACAGAAATATTCGTTTATCTCGAATATTATTTGTAATTTCGCACCAAAATCAAAATATGGATATTTATGAATAAACTGATTCTGAAAACAACAAAAAGTGGACTGCTGGCAGCTGCCCTGATGGCTTCAATCTCTGCCAGTGCCGAAACTATAGAGGTGAAAACGCTGAAATATGCAGGCCCCTATGCCGTAGCACAGCCTTGGATGGCTGATAGTGTGAACATCAAGGGCGAAGCGTTCGACCTTAAGCAGTTGCTCGATTCGCCGCTGTCTTTCACCTTATTAAATAAGGGTAAGGAGGTGAGTGCAGCCCAACTCCTTGCCGACAAGCAGGATGCGCTCCATCTGGCTTCTTTCTGCGTTTCTAACACCCAGCGCACCAAAGCAACCATCGCGGTAGAAGGATTGGAGCAATACCGCCTGTTTGTTGACGGCGAACAGGTTGAGGTGAACGGCGATAAGGCTGAAACCATCCTGACTCCTTCGCAGCATACGGTTGTCATCAAATATCTTACCCGGAAGAATGCATCTTCTGATAAGAAATCTATCAAGTTGACCGTAACCGCAGCCAACGGCGCTCCGCTTTCTGTAGGCGATGCGGCAGCCAAGCGCGCCTATAACATCTATGATGTGATTTGTGCGCCCAACTATCCGAGTGTTTCTATCTCACCAAACGGAAAGTTTATCGTTGTTCGGAAAACCTGGGTAGATAGAAAAGGTAATAACCATAGCATGAGCGAATTGCGCAACTCTCAGACTAACAGAGTGATGGCTACATTTGAGGAGAACGTAAAATGGATGCCTTCAAGCAATAAACTGTATTTCACCCAGAAGGCGAGCGACAGCAGTATTGCCGGAGAAGAAAAGCAGGATGGCACATTGCAGCTCATCACCATCAATCCGCTGACGATGGAGCGCGAAGTGCTGGCTGCCAATATTCCAGACGGATGGTTCCAGTTTACTCCCGATGAGAAGACGCTTATCTACACTCTTTATACTGAGGGCAGAAAGAAAGATGCGCAGGTGTATGATGTGAAGGAGCCTGATGACCGTCAACCAGGATGGCGAAGCCGTAGCTATCTTGCCAAGTTTGATTTGGCGTCGGGTGTTCTCCAGCCGCTCACTTTCGGCTATCACAACGTCTATCTCAACGATATTTCTGCAGATTCCCGCTATCTGCTCATCGGCAAGAGCGAGGAGCGCCTTACCAAGCGTCCTACTACTCTAAATTCCTACTATCGTCTCAATCTCAATGATATGAGTGTAGAGACTTTGATAGAGAAGGGCGAATTTCTGAACAGCGCCCAGTTCTCGCCAGATGGCAAGAGCATTCTCGTGAGTGCTTCGCCGGAAGCTTTCAACGGCATTGGAAAGAATGTGGAAGAAGGACAGACGCCTAGCATGATCGACACCCAGCTCTATCTGATGACCTTGTCGGATAAGAAGGTTCGTCCGCTGACCAGGGATTTCAATCCGAATGTGCTGAGCACGGAATGGAGCAAGGTCGATGGAAACATCTATTTTACAGCCGAAGATAAAGACTGCGTGCACCTCTTCCAGCTCAATCCGAAATCGGGTAAGTTTACGCTTCTCAAGACTCCTGAAGAGTACATCAAGAGTTTCTCGCTTGCATCTTCGGCAGCAGAAATGGCTTTCTCCGGTCAGAGTGCATCCAATGCCGACCGACTCTATAAGATGAATACAAAGGCGCTGAAATCGCAATTGGTTGACGATTTGAGTGCGCGCGAGTTGAAGAATGTTGAATTGGGCGAATGCAAGGCTTGGAATTTCGTGAACTCTCGTGGCGACACCCTTTGTTGCCGTTACTATCTGCCACCTCATTTTGATGCTGCCAAGAAGTATCCGATGATAGTGAACTATTATGGCGGATGCAGTCCTACGAGCCGCATGTTCCAGAGCCGTTATCCTCATCATGTTTATGCGGCAATGGGCTATGTGGTGCTGGTTGTGAATCCTAGTGGAGCCACCGGATTCGGTCAGAAATTCTCAGCCCGCCATGTAGATACGGCAGGCGAGGGAGTGGCTGAAGACATCATCTCCAGCACCCAGGCTTTCTGCGATGAGCATGCTTTCGTAAACCGCAAGAAGATAGGCTGCATCGGCGCCAGCTACGGCGGATTCATGACTCAGTATCTTCAGACCAAGACCGACCTCTTTGCAGCCGCCATCTCGCATGCAGGCATCAGCGACCACACCAGCTATTGGGGTGAGGGCTATTGGGGCTACAGCTACAGCGAAGTTTCTATGGCGAACGAATATCCTTGGACCAACAAGCATCTCTTTGTAGATCAGAGTCCGCTCTATAATGCCGACAAGATTCATACTCCGCTGCTGTTTGTTCACGGCACGGCAGATAATAATGTGCCTGTGGGCGAGAGCATCCAGCTCTATACGGCGCTGAAACTCCTTGGCCGTCCTACGGCGATGGTATTGGTAGATGGTCAGGATCATCACATCATCGACTACGAGAAGCGACTGAAATGGCAGAACACCATCTTTGCCTGGTTTGCCAAGTGGTTGCAGGATGATGCTTCCTGGTGGACGGAAATGTACGGAGATGAAAAGATGTAGTTGAAGCTTCGGCAGAAATGCCAGCTTCAGTCTCTATCAAAATAAGAAAAGAGATTATGTTCCTGTAAGTCGGGAATATAATCTCTTTTCTTTTATATGTTTATTTCTTGCAGTTTAGCGTGATAAGCAGAGAAATCATGGCGAAGGCGATTCCTACGATGCAGACACCGAGCCAGTCGGCTTGCGTCCAGACGTAACCGGCACAGAAAGTGCCTAGCGAACCACCGATGAAATAGCTGGTCATGAAGATGGTGTTGGCGCGGTTGGAAGCCTGCGGAACCTCCTGCAGACAACCACTCTGATTGCTGAGCTGCTGACATTGCAGACCGATGTCAACCAGGATGATGGCTGCGATGAGTCCGGCGTAAGTGTCGCCGAAAAGCAAGGCTATTGCCCAGGCGATGATCTGCATTCCTGCTCCGAACAGATTGAATTTTCGAATGCCAAACCTAGGAATCAGTTTTCCCACACCACTGGCAGCAACGGCTCCCATGATTCCGCAAAGTCCGAGCATTCCTACCATATCACTTCCTGCGCTGAAAGGTGGCTGCGCCAGATGGAACGCCAGACAAGACCATATTGCCATCATACTGCCGAACCCGAAGGCTGCACGGGTGGAATAGATGCGGATAGAAGGATGGAAAAAGAAAATTTCTGCTATCGTGGTCATCAGCCCTCTGTAGGTTCCTACATAGTTGCGCTTCATTTCAGGCATCATCAGCAGCATGATTCCCATGCAAAACACCATCACGAAAGCAGCTATGATAAACATCTCCCGCCATCCCAGCCATTCGCCGATGTAACCGCTGATTACTCGTGAGGCAAGAATGCCCGTCAGCAGTCCGGAGAGTACAATGCCCATATTCCTGCTCTTGTTCTTGGGTTCCGAAAACTGTCCGGCTATCGGAATGAAGAACTGCGGAATCACCGAACAGGCGCCAATCAGCAGTGAAGCTCCCCAGAGCATCCATACGTTTTGCGCTGCAGCCATCACGATTGCCATCAATGCAGCAATGGTCATATTGACAAGGATGAGTTTCTTGCGCGAAAGCATGTCGCCCAAGGGGATGAGGAAGAATAAGCCCAGCGCATAACCTATCTGGGTAATGACGGTGATGAGGTTAGCCTTCTGCTCGGTAATATCCAGGTCGTGGCGGATGAGTTCGAGAAGCGGCTGATTGTAGTAGCAGTTGGCTACGGTGAGTCCTGCGACGATAGCCATCATCAGGAGAATGCTGCGGGGAATGCCCTGATTTTCTTTTAGCTGTATCATTTTCTGTCTGTTTGTTTCTTTGTTTTGAGTGCAAAGTTACGAAAAAATTCTCGGCAATCAAAGTTTTTGGGGACGATTTCTTGGGAAAATCTTCTCTCTCAGGCAGAAAAAGTTTCTGTTCTTTCCCTCGCGCGCGTACCTTATTATATGTATATAGTGCTGCTCTGAAGAGGTGTTGGCGCGCACCCTTGTTACGCTAAAAAACACCGAAAAGTGTTAAAATTAGGCTGTTTCCGAGCACACTAAAAACTTTAACCTTTGTTAGCACTTTGTAAGTAGTTGATTTATAGCGATTTGTAATTTTGTTACAAAATCACCTAAAAAAAAATCGCAAAAAAAAGAACAACGTATCAAAAAAATGCTTACCTTTGCATCGTTCAAAAGAACAAATGATTGTTTTACAGATTTTAAAAAAGCAAAGAAAATGAAGAAATTAGTTTTTATGTTCGTAGCTATCGCAGCTATCTCTTTCGCATCATGTGGTAACAAAACAGCTCAGAACACAGCTTCTGCTGATTCTGACACAGCTCAGGTAGATACAACTGCTGCTGACACAACTGCTGCTGATACAACTGCTGCAGATTCTGCTAAGTAATTTGAAATTACTTGCGAACGAAAAATGAGAGAAACAACCGCTGGACTTCGGTCTAGCGGCTTTTTTCGTTTTATAGACCCTAAGGTCTTTTTGGGGGAGAACGCCCTGAAGGGGCAGAAGCTCCTAGCCCAGGGCAACACCCTGGGGATGAAAGCAATCATCAATGCGCCCTGTAAGGGCAAAAGCTTAAAAGAAACCAAAGAAAAAGATAAATATATGATAGATTCAAGTGCCTTCCAAGGTAAAAAGGCAGCTTACTATACGCTAGGCTGCAAACTCAACTTCTCTGAAACTTCCACTTTTGGCAAAATGCTCGAAGATATGGGCGTCATTACTGCTAAAAAGGGGGAGAAAGCTGATATTTGTCTGATTAACACCTGCTCGGTAACAGAAGTTGCCGATCATAAATGCCGTCAGGCTATCCACCGGATGGTGAGAAACAATCCGGGCGCATTCGTTATCGTGACGGGCTGTTATGCGCAGCTCGAATCTGAGAATGTCAGCAAGATAGAGGGTGTAGACCTCGTGTTGGGTGCTAACGAGAAGGCGCACTTGATTCAATATCTCAGCGATGCATGGGCGCAGAAATTTGCTCAGGAAAACGGATTGACTGCTCTGGCTCCTCAGAACGGCGATGCTGCGGCTCTTCATCAGCATTATAGCGTAAAGACGAAGGAAATCAAGACCTTCCAGCCTTCTTGCTCGCGTGGCAACCGTACCCGTTATTTCCTGAAGGTGCAGGACGGCTGCAACTATTATTGCACCTATTGCACCATTCCATTTGCCCGAGGCAATTCGCGCAACCCGAGTATCCAGTCGCTTGTGGCTCAATGTGAGCAGGCGGCTGCTGAAGGCGGTAAGGAAATCGTCATTACCGGTGTGAATATCGGTGATTTCGGTCAGACTACCCACGAGCGATTCATCGACCTTGTCAAGGCGATGGATCAGGTAGAAGGAATCAAGCGTTACCGCATCTCTAGTCTGGAGCCTGATCTCTGTGATGATAATCTCATAGAGTATTGTGCCCAGAGCCGTGCCTTTATGCCTCATTTCCACATTCCTCTGCAGAGCGGAAGCGATGAGGTGCTCAAGCTGATGCACCGCCGGTACGACAAGGCGCTCTTCGCCCACAAGGTGAATCTTATCAAGGAGAAAATGCCTGATGCGTTTATCGGTGTCGATGTGATGGTGGGCTGTCGCGGCGAAACTCCGGAGTGTTTTGAAGAATGCTATGAGTTCCTGAAGAGTCTGCCTGTTACCCAGCTTCACGTCTTCCCTTATTCTGAGCGTCCGGGCACGGCTGCCTTGAAGATTCCGTATGTGGTTGACGAGAAGGAGAAGAAGAAGCGCTCTAAGCGACTGTTGGAGTTGAGCGATCAGAAGACGCAGGAATTCTATGCTCAATACATCGGTACAGAGGCTGAGGTTCTCTTCGAGAAGGCGCCAAGAGGCAAGGCTATGCATGGATTCACCAAGAACTATATCCGCGTAGAACTTTCACCGGCTCTCGCCAAGGAAGAATACGACAACCAGCTTATCAAGGTTCGCCTGGGTGATTTCAATCACGATAAGACGGCGCTGAAGGCAGAGCTTCTTTAGTTGATAGTTAATAGTTTATAGTTTATAGTAAAAAGGGCTAATCATAAAGTTCAAAGTCCAATGTATTACAACGATTTTGGAACATGGATCCGGAAGCAGTTTCCTGATTTCCGTGTTCAGAAGATTTCGATAGACGCGGGATTCTCCTGTCCTAACAGAGATGGGAGGATTTCAAGTGGCGGATGTACGTATTGCGACAACCGCACCTTCAATCCGAGCTATTGCGACCGGAAAAAGTCGATTACTGAACAGCTGGAGGAGGGAAAGGCTTTCTTCAGCAGGAAGTATCCTGATATGAAATATCTGGCTTATTTCCAGGCTTATACCAATACATACGCCAGGGTGGAGCAACTGAGGCAGATGTATGAAGAGGCTCTTGAGGTGGAAGATGTGGTGGGAATCGTTATCGGAACCCGTCCGGATTGTGTGAGCGATGAATTGCTCGATTATCTGGAAGAACTGAACCGCCGCACCTTCGTGCTGGTGGAATATGGCATTGAGAGTGCCAATGATGAAACCTTGAAACGCATCAACCGTGGACATGATTTTGCCTGTTGCCGTAGTGCCGTAGAGCGTACTCATGCCAGGGGAATCCTTACGGGCGGCCACATCATTATCGGTTTGCCGGGAGAAGATGCGGAAGAAAGTCTGCGCCAGGCTCCTCTCATCTCTTCCTTGCCGCTTGATATTCTCAAGATTCATCAGATGCAGATTATCAGGGGCACCCGGCTGGCACAGGAATATGCTGAGCACCCCTTCCATGTTTACACGGTAGAGGAATATATTGATGTCATCGTGAAATACATCCGTCTGCTCAGAAAGGATTTGGTGCTGGAGCGTTTCGTCAGTCAGTCGCCCAAAGAACTGCTGATTGCTCCCAAATGGGGACTCAAGAACTATGAGTTTACCAATCTCCTGAATAACAGATTAAAGAGTTTACAATAAATATGGCAAAAGTAGCAATCGTTATATTAAACTGGAATGGACAGAAGATGCTGGCAAAGTATCTTCCGAATGTCATCGAATATTCCCGTCAGGATGCTGAAATCTGGGTGGCAGACAATTCTTCTTCTGATGGTTCGATGCACCTTCTGGAGACTCAGTTTCCTCAGGTGAAGACCATCGTGCTGGAGCAGAATTTCGGCTTTGCTGAAGGCTATAACCGTGCTTTGAAGCAGATTGATGCAGAATATTATGTGCTCCTGAATAGCGATGTGGAGGTTTCGCATCATTGGCTTACACCGCTCATCGAGTTTATGGATTCGCATCAGCAGGTGGCTGCCTGTCAGCCTAAGTTGCTTGCGGAATACGATAAGGACAGTTTTGAGTATGCTGGCGCTTGCGGCGGATTCCTCGACAAATACGGCTATCCGTTCTGTCGCGGCCGCATCTTTGATACGGTAGAGCGCGATAACGGGCAGTATGATTACCAGCAGGAAATCTTGTGGGCTACGGGCGCCTGTATGATGATCCGCTCAAAGGATTATTGGACTGCCGGCGGTTTAGACGGCCGTTTCTTTGCTCATAATGAAGAGATAGATCTTTGCTGGCGCTTGCGTCTGACGGGCAGAAAAATCTACTGCATTCCTGAGAGTGAGGTTTATCATGTGGGTGGTGGAACCCTGCCGAAAAGCAATCCGATGAAGACTTATCTGAATTTCAGGAATAATTTAACCATGCTTTATAAGAATCTGAGTGATACGGAGTTGGCTCATGTAATGCGTATGCGCAGATTCCTGGATTACCTTGCTGCTTTCGAGACATTGGTTCTGAATCGCAACTGGGGTGACTTCAAGGCTATCTTCAAGGCGCGCAGGGCTTTCAAGGCATGGAAACATGAGTTTGACGAAGATCGCAGAAAGATACAGGCGAGTAGGGTGAAGGAGGAGATTCCGCAGGTTTACAATCTCTCTATCATCTGGCAATATTACGCCAAGGGCAAGAAACTCTTCTCGCAGTTGTAGACTATTCATAAACAAACTTAAAAATAAAATCTATGAAGAAAAAACAAATGATGATGGCGCTGGTTTCGCTGATGGTTCTGTCAGCCCAGGCGCAGGCTAATTTCCAGGTGTCGGTTTCCAATCCTTCCAAGGTGTCAAGAACCGATGCTCCGGTGGTGGTAGATCTCAGCAAGTTGGGCGCTATCGGCAACATTCAGCGCGCTGTAGTAACCGTTGACGGCAAGGAGATTCCTTCACAGCTCGACGACATCAACCGCGATTGTACCAACGATGAACTCTGTTTCCTTGCCGATTTGGGCAAGAAAGAAACCAAGACCTATCAGGTGCATCTCTATCGTGAGGGCGAGCAGGCACAGTATCCGGCTCGTACCTTTGCCGAACTCTGTCTGCCAAGCAGAAACAGGAAGCTGGCTAAGAACAGGCAGGATATTTATCTGCGCAGCATCTCGTTTGATAAGAAAACCAAGGATCCTTATCACTACGTCCATTCTCATGGCATCTGCTTCGAAAGCGAACTGATTGCCATGCGTGTTTATTTCGACCATCGTCAGACCATCGACCTTTATGGCAAAATCAACAAGGGACTGGTGGTTCAGGATACGCAGTTCTATCCTTCAGAAGAGCAGATTCAGGCTGGTTCGGGCGATGATTGCCTCTGGGTAGGCAACACCTACGGGCTGGGTGCGCTCCGTGGCTGGGACGGTAAAGACCAGGTGCTGTTCAACAACGTGAAATACCAGGAGCAGCGCGTCATTTCAGAAGGTCCGCTCCGTGCCATCGTCGAGGTAGTGGATAAGGGTTGGGTTCCGGCTCCGGGCTTGCAGCCTGTCAATGCCACCATCCGTTACACCATCTATGCCGGTCATCGCGATTTCGATGTAGATGTATTCTTCAACAAGGATGTTTCTGATTATCAGTTTGCTACAGGACTCATCAACGTAAAGGGTTCCAGCGAATTTGCTGATGGCAAGGGATTGCGAGGCTGCTACGGCAGCGACTGGCCAACAGGCAAGGACGATGGGAAGCACAAGCTGGAGACCGTAGGCTTGGGCATTTATGTGCCACAGTCAGCCCTGGTAAGTCAGCAGCCAGCCAATAAGGATTGCTATACTCAGGTAGTGAAACCTGCAGGCAGCCAGCTCAGTTATAAGCTTGCTTATACCAGTGCCAACGAAACCTATGGTTTCAAGGGCGAGAAGGAGTGGTATGAGTGGTTGAAAGCCTGGAAGAAGCAGATAGAAGAGCCGGTTCAGGTTTCAGTTTCTGTCATCATCCGATAAGCAGTTTCTTTTATCATCTGATAAGCAGAAAAACTGCGCAAATAGCCAGCAATGAGCAAAAAAGCCTTACGTTTTGCTCATTGCTGGCTATTTTGCAAACAAATTTAAGAGAAAAACCCATTTTTTTTGCGAATGCGTATGATTTTTTAGCAAAAAAGCTTGGTAATTTAAATAATTTTTAGTATTTTTGCAGACGTAACTCGAAGATTTGTAAATTATCGTGAAAAGGTTTTTTAATTATATAGTCATATTAGCAATCGTGCTTCTCAGTTCGGCCTGCGAGTTTAAGTTCAAGCCGAACGAGGAAGGAGAGGCTGTGCCCCTGTCAGTACAGCGTTACGACCGATTGGAAAGCAGATATCTTACTACCGGTGATTTCTCAGCCCTGCAGCAGATGAACACCGATTACCCGATAGAAACCCGTACGCTGATAGAGAAAATGCTCCAGCTTGGCACCATTACCGACGCCAATATCAGCAACCGTTTCCTCATGTTCTATCAGGATTCTACCCTGCAGTCACTTATTGCCGATGCAGAGGCAGAATTTGCCAATATGGAAGACATCAACGAGCAGCTGAAATCTGCCTTCTCACGTCTGAACAGTTGGATTCCGGAGCTCCAGCAGCCTTGTTTCTATGCCCAGATTGGCGCTCTCGACCAGAGCATCGTAGTAGGACAGCACTCAGTAGGAATTTCGCTCGATAAATACATGGGCGAAAACTATCCGCTCTACAAGAAATTCTATACACCGCAGCAGCGCAGCACCATGTCGCGCCAGTATATTGTGCCAGATTGCCTTACCTTCTATCTGCTGAGCATCTATCCGATGGATCAGTTCGACACCCGTCCGCAGCTCGACCGCGATCTGCACATGGGCAAGATTATGTGGGCTGTCAACAAGGCGATGGGCAAGGAGATTTTCAA
>OLFV01002578.1_pt1 | contig 13170 bp, 10 predicted proteins | sample 1605551 | NCBI WGS metagenome assembly OLFV01 (sample SAMEA3888922, study PRJEB22519) | human gut metagenome | biome: human gut; feature: human-associated habitat; material: faeces | place: Denmark | collected 2011
GCTTGAGCGATATTTCTTTGATAGTGTATCTACTAGCATCGCGGATACGCTTACAGCCTACAGGATATATATACCTTTGCATCGAAGATTTTGAGAGGCGCAAATTCCGAATTTAGAAGAAACGTTTTGATTGAAATAGTAATACGTATAATACGATAAAATCAAAAAAACTTTTTTAATGATGTCAATGAGATTTTTCAGGAAAATTTGTTTTGTCGTAACTCTCTTGCTTTTGGCTATGCCAATGGTTGCAGCAACCGCAAATGGTGTTGACAAAAGCGAGAAGAAGGTTTGGCAAGATTCAGATCCGTCTAAGGAGAATTATTTTAACAACCGTCGTGCTCTCGTAGGACCGGGATGTACAATCAATAACATTGGTGATGGTGTTCAGGTGGTTTCTGGAACAGCTAATCTTCAGAACCTTTGCAACGAGAATATGGATGATTATGCTACGATTCCGGCGCTTGTTGGAGCTACCGTAGTAGCAAGTCCTATTATCAGCGTTAAGGACAATCAGCATTATTATGCTGGTGGTACAGAGGCTGGTTTTGTTATTTGTGCAAAATCAGATGCAAGCATCCTTACACTCGATTTGGCAAAGGTCTATAAAATCCAGTTTCTTAAGGACGGAGAAACGGTTGGCAAACTCCAACCTATCTCTACAGGCAAGTCTGTCACTGGTCTTGGCTTGTCGTTGCTGACATTCCCTGGTTCAGATCAGGTAAACAAATTGTACACGGCTACAGCTCCCGGTAATTTCGATGAAATAAAGCTCGTTCAGTGTGGAGTTGATGCCAATGTGCTCTCTGCTATTAATATCAAGTATGCATTTGTAGGCAAGGCTCGTGAGTATACTATTACCAATAATAAGGAGAATGGTATTTCTAAATACGCTGAAGAGCAGGGTAGAAAGACGTTTACTCTGGATGCGCAAGGCAAAAAGCCAACTCACACATTAGGTGAGGTGTCGCGCGGTGATGTGATTGATGAGAAACTTGACAATGGCTATGCTGCTGTTGTAGGAGCATTAGTTCCAGTATCAACTCCTGTTACTGTTGTTGCCAAACCCAGTGATGGCAAGGAAGCATTCCCTAAGGGAACAGAAGTGGGCTTCAAGTTCAATGGATTTAATCTCGCAAATCTTTCAGTAGGCTCTGGCGTTGAACTCACACTTTTCAACAAAGAGAATAAAGAAATAGGCAAGTATGACATCTCTAATAAACTCCTGGGTCTTGGACTGATTGAGGATACCAAGGACGGTGAAGTCGTTATGAGAGCTCCTGCAGCTTTCTCAGCAGCAAAGATTTTCTTCAAAGGCATAGGAATAGAAGTTGGTGGTACCTCTGTCAACTACGCCTTTGTGCGCATGGCTCCCGATGCAGCTTCTCATCATTGCCCAATCAATGCCACATCAAGTCGCGATGTGTCTGGAAGTGTCAATCAGTTCCAGTTGCAACACAATGATACCGTACAGGTAGAATGGTCGATTGTAGATCGTCCAACAGGTTCAAATGTTGAATTGAACACAGAAACTGGCCTGGTTTCTAATCTCGATATTCCAGGCAAATATGTGTTTAAGGCAACAGTTCTTGAAGATGAAGGCAGAAGCGAAAAATGCTATGAAGAGACAACCCTCAACTATGCTCCTACATATGTTGCGGAGGAACACGGAGTGAATATCCTTGTCAATAAGGAGGGTGAGGAGCCTAAATACGTTTTGAGCGATAAGTTTGGCGGTGGTTTGATACAGATATCCGATAGAATGATGAACCGCTCAGCCATACTTACTACTTCTCTCAACGATTTCGCCTATCGTCAGCCAAGCGTTTCATTGGCTGCCAACACAGGTCTCGTTGGCATCAAGACTGCTGATGGCTCTAACTTTGCTGATGGCTTGAATGGCAATGCAAGAGCTTTCAATGGCAAGATGAAGGTTGGTTTTGTGGTATCTGTTAAGGCTACCGGACTCGATGCTAATGTGCTTAATCTCTATAACATCAAGCTCTACAATAAAGGCAAGGAAGTGACTGGAGATGTAACAACCCATTGGGATGCCATCTCAGCCGGACTTATCGGTAAAGAGGAAACACGTAAAATGTGTCTGAACGTTGAAGTTCCAGCGGGCTGTGCGTTTGATGAGATTGTACTTTATAAAACAGGCGTTCTTTCTGCCGACCTCTCACAGCTCAATATTTACTATGCGTATGTAGCCGATGCAAATGCCGACAATGCTACAATCAATCCCGTTTACGGCGCTCAGGTGGTATCTACAGATAATACCAATGCATCAATCGACTTTGCCAACACTCAGATTGTCCAAGTTGCCAACATTGGCAACGGCTACGATGAGTTGAGCAATTTGATTGACGACTCGATGGATACATACCTGACTCTCCCTTTGGGCGTAGACTTGGGAGGCTCTACAATCTCAGTCAATATGGGTAAAGTAGTTGATAAGGGACAGCAGCTTGTTATGGTAACTCAGAATCTGGCTTTAGGATTGGGTGCAAGTCTGGGCGAAGGTCTAAAGTTGACCACCTATCTTGATGATGAGGAGCAGGAAGAACTGACAAGCTGGAAGGTTCTTGGTGCTGATGTTATTGGCAGTAAGGGCGACAGCTATGCCGTGCTTAATCCTACCAAGTCGTTCGATCAGGTTCGTATCACACCTGTTAAGGCACTCTCTGCTCTTGAGAATCTTCAGATTAAGGGCTTCGCTCTGCGTACTGACATGAACGACGACGGAACCCTCAACGGATACGACGACCTTCTGGTTCTTGATGAGGACAAGACTCTTGCAGTTACTAAGTCATACACTGGAGCCAAGATGCTGTTGCACCGTACATTCACCAAGAGTGCTGACAACAAGAAGGGATGGAACTCTATCATTCTTCCCGTCGATATGACAGCAGCTCAGGTAGTGGAAGCCTTCGGTGAGAATACACAGTTGGCAGAATTAAGAGCCTTGGAAGACAACTGGATAAAGTTCTCTACAGTAAACGTAGCCGCTGATGGCGTCGTGCTGCATAAGAATACACCTTATATAATATATCCTACTAAGGAGCCGCTCGGCAACTATTCATACACTATCGACGGTGTTACGAATATTCTCGACGGTCATGTATATGTAGCCAATGGCATCAACTACGATGACCAGACATCTAATCTGACACACACAGTAAATGGTGGAGGTATGACCTACACTGGTTCGTACAGCAATTCGAATAAAGTGTCAAAGGATTCTTATATGTTCAGCAAGGGTGACTTGGTTCACACAAGTAAAGACCATACTGTAAAGGCTTATCGCTGCTGGCTTAAAGAAGATGCACATTCTGGTAAAATGTTGATGTTCTCGCTTGATGGTAACGGCATAGACGGAACAACCGACATCCACGTGATTGAGGAGAACAAGCAGAATACAAACACCGGCATCTACAACCTTGGCGGTGTGCGCATGAACACCAACAATGTCGATAAGTTGCCGAAGGGTGTGTATGTTGTTAACAACAAGGTAGTGGTAAAGAAATAATATTATAACTGCATTATGAAAAAGAAGAAATACGTAGCTCCGGAGATTAGCGTTATCGAAATGGATCCTTTACAGATAATGGCTGGAAGCCTTGAAAGTGACCGTGGCTGGAGTCCCGACGGTGACGAAAAGGATGGATTCAGTGTCCAGGAAGAAGAGGATGGTGGAGATTATGAATTCTAAATTCTATATAGCTAATACATTATAATTCTTGATTGTAGTTGAGCGCCTTGCAATGCAAAAGCATCTGCAAGGCGCTTTCTTTGTTATTAATAATGTATAGAGAAGCGGCGGACGGGGTGGGGAAGTGTTGAGCAAGTTGCAATCGTTTGCAGGTGTGTGCGAACACATCAAGGGTTGACGTAGGTCAAAAATAGCGGTTTTTATGCGAAAAAAGAGTGTAAACACTTGTTTGTGTACGCAAACAATTGTAACTTTGCATCGTCAAAACAAGGGAACCGTGAGGCAACCGCTTGACTAACAACATTAGGTAAAAGGTATTGAAAGGATAATTCAATAGGAAAGTCTTAAGGGTAAAGAAGATTCAGGACGACATCAGAAGGTAAAAGATTAGGATAACAACACCGAAAGGTATTAGGTAAAGGTAAAAGATTAGGTAAAGGTAAAAGATTGAACAAGAGAGGATGACTTCTGATAAGGTATTATAAAAGGTGAAAAGTAAAGGGTAACTTTGGTAAAGGTCTTAAGTTTTGAAAGGTAAAGAAGTTTTTAGGTAAAGATTGTCAATAAAAGGTATATAGTTTGGTAGTTTTAAAGGTTAATAAGTAGAAAGGTTATGTTGATGACGGTAATGATGAGCCTATTTGCAGCGACTGCTGCAATAGGAATGTGGGGAGAAGACAACAATAAATAGTCTTTCTCGCCACTCAAAATGAGACGGGAGTCTTGTTAAATAGTCGAGAAAATAAAAAAGTTAATAAATAAAGTTTGGTCCACCGCAGCGTTCGTTGCGGTGGATTTTTGTTTTTATTATTGTCCTACTTGTTAATAGGGCAGCGTAGGTGGCGCATTTCGTGTCCGCCCCACATGGCATCGTTGCAGTACTCGAAGCCTACTGAGCGGTAGAGGCGTTCGGCGTTGGGATTGCCTTTGTCTACGAGCAGCGCTGCGGGCAGGTTGAGGCTTGCAGCGTGTTCCGAGGCACGCTTCAGCAGTTGGCGAGCGATGCCGCGACGACGGTATTCGGGGTAGATTGCTAATGAGTCGAGATAGAACTCGCCGGCTTCCGTCTCGTCGTCCATCTGCGAGTAGTCCATCTGGAGCTGTCTGAGTGCCTCCTCCTGGAAACGGCGGCGCAAGCGGCGCAGGTCGGCTCCGTTGTAGCCTACGATGGCACCGGCTACCGGTGCATACTCCACGTTGCCCTCTGTGGCTTCCTCGTCGACAGCTACGAAGGCGTTGCGCCAGCTGTACTGCGAGTCGTCCATGAGTACGAGGTCGAGCATCATGTGATAGAAATCGTCGAGCGTGTGCTCCTTGCCAGCCAGATACTGGCAGCACTCTTCCGTCATTGCCGTCATAATGAGTTGTGCGATGTCGGCTGCGTGCGCTGGTGTTGCGGGAATAATAGTCATAAAAGTAGTTTTCTTTTTCCTACAAATTTAAGCAAAACTCAGCAGACCAACAACTATTTTGACATATATTAAGACGTGTGAAGTAGGTGGCGTGGTGTTGTGTTCTGTAAAATAAAATCCACTAAAACGCTTGTTTATATGGATTTAAATGCCTAACTTTGCAAAACTATCAAACCATTTTTGTTAAATCAGGTAGTGGCAAGAATGGTGTAATTAGCGAAAATAGTATAAAAGACAGATGAATGAGAATTCCGGCAGCAGGAACAGTGTCGGGGTTCTTGTTTTTTTGTTATTGTAATGTAAAATATTAATTAACAAACAAAAGAATCATGGCTTACATGTCACAAGAAGGCTACGACAAGCTCGTTGCCGAGTTAAAGCAGCTCGAAACAGTAGAGCGCCCGAAGGCTTCTGCAGCCATTGCAGAGGCTCGCGACAAGGGCGATTTGAGCGAGAACGCAGAGTACGATGCCGCTAAGGAGGCGCAGGCTCATCTTGAGGAGAAGATTAATCGTTTGAAGGTTGCTATCTCTGAAGCAAAGATTATTGATACATCGCGTCTGAGCACCGACTGTGTTCAGATCCTCTCGAAGGTGGAGATGGTCAACCTCGCCAACAACGCTAAGATGGCCTACACCATCGTGAGCGAGAGTGAGGCTAACCTGCGCGAGGGTAAGATTTCGGTCAATACACCTATCGCACAGGGTCTGCTCAACAAGAAGGTGGGCGACGAAGTAGAGATTAAGATTCCGCGTGGCACTATCCGTCTGCGCATCGAGAACATCACATTCGCATAACACCTGAGTGTGGCTTGTCCGCACATTGCAGAGAGCGTAAGAAGCAGCCGATTGGGCGCACCATAATACGTTAAAAGCCAGAAGTCGCAGACTCGGAGTCTGAGGTTTCTGGCTTTTGCGTATATAAAAATATGTGTGAATGCGTGCGCTTATCCGTTATTTTTACTAATTTTGTAGAAATAAACATTTAAAACCTATTGTTATGGATATATTCTCAAAAATCGCCGCAGGCGAGATTCCCAGCTATAAGTGTGCTGAGAGCGAACAGTTCTACGCTTTCCTCGATATCAACCCGTTGGTGAAGGGTCACACACTCGTCATTCCGCGCCGCGAAGTAGACTACATCTTCGACATGGAGGATGAGGAGATTGCCGAGTATCAGGTGTTCGCAAAGAAGGTGGCTGTAGCCATCAAGCGTGCCTTCCCGTGCATCAAGGTGGGCGAGGCAGTGCTCGGACTCGAAGTGCCGCACGCACATATCCATCTCATCCCGATGCAGTCGGAGAAGGACATGCTCTTCTCTAATCCGAAGCTGAAGCTCTCGGAAGAGGAGTTCCGCGAGATAGCCGATAAGATATACACCGAGTTCAAGAAACTGTAACATCCCCAAACCCTGCAATATGAAGAGAAACATCGCCATTATCCTTGCCGGTGGAGTAGGCTCACGCTTGGGTATGTCCACACCGAAACAGTTCTTTAAGGTGGCAGGCAAGATGGTCGTGGAGCACACCATCGACGTGTTCGAGCGCAACCAGCACATCGACGAGATAGCCATCGTGTCGAACCCGGCACTCGTTGCCGACTTCGAGAACATCGTGCTGCGCAACAAGTGGCGCAAGGTGAAGAAAATACTGAAGGGCGGAGCCGAGCGCTACTACTCGTCGCTCTCTGCCATCACCGCCTACCAGAACGAGGATGCCAACCTCATCTTCCACGACGCGGTGCGCCCGCTCGTCAGCCAGCGCATCATCGACGACGTGGTGAAGGCACTCGATACGCATCGTGCCGTGAACGTTGCCGTACCGTCTGCCGACACAATCATTGAGGTCGACGGCGACTTCATCACGAACATCCCCGACCGCTCCCGTCTGCGCCGCGGACAGACTCCGCAGGCGTTCGACCGCCAGCTGATATCCGATGCTTACGACAAGGCACTCAAGGACCCCAACTTCCGCACTACCGACGACTGCGGCGTGGTGCGCACATACCTGCCCGAAGAACCTATCTTCGTGGTGCGTGGTGAGGAGAGCAACATGAAGCTCACCTATCGCGAAGACACCTACATGATGGACAAACTGTTCCAGCTGAAGAGCACCGAGCCCAACGACGTGCAGATTGGTGCAGACTCGTTTCGCGGAAAGGTGGCTGTGGTGTTCGGCGGAAGCTATGGCATCGGCAAGAACATCGTCGAGATGCTTGAGCAGAGCGGTGCTCATGTGCACTCGTTCTCGCGCAGCGCAACGCACACCGATGTGGGCGACGACAACCAGGTGGCACTTGCTCTGTCTGCTGTGGAGCAGAAGGAAGGACACATCGACTACGTCATCAATACCGCCGGTGTGCTCAACCGCGAGCCGCTCGCTTCGATGGAGTACGACACCATCCTGAAGGCGGTGCAGACCAACTATATGGGTACGGTGAATGTGGCTCTGCGCTCACGTCCTTATCTGCAGCGCACACGCGGTAAGCTCATCTTCTTCACATCCAGCTCGTACACCCGCGGTCGCGCCTTCTATAGCATCTACTCGTCGACAAAGGCTGCCATCGTCAACTTTGTGCAGGCTGTGGCGCAGGAGTGGGATGCCGACGGCATCAGCATCAACTGCATCAACCCAGAGCGTACAAAGACACCGATGCGCCAGCAGAACTTCGGCGTGGAGCCCGACGAGACGCTGCTCATGCCGGAGCGTGTGGCTGAGGCTACGCTGCGCACCCTGCTCACCGACTGCACGGGTCAGGTGATAGACGTGCGCCGACCTTCGGCTGACAAGTAATACATGGCAGGTGGACGGGTCGGTGTGACGGCTCGTCTGCTTGCTGATATTCAACGAAACGATTATAAATGAATTATATAACCGAATTCAAACAGCGCAACCTCCGTCGTGCGCAGCTCAAGCAACTCTCCATTCTTGAGGAGATAGACCGCATCTGTCGCAAACACGACATCAAGTACTGGCTCGACGGAGGCTCTCTGCTTGGTGCCGTGCGCCATGGTGGCTTCATCCCGTGGGATGACGACATAGATATAGCGATGACGCTCGACGACTCGCGCCGCTTCGCCGAGGTGGCTCCCAAGGAGCTGCGCAGCGGACTGGTGCTGCAAACGCCCGAGACGGAGCACACCCGCGAACCTATTATGAAGGTACGCGACCTCAATTCGTTCTATGTCGAAGGCACGGAGGACTTCTCGCTCGACTACTCGAAGGGACTCTTCGTCGACATCTTCCCGTTTATCCCTTACCCTAATGTCTCGCGCAGCTTCTGCAAGCGTTACGGCAAGGCGATGTCTAAGTGCTACTCCATACTGCACCACTCCCATCAGTATTCGTGGCGTGCCACGTTCGAGTTGTTCTATTTCGGTGCGAAGTATCTCTTCTGCAAGGCGATGTGGGCAGCGGCTTTCGCTCTGCGCAAGCGCGACACCTACATATCCAACGTGCTCATAAACAACGGCTACGGCATCATGCACCGCCGCGACAGCCTCTTCCCACTCTCCACAATAGAGTTCGAAGGCAAGCGTTTCGCTGCGCCTGCCGACCCCGACGCTTATCTGCGCGACCTCTACCGCAACTATATGGAGATGCCGCCGAAGGAGAAACAGAAGGTGCACGCCGTGTTTATCATGCCCGAGCTGATTGAGGAGGCGGAAGTCAAGATGTGAGGTTGTGGATTGAAGCAATCCGCAACCCTCCTTGCTAACATAATTATTTTATAAAGAATGAATCAGACCGAAACCGTAGCGGTGGTGATGTGTACATACAATGGAGCGAGTCGACACCTTGCAGAGCAGCTCGACTCGCTCTTTGCGCAGACACTGAAACCGAAGGAGATAATAGTGCAGGACGACTGTTCTACCGACAACACTATGGAGTTGCTCGCCGACTATGCTCGCCGTGCGCCAGATGGGGTGCAGATGCGTGTCTATCAGAACGCACAGCAGCAGGGCATCAACCGCAACTTCTTCTCTGCCATGCGCCGTTCCACCGCCAACCTCATCGCCGTTTGCGATCAGGACGACATCTGGCTGCCTACGAAGCTCGAAGAGCAGTGCGCCGCCATCGGTCAGAACATGATGTGTGTCTGCCGTTCGGTGCCGTTCACCGAGACTGGTGCCGAGGTGCGCTACGACAGTCGCCGACCCAACTGCAACCTCATCCGTCTGTTCTATGCCTCGATGATGGGCCACTGCCAGGTGCTGCGTCGCGAGTTGCTCGACGTGATACCCACTGAGGAGGAGTGCCCCGAGATATACCGCCGCACATGCTACGACGTGATGACCGCTACAGCCGCTGCGGCTCTCGACAGCATCGTGCTCATCGACCGTGTGCTTGTGCGCCAGCGTCGCTACGCCGAGGCTGCCACATACGTGGGTGTCGATACCCATCGTGTGCGCTCTGCCGACAATGCTGCCTACATGGTGTGGTACGGCGTGCGCAATTATTCGAGGGTGAAGCCACGGATGAACGCCCACTTCGCCGCTCGCCGCGACTTCCTTCTGTGGGTGGAACGCAAGTCGAAGGCAACTCCCTCAGTCCCCACCACCGACAATGCTATCTTTCGCGACGGTTTGCGCCTCCTCGACTATGAGACACACCGTGGCATCCGTGCGTTCTTCGGATTGCAACGCATGTATGTGCGCTATCGTCACCGCATCTTCTACACACACGAGACCGACCCCGTGGCACTTCTGCGTGCGTTGCTCCATCCGTTCATGCAGATATACAACTACCGCTATCTATGAAGGTTTATTTCTACCATACGCAGAACATACAGTATTGCCTACGTCGCATGGCGGAGGGCGAGTTTCCGTCGCACTTTCTCTACGGAGCGTGCCACCTTGCCGACAACGCCATCGACGTGGTCTATCACCGTTCGCCGAAGCACGAGCTCTCCCGACTGAAGACTGCGCTCTACACAGCATGGCGTGTGCTCACGTGTCGCGAGCACTACGACGCTCTCTACGCCACCCACTACAAAGGACTCGAACTTGTGGTGCTGCTGCGTGCCCTCGGCTTGTTCCGCAAGCCCATCATCGTGTGGCACCATCAGCCCATCGTGAAGTCGAAGAGCCGCCTGCGCGAACTGCTCGGCCGCTTCTTCTACAAAGGCTTCGACCGCCTAATCTTCTTCTCGCAGAAACTCGTCGACGACTCGCTTAAGGCTCCGAAAGCCGACCCACGCAAACTCGTCGTTGGGCATTGGGGTGCCGACCTCGCCTTTTATGATAAGATAAAAGCGGAACTCAAGGCAGAGCAAACCTCACCCTCTCACCACAACACCCCCTCACCATCTCAACACCTCAACACCTCACCATCTTTCATCGCCACGGGCAAGGAGCAGCGCGATCAACCCACGCTCATCGAAGCGTTCAACCGCACCGGTCGCCACCTTATATTATATATAGGTATCAATCCGAACCCTAACGTGCCCAACCCCAACCTCGAAGCCGTGGAGCGTTGCGAGCCAGCCAACAATATCGACGTGGTGAAGATTTGCGGACTGCTGCCTTACGAGATAGCGCGCGAGGTGGCGAAAGCCGACTGCGTTGTCATCTGCTGCCACCGCACACGCTACACCGCCGGACTCACCACCGTGGTGGAAGCACTCGCCCTCGGACTCCCCATCATCTGCAGTCGTAATCCGCAGATACCCGTCGACTTCGACAGTATTGGCTGTGGCATCTCCGTTGAGTATGGCGATGTTGAAGGCTGGCAGCGAACCGTCGAATACATAGCCACTCACCCCGACGAGGCACGCCTGATGGGGGAGCGCGGTCGCGCTCTTGCCGAGCAGATGTTCAACGACGAACGCTGCGCAAAAGAGGTAGCGGAATGGATAAAACAATTTAATTTGTAAAAATTACAATTATTCCTTTGGTGTTTCAAACTTAATCTGTATCTTTGCAGAGACAAAGTATAATTGGCTAAAAATAATCATTATGAAGGAACTGAAAGGAACAAAAACAGAGCGCAACCTGCAGGAGGCTTTCGCAGGTGAGTCGCAGGCACGCAACAAGTACACATACTACGCATCAAAGGCTCGCAAGGAGGGTTATGAGCAGATAGCTGCTCTCTTCGAGGAGACGGCGCAGAACGAGAAGGAACACGCAAAGATGTGGTTCAAGTATCTGCAGGGTGGTGCCATCAAGGACACCTTAGAGAACCTGAAGGATGCTGCTGCAGGCGAGAACTACGAGTGGACAGACATGTACGATCGCATGGCTAAGGAGGCTGACGAGGAAGGCTTCACAGAGATTGCTGCCGCTATGCGTGGCGTAGGTGCTGTAGAGAAGCACCACGAGGAGCGCTATCGCAAGCTCTTGAAGAATATCGAGGACGGCGTAGTGTTCTCTCGCGACGGCGACTGCATCTGGCAGTGCCGCAACTGCGGCCACATCGTTGTAGGCAAGCAGGCTCCAAAGCTTTGCCCGGTGTGCAAGCATCCGCAGGCGTACTTCGAGCTGAAAGCAGAAAACTATTAAAAGTAAAAAAGTAATAAGTAGGAGCCGTGGGCATTCCTGCCCTCGGCATACGAAAGGCACTTGTTAGCAATGGTGCAGAATAGCACTTGTTAGCAATGGTGCAGGCAAGAATGCCCGCACCTCCTACTATTTGCGTATTTTCACAGCACATAGTTTTAAAACTAACCGTTTCCGCAAAACTTTTACTTCAAAAGTTTTGCGGAACGAAATAAAAAGCGTACCTTTGCACTCGCAAAACGCCAATGCCCAGATGGCGGAATCGGTAGACGCGCTGGTCTCAAACACCAGTGGGGCAACCCATCCCGGTTCGAGCCCGGGTCTGGGTACTGTAGACGACTAAGAGTTGATTTCAACGCTTAGTCGTTTTTTTTATGCACTTTCCCCAATTTCCTCTGTATGTTCCAGATTTAGTTTAAATAATATCAGTTGCGTAAAAAATCTCCCATATCTCCCAGTTTTGGATTTCTATCGTCCTAACTCGTTGATTATGAGCGATAAGCGAAACTAAAATAGGCTGGTAGATATCTGAAAAATGTCAGTATCTTCCAGCCCATCTCCCAGCCTTATCTTCCATCCGATTACCGCGCTACGACAACATCGTTGTCCTGCTACGGCAACATTGTTGTCCCGCTACGGCAACATCGTTGTTCTGCTACGGCAATAAAAAGAAATACGGCGCTACTCTCATCGAGCAGCGCCGTAGTCCTATGTTTAACTAAAAATCCTTTTTCGTAATTAATGAAGAGTCTCACGATCCTTCATAGCTACCTGTTAAACAATTTACCTTAAACCTAATAACTAAAAACCTAAATCTATTACTACTAACCTAAACAATCTATTAACCTTTTGACGATGCAAAGGTACGCACTTTAGCTCAATCTGCAAACTTATTATGTATAAATGTGTCGGAAATTGCGCTTTTATTGATATAAATCAAACAGTGTGTGTTCGTGCACACTGAAAAGATTGTTTTTGATTAGGTTTGTCGTGGTTTCGATGTGTAAGTTTTATCGTGATTTTGGTTGTAAATCGTAAATAGGAGGGTATGGCATCCTGCCATACCCCCTGATGTTTATTTCACGAGCATCTTGGTTGTTTTCTTACCACGCTTCACGATGTTCACACCCTTTTGTGGTGCGTTCAGACGGCGACCTTGCAGGTCGTAATACTCCGCTGCAGTGTCGTCCGACACCGTCGGCGCATCAATGCCAGTAGCTGCTTTATCTGTGAAGTAACCAGTGGTGTAGTTCGCCATTTCCTTGCCTCTCTTGTTTTCGTCGTAAGGTATGGCACCCACAAGGTTAGCGCACTCTGCAAACATATTCTCGTCTTCTTCACATGCTGTTGTCACGAATTTGTCGCTTGCATAGATGGTGGTGAGAGCAGAGCAACTTTTGAACATTCTGCTCATGTCCGTCACGTTTTGTGTCTCGAAGCTTGAAAGGTCGAGTGTTGTGAGAGCAGAACAGTCTTTGAACATTCTGCTCATGTCCGTCACGTTTTGTGTCTCGAAGCTTGAAAGGTCGAGTGTTGTGAGAGCAGAACAGT
>OLFV01002581.1_pt1 | contig 13165 bp, 16 predicted proteins | sample 1605551 | NCBI WGS metagenome assembly OLFV01 (sample SAMEA3888922, study PRJEB22519) | human gut metagenome | biome: human gut; feature: human-associated habitat; material: faeces | place: Denmark | collected 2011
AAGTAGTAAAATCAGGAGTATGTTCTGTATCTACTGAAAGCCCTAAATTAGTTAATGTATCTAGTGCTGGATCATCTTCAAATCTTGCTTTAAGTTCTGCTCCATCACTAGATGTAAATGTTACTATTCCAGTAAAGTTACCACTATCAGTTTGAATACCTTCTTTATTATTTATATATACTAAGATATAATATTCTTTACTACTATTTACTCCTAAACTATATTTCTTAGCTAAAGTACTTGATCCTTGACAACTACTATTATTAGTTACTGATATAGAACTATTCATAACAGCACATTCTATATTAGGAGCATTATATCCTCTTAAAGATACTCCTCCATTTAATACAATTGCTACACCTGAATTATTAGTAATAGTTATCTTATAAACCTGACATACAGTATAACCATTCTTATCTATACAACTCTTAGTATTATCATAACTATTAGTATTATTACCATATCCTTTAGCAGCCTTAGTAAGCATATCTGTAGTATTATCTAATGGTATTAAATCTTTAGTAGCACTAGTACTTAGTTTATCTACTTTTAAAGTAAGATTGCCTCCTCCAGCAGTACCACTAATAGTGGCACTAGCACTAGCACTATAATAAGCATAAGCAGAACCTGCTATAGATAATATAAGAATTATTATACCTATTACCATATATAATTTATTCTTCTCTATTTTCTTCATATACATACACCCTTTCTACTATAGAAAAAAACTATGAAAAATCACTAATATTCCTATTAGTTATTTCATAGTCTTTATTATTTATATATTCTATATTAATATAAGAATTTAATGCCCTCTTAATTAACAACAAATTAACGATTTCAAATGACATTTTTTTCATAGTGAGAGCCTTCTTTCTTATTTGTTGTTGTTGATTTGCAAATTATTTGGGATCTTCTTAGTAAAATTCTACAAATCAATATCAACATTTTCTCTTTTTATCTTACATATAAATAATACCATAAATTTAATTACTTAGCAAGTACTAATCTAATCACATTATGCTAAAAAATTTAATAATAAATCAATAAGTATATCTTTTTCTTTAGGATTAGATTCTGCTATTAAAAGAGTAACAGCAACTAATGTATTATTATCTATTACTTGTTTTCCATCAACAATTAATAAATTATAATATTGTAAAGCATATATAAATAGTGTAGCAGCAATTCTTTTATTACCATCAATAAAAAAATGATTCTTAACTACCATATAAAGTAAATTAACAACCTTCTCATCTTTCTAAAGCAAATAAATCACTTTCAGTATTAAACTTTAAATTATTAATTACTTCTATACATTCTTCATAAGTAATTATATTTTTATTAACACTTCCTTTAGGTTTACTTATTTTTTTATAATCATAAGCATCAAGTAAATTAAGAGCGGTATAATAATTATTAATAAGTTTAATAATTTCCTGTTCTTCATTACCATTAAGTTCACTATCAATTCTACTAGCAATAGCAATTAATTTAACAGTCTTCTCTAAATACTCTAATCTCTTCTGATTAATAGCATAACCTTTAATCATATAATCTTTTAAAATATTATTAGCCCATCTTCTAAAAATAACACCATTTTTACTTTTAACTCTATATCCAACACTTATAACAACATCCAAACTATAAAAGTTTACTGGTTTATCTGAATTTGCAATTTGCATTTTTTGCAAATTGCTCTGTTCATCAAGTTCATTTTCGTCAAAAATATTCTTAATATGTCTAGAAATCACACCTATATTCCTATCAAACAATTCTGCCATCTGCTGTTGTGATAACCACACAGTTTCATCTTTCATATCATTTTGATTTTATTTTCTATATTTATACCATGTCACCTCTCTATATTTTTAAAAATCTAATCTAACTTAGTACCTTCTATCTTTAATTCATCTTTAAATATTTCTTTAAAACTAATTAGTTCTTTACTAATAACATCAGGATATACAGCCTTAGTAGTTCTAATAGCATCATATATATTTTTAAAATTAATAGTTCTTCTATTCTCATATATAGCATTAGAAAAACATTGTCTTAGTATTACTAAAGCAATATCTGGATACCTAGAAGATATCTCATATACTCTTTTAAACTCACTAGTCATATTAACAATAAACTTCATTATCTTCTCATTAATAAAATCAGTATATGGAAGTATTACTCCAGTTTGCTTTTCTAATTTAGGTAAAGTCTTCATAAGAATTTCTACAGTCATATCCATAGTAGGTTCTTCTACATCTACTTTTTCAAATCTCCTTAAAAAAGCCTTATCCCTCATAATATATTTTTCATACTCATATGTAGTAGTAGCTCCTATCATTTTAATAGTACCCCTACTTAAACCCTCTTTAAACATATTAGCTAAATCTAATGCTCCAGCAGCATCATTACCAATTAAAGTATGAATTTCATCAATAAATAAAATAACTTTTTCTTTTTCTTTAAGTTCATTAACAAGTTTAAGTACTCTATTCTCTTCTCCATCATTAGTAAGTAATGCCGTAGTATTAATTCTATATATAGTATATCCTAAAAGAGCTTCAGGAACTTCTCCTCTCTGTATTCTATAAGCTAGTCCCTCTACAATAGCAGTTTTACCAATACCAGGTTTACCAACAAGTACAGCACTTTTTTCAGGAGTAAGAAGTACAAGTATAAGTTTTTTAATTTCATCATCCCTAGCCACAGCAGGATTAGTAATGTACTTAACATCAGTTAAATTATCAGAAAAACGTTCTAATACCGAATCCATTTATTTCACCCCAATCAAAGAAAGTAATACCATCATAGCCCCTATTATGAGTAAAGAAGAAAGAAACATAGCATCTAAAAAACCACCGCTAGTTCTTTTTCTATAATCATATATCATTTTATACTTTTTATTAGTCATAATAATTACTCTCCTAATATAATTCTTTTATTTTATTCTTAATATTTTCATCATCTATAGTATCAACAATTTCATAAAGTTTCTCTCTATTTTTAAATAAATTAAGTTTATCTTCATAATAATAAAGCTTATCTTCACTAGTCTTAATATTCTTATAAATAGCATTTCTACTAAGATTCATATTTTCACTTATTTCACCCAAAGATAAATTATTAAAATAATAATCTTCAAAACACTCTTTTTGTTTATCATTTAATAACTCACCATAAAAATCATATAAAATAATCAAATAATTTCTTTTATCCATTATATAATATTAACCAAGGTATAAATAACTTCAATAATAATTAGAAGTACCCCAACTCCAAACAAAATATATACAAGTTTTTTCTTACTTTCATCTTCTATATAATAATAACATACACAAAATAAAAGTAAAGCAAATGAAATAAGTGCAGCAGGTATAAATACTTTATTAATTATAGCACAAACAAGAAGTGCCAAAAATATAATACCCACAAATATAGAAATAATAAGTTCCATCTTTCTTAATTTATTCGTATCAATAAATTTATATTTTTCTTCTTTTTTCTTAGTACCTTTCTTCTTATCCAACACAATCACCCTTTCTATAAATCTTTAAATAAACCATAAACATATTTTTCTATATCAAATGATTCTAAATCATCATCACCTTCACCAAGACCAACGAATTTAACAGGAATGCCAACCTCTTCTTTAATAGCTAGCACAATTCCCCCTTTAGCAGTACCATCAAGTTTACTAAGAACAATACCTGTAATATCCGTAACCTCACTAAAAGCCTTTGCTTGATTAATACCATTTTGACCAGTAGTAGCATCCACTACTAATAAAGTTTCATGAGGAGCATCAGGTATTAGTTTTTTAATAACATTATTAATTTTACCAAGTTCATTCATAAGATTAACTTTATTTTGAAGTCTACCAGCAGTATCAATAAGAACAACATCATATTCCTCTTTTATAGCTTTATCTATACTATCATATATAACAGCACCAGGATCTTTACTTTTACTAATAACAACAGGAGCATCTATCTTCTTACCCCATTCTACTAATTGTTCAGTAGCACCAGCTCTAAAAGTATCACCACCAGCAAGTAAAACTTTTTTACCATCATTTATAAGTTTCTTGGCAATCTTACCAATACTAGTAGTTTTACCAACCCCATTAACACCAATAAATAATATTACCGTAGGACCATTATCATTATAATTAATCTTACTACTCATAACACCATTATCAACATACATAATTAAAAGTTCATCAACAATAATTTCTTTTAAAACATTACTATCAGTAATCTTTTCTTCACGAACCCTATGTTTAAGCTTATCAACAAATTTCATAACAGTATTAACACCAATATCAGCCATAATAAGAATATTTTCTAATTCTTCAAAATAATCCTCATCTATATTCTTATATTTACGAGATAAATTACTAAGTTCAGTAGCAAACTCACGTCTTGTTTTACTAAGCCCCTCATCATATTTAACTGCCTCTTTATCCTTACTAAAAGCATTCTTAATCTTATTAAATAAACCCATATTTCCTCCTTGTATTATTTAAGAACTCTTCTTTTCCCCATATTCCTTTCCAAATAATTAAGATGTATATATTCAGATTTAAGTTTATTTTTAGCAAATAAATACATTTGCTTACTATTTTTATCTTTAGCATTTTTCTTAATTGATTCATCAAGTCCATCACTATTAATAAAAACCATATACCCACAATTAGGACATATTGTATAGTATTTTTCAATCGTTTCACCAAAATAATCAATACCATCAATTTCAAATATATTATCATTTGATAATACTATATCATTATGACAACCATTAACCACAACATCATTATAATAATTATCTACATTTTCATTACATTCAATTTTAAAACTATTCATATCAATACTTCCTTACTACTAAAGTATAACATTTTTAAATATAAAAGTAAAGAGACTATTTAGCCTCTTCTTGTGCTCTAGTCTCTCTAATAACAGTAACCTTAATGGTACCAGGATATTTAAGTTCATTTTCTATTTTTTCTTTTATTTCTCTAGCAATTTGATGAGCAGTCAAATCATCAACTTCTTCAGGCTTAACCATAACCCTAAGTTCACGACCAGCCTGCACAGCATAAGCCTTTTCTACACCATCAATCTTATTGCCAATATCCTCAAGTTGTTCTAATCTTTGAATATAATTTTCAGAAGAATCATTTCTAGCTCCAGGTCTCGAAGCCGAAATAGCATCAGCTATAGCCACAATCGATGCAATAACACTTGTAGGAGCTGTATCACCATGATGCGATGCAATAGCATTAATAACAATCGGATCCTCTCCATATTTCTTAGCTAAATCAACACCAATTTTAACATGTGAACCTTCCATCTCAAAGTCAATAGCTTTACCAATATCATGAAGGAGTCCTGCTCTCTTAGCTAAATTAACATTTTCACCAAGTTCAGAAGCAAGAAGCCCAGCAAGATTAGCAACCTCCATAGAATGATTTAAAGCATTTTGACCATAACTACTTCTAAAATGAAGTCTACCAACAATCTCAACAAGTTCAGGATCCATTTTAGATAAAGCAAGTTCGTACAAAGCATTTTTACCATATTCTCTAATAGTTTGCTTCATATCACTACAAGTCTTAGCATATAACTCTTCAATTCTAGCAGGATGAATTCTACCATCCTTAATCAAACTTTCAAGTACAAGTCTAGCAATTTCTCTTCTCAAAGGATCAAAACTAGATATAACAATAGCCTCAGGAGTATCATCAATAATCAAATCAACTCCCGTAACAGACTCAATAGTTCTAATATTTCTACCCTCTCTACCAATAAGTCTACCCTTCATTTCATCATTAGGTAAATTAATAACCGAAACAGTCTGCTCAGAAGTAATATCAGCAGCATATTTTTGCATAGCACCAACTAATAACTCTTTAGACTTTTCATCAGCATTAAGTTTAGCCTCTGCTTCTGCCTCTTTAATATATGTTGCTATTTCCTTGGACATTTTATCCTCAACCATTTTCATAACAGCATCTCTAGCCTGTTTCTTAGTATATTTACTTATTTTTTCTAGTTCTTCAAGCTCACGTCTTTTAATATCTTCCACTTCTTCTTTAGATTCTTGAATTTTTTGCTGTTTAACTAATAAATTATTTTCTCTCTCATCAAGAGAAGACTCCCTATTTTGAAGAGCCAAATCCCTACGATCAATATTGTTTTCTCTTTGAAGTAATCTATCTTCCTGTTCTTTAATTTCACTCTTCTTTTCTTTAATTTCTTTATCAGCATCAATTTTAAGTTTATGTATTTCCTCTTTAGTCTCAAATAAAGAATCTCTTTTAATTTTATCAGCATCTTTTTTAGCGGTCTCAATTATAGAATCAGCTTTCTTATTATCACTTTTCTTCTTTAAAAAATTAACAATAAAAACAACTACAAATCCTATAATTAACCCAAGAATGAATAGAAAAATGGAGAACACTGTATTATTCATTATAAACCTCCATTCTAATACATTTATAGAAAAAATTATAAAATTTTAATTTAAACTATACAAATTAATTGTATCTTAGAATTAACCTGTTGTCAAGTAATTTAAAGAAGAAAAAAAGGACTTCCAAAAGCCCTTATTTACTCAAAAATCTCTTAGCAGTTCTAACCATCTGCATAGAATATCCCATCTCATTATCATACCAAGCAACAACCTTAACCATTTGCTTACCATCACTTTCAAGTACTTTAGTTAAAGATAAATCAACCAAACTACCACATTTATTACCAATAATATCAGAAGAAACAATAGGATCATAAGTAGCTTTTAAAGTATCATTAACATTATTTAAAAACATACTATTAACCTCTTCTTCAGTAACCTTTTCTAATAATTCTAATGATAAATCAACAAGAGAACCATCCTGTACAGGTACCCTAAGTGCCCCTCCTGCTAACTTGCCATCAAGTGAAGGAATAACTTTTCCAATAGCTTTAGCAGCTCCAGTACTAGTAGGTACTATATTAATAGCACAAGCCCTACCTCTTCTAGCCTTAATTCCTTTTTTATGAGGAACATCAAGAGTTGCCTGATCATTAGTATAAGCATGAACAGTTGTCATAAAACCTCTCGCAATACCAAAATTATCATCAAGTACCTTAAGGGCTGGAGCCAAGCAATTAGTAGTACAAGAAGCAGCAGAAATAACCTTATCATCATTATCTATAATATCATCATTAACATTATATACAATGGTTTTAACATCACCCTTACAAGGAGCACTAACAATTACCTTTTTAGCTCCAGCTTTAATATGAAGCATAGCACTATCTAAATCAGTAAATCTACCAGTACATTCAAAAACCAAATCTACACCAAGTTCTCTCCAAGGAAGAAGAGAAGGATCTGCTTCAGCATATATTCTAGTTTTTTTACCATTAACTATAATACCATCATCATCATAAGTAACTTCCTTATCATAATTTCTATGTGTACTATCATATTTAAGCAAATATGCAAGTTCTTCACTACTAGATAAATCATTAATAGCTACAACATCAAAAAAGTCATCTTCTTCCATTAATCTATATACAAGTCTACCTATTCTACCAAAACCATTAATTGCAATCTTCATCTATAATCATCTCCTTATTCATTAGCATAGTTATCAAAATAACCTTGAATATATACAACTGGTGTTCCCTTATCACCACTACCACTAGTCAAATCACAAAGAGAACCAACCAAATCAGTAATTCTTCTTGGAGTAGTACCAAGACTTTTATTCTGTCCTACTAAATTATCTTCTTTCTTTCTTATTTCATCCTTCATAGCATTATTAAGTTCTTCTCCTCTAAGATTACTAAGCACATTATCAGATATATATTTAAGTTTAATCTCATTAGGAGTTCCCTCTAAACCACTAGTATAAAATGGTGAAACAACCGGATCAGCAAGTTCCCATATCTTACCTACAGGATCCTTAAAAGCTCCATCTCCATATATCATAACCTCAACATTTTTACCAGTTTCATCTTTAATCCTTTTTTGAATATTATATACAAGTTCTTCACCATCCTTTGGAAATAACTTAAGTTTTTCATCAGTACTCTTATTAGAACCCAAAAGACCATACTTAGGATTAAATCCACTACCATTAATACTATTATTCATAATATTATCAAGACCATATAAAATATCAGCATCTCTTAAAGCCTTCTTAGTTTTTTCCCTAGTATGAATATCACAAGCCAATACATTTCTAGTATATTTAAAAATTTCCTTAGGATTATTAGAAAAAATAAATTCAATATCACAATCCTCATTCTTACATATTTCACTATATACATCAATATAATTAACCCCAGTAAATTCATGTACAATACCCCTAAAATACTTATCATAAGTATCAATACCAAAAGAATCACTATAAGGATTAATATTATATTCTTCTAACAATTCATCATTAAATAAATGATTACCAACTTCATCAGATGGATAAGATAATAACATATATATTTTTTTACTACCCCTAGCAATACCCTTCAAAATCATTGAAAACCTATTTCTACTAAGAATAGGAAATATAAGGCCTATTTCCCCATCAGGATATTTACTTCTAATATCAGTAGCAATATCATCTACTGTAACATAATTACCATAAGCTATACCAACTACAGCTTCAGTAATTCCAATAATATCCCTGTCTTTAATATCAAATCCATCACTCAAGCTAGCTCTAAGAACAGAATTAACAACAATATCTTCTAAATTATCCCCATTTTTAATAACACCTGTTCTAATACCTCTACTTACAGTTCCTACACATCTCATTACATCACTCTCCTATTATCATTATATAATAGAAAAAATAAAAAAGTAAAGAATATTACACTAATTTGACACCTTAGTACCATGAATATATCCATTAATACCACTACTAATAACACTACTAAGCCTATCTATTTGAAAATCAACTTCCTTAGGAGTAACAATAAAATTATAATCAAGCCCATTAAGAACCTCATTAATAAGACCCTTCTTATCACTATCAGATAAAGTACCAAATAAACCAGCAAAATTCCTTTTCTCATCATAAGACAAATCACTATAATCAATTTTATTTTTATAATTATATCTATTAACAATAAGTTTATTCATATTTGCATTATTTTTAATATAAGAAATATGTTTGAATAAATAATTCATCGTATCATATACAATAATAGAAGACTCAACAACCGTAGGAATACCAATAGCAATAGTAGGAACACCTAAAGTATCAAAACTAATCTCTTTTCTCATGTTACCAACACCACTACCAGGATGAATACCACTATCAGTGATTTGAATACACTTATTAACCCTCCCAATATTTGAAGCAGCAAGAGCATCAACAATAATTACTAAATCAGGTTTAATATCTTTACATAACAAAGAAATAATATCAAAGGTCTCAATACCATTATTTCCCATAACTCCAGGACTAAAACTAGAAGTACACTTAACACCATCACTAACATCTTCTCCAAGTAAAAATAAATGTCTAGTTACAACAATATCATCAACTACTTTAGGCCCCAAACTATCAGGAGTACTATTCCTATTACCAAGTCCAATTATAAGTACACTATTAACTTTACTAATATCAAAAATATCATTAAGTTCTAAAGTAAAAATATCCTCTACTTTATTCTTATTATCCGTATCAGTAACATCATCAAATTCAATTGTAATATATCTTCCCTTTTTCTTTCCAATAATCCTACTAACATTATCATCCACTGTTACTTTTGTAATCTTAATATCACCTTGAACTTCAACTAAAGTATCAATATTATCATCATTATTATCAATTGTATCAATAACCAAATCAGTTCTAATATCATACCTTTTTAAATCAATTTCATGACCCATATATATCACCACTAATATTTTTCACAAAAAATAAGGAAAATATTTGCTTTTTTTATATTTTTTTGATAAAATTATAAGTAGTTTTGGAAGGAGATGAAATTTTTATGGCAAACGTTAAAAATGCAAAGAAAAAAATAGTTCAAATTAGAAAGACAACTTTAGCACATCAACAACTAAAATCAACTGTTAAAAATGCCATTAAAGAAACAGATAAAGCAGTATTAGCAGGAAATAAAGAATTAGCAGAAAAAAGTTTAAAGAAAGCAATCAAATCTTTAGACAATGCTGGTGTTAAAGGTTTAGTACATAAAAATAAAGTTAATAGAGAAAAATCAAGATTAACAAAAAAAGTAAATACTATGGAAGTAAAATAATTACTTCTTTTTTTATTGTATTTTTTTAAAATATACTACAAGAATAATCAGAATAGTTAAAGCATAGCAAAGTACATATGCTAAAACTGATTTCACTACTCAAAACCACCTTTACGGAAATTTCTTTCATATAGCCTCACCCCTTCCTAATCAAATTAAAAAGGTGAGAAAACCCATATAAGTATTAACACTTAACCATTATATATAAATTAATATTCATAGTCAATATCAAATAAATTATTTTCAAAATTAGCCTATAAGATCCTTATTTATAAGCATTCATACAAAAGTATAGTACAAAACATATGTACTATACTTTTATTTAACATAAAAAGAAAGAGAATAATTTCCCTTCCTATATCATATTTTCTAGGTCGTTTACAGCTTTAGTTTTAGCGGAGTTCATTTTTCTAACCCACTTTTTCATATTACCATTTTTTACATTATGATATAGCGCGGCACTACCTACGCCTATACCTAAACCCATTAAAGCCATTCCCATTTTGGATTTCATAACACCAACTCCTTTAAAATATGACTATATCTAAATAAATTAGATACAATAATATTATTATCCTATTAAAACAATTTATACATTATTATAATAATTAATAATAAAATCTTTCAAAGTAGTTCTTCTATTATCAACATAATCATTATTAATACCATATATAAAAGAATTAGCATCTCCAACTATAACTAAACTTTTTTTAGCTCTAGTAACACCAGTATAAACAAGTTTATTATAAAGCATTCTCTTAAAAGAAGGAACTATAGGCATAACAACCATATCAAATTCACTACCTTGAGCTTTATGAATACTAATAGCATAACCATGTCTAAAATTAATAAATTTATCAGGAGTATATTCAACAATATTACCATCATAATTAATATTAATTTGATTAATAACCTTTTTATCACGAGAAACAATAATATTTTCTATATAACCAATATCACCATTATATACATTATTATCTGGATCATTAACAAGTTGAAGTACTTTATCATATTCCCTATAAATAATACCATGATAATTAACCTCCACTTTTTTATCACTTTTAGGATTAAAAAGTTCTTGAAGCATAACATTCAAATTATCAATACCATTAATAGATTTATACATAGGAGCAAGTATCTGTAGTTCTCTATCACTAAATCCCTTTTTAATAGCTTTAGAAACAACTTCCTTAACAATACCTATGGTATTATCATTATCACCATTAACAAACAAATAATCATCTTTTTTTAAAAATAATTCTTCTCCAATATTCTTCTCTTTGATATCATAAGCCAAGTTAAGAATATAAGAACCTTCTGTTTGCCTATAAATTTTATTAAGTTTAATAACAGGAATACAATCACTATCAATCAAATCCTTAAGAACTTGTCCCTCGCTAACACTAGGAAGCTGATAATAATCTCCAACCAATATAAGTTTAGCATTTCTCTTAATACCTTTTAGTAAAGCCTCCATTAGAAGTGTATCAATCATACTGACCTCATCAACAATTATATACTTTTCATCCTTAGGAGAATATTCATCAGTAGCAAAAGTATTACTATCCTTATCCCATCCCAAATACTTATGAATAGTATAAGCACTTTTACCAGTAGTTTCCATAAGTCTTTTAGCAGCTCTTCCTGTTGGTGCCAGAAGAGCAATATCCTCATTTTTAAGTTTTCCAGCTTCCATAAGTATTTTAACAATAGCCTTAATAATCATTGTTTTACCAGTACCAGGGCCACCAGTAATAATAGTAATATTATTATTAACTCCACTTTCAATAGCTTTTTTTTGAACATCATCATAAACAATATTACTAAACTTCTCATTATCAAGATACTTATTAATATTTGTATGACCAATAACACTCATGTCATTAAGAAAACATATCCTCTCACAAATATATTTCTCAGCCTCATAAAAATTCTTCAAATAATATCTATCTTCAATAATAACAATTTTCTTATCACGAGTAAGTTTAACCATTAAATAATCGAGTTTTTCAGAAGTAATACTTACATAATTAGAAATACCAAAAGATATATCTTCTAATTTCAAATAAGTATCCCCTCTATTAAAACAAGTTTCCTTCATAACATAAATAATAAGTGCTTTAACTCTCCTATCATCATCTTCATTAATTCCCATACCAAGAGCAATATCATCTATCTTTTTAAAAGACATATCATCACTATCAATAAGTTCATATATATTATTATTAACAGTATCAAGAATTTTATTATTGTATTTATTCAAAAAACTAAGTGATTCTTTCATATCAAAACCAAGTTTAGTAAGTTCAATAACAATATTAGAAGTATTCTGATAATCTTTAAGAACATTATAAATCTTATCTATTTTTTTCTCATTAAGTCTAGGTATCAACTGAAGACAATCCTTATTATCTAGAATCTTATTAACAGTATCCTCATGAAACATATCAACAATCTTTTTAGCGGTAACTTCTCCTATAGGAAACAAATCACTAGACAAAAAAACAACTAACTCATCTTCACGTGTAGGTATAACAATATCAAAAGAATTAACACTAAACTGAATACCATATTTAATATGATTAACAATATCACCATATAAAATATATTCTTTTCTATCATCAAGTACAGGTAAAACACCAGTAATATTAATAATATTATTATCATAATCAATATTACTATCATTAATCTTAAATAAACCAACCATATAACCATTCATCTCATTACGATATATTTGTTTATATAACTTACCTTTAATAAAATTCTTATCCATTATATACCTCTTTTCTTATTAATTATACCAATTAAAAATATCAAAGTAAAGACAAAATAAAAAGATAGAAAATTCTATTGTTGTGTTACAATTGATGTGAAACATTTCTGTACAAAAAAAGTGATTCAAGTTG
>OLFV01002582.1_pt1 | contig 13156 bp, 14 predicted proteins | sample 1605551 | NCBI WGS metagenome assembly OLFV01 (sample SAMEA3888922, study PRJEB22519) | human gut metagenome | biome: human gut; feature: human-associated habitat; material: faeces | place: Denmark | collected 2011
GTTATTTTAAATATTAAGTTAGATGGTGGTGGAAAATATAATAAGAATCCGGATTTATTTAATTAAAAAATTCATTTAAAGTTTCTTCTCCAGATTTTTGTTCAAAGTTTTCTGTATTCAAAAAAATGCTTGGTTCATTTTTTGGTTTTTTTGAATTTAGAATTATATTTTCATTTGAAATAAGTTTGAAATTTTGAACATTTAGATTTACATTAGTGTTTTCTCCGGATTATTTCAAAATTTTTTAATTCATTTCCGGAAATAGAAGAATTTGATTGAGTTATTTTTTTTATCTTCTATTATAATTGATTCATCATCATAAGTGAGTATATAATTTTCATTTTTAACTGCTAACATTTTATTTCTCCTAAAAATATTTTTCTGGTATAACAGGACCCGGAGTTCCTTCATTATTTCCTCAATTGAACATGCCAGAAATAATACCGACCCAATGAGGAAATTGCATTTGTTGCTAAATTTGATAAATCTGATATATTTGTTGAAATCATTCCGCGTAACATTATCAAAAGCGTCACTTGCAATATTTGTTAAATTATCAATTGAAATCATATCCGGAATACCACCCAAGCCTGAAACAATATTACTAAAATTATCAGGTAAACCATTTATTACATTAGCTAATTCACCAGGTAAATTTCCACTATAATTCATTAAATCTGAACAAATTGATGATAATTCTTCACCAATATTTCCTAATTGTTCTATATTTCCTGATAATAAAGCATTTTTAACAGAATCTAAATCACCAATTTTATTTAATGCATCATTTATCGATGTGTTATTCAAAATATTATTTAATTCATCTTTACCAAGATTTATTAAACCGATCAACTACTCCAGTTAATTGTGATTGAACTTCATTTGTAAGTTTGCCTGCAACTGTATTAACTGAATCCATTATATTATTTGGTAATGATAAAAACGCATTTGTAATTTCTGCTCCAGCTTGACCTAAAGAAACAAGTTCTTGAGTTGTTCCTAAAAGACCTGACATTACATCACTGTAATTTTGCATTAATTCTTGTGGAACAATTGATTCAAAATTTTCAGGAAGTTGACTTATTCATTTATTTATTTCATCAACTCCACTATCTTTCCAACCTGTTAATATTTTTGAAACTTGATCATTGAAATTATCAGGTAAAATGCCATTTAATAATTTTCCTTCAGAAAAACTGTTTACCATTTCTGATATTTTATTATTCATAAAATCTTTTGAAACGAAATTACCAAAATCATCTAAATTAAAAATCTCTTGAATTGAACTTAAATCTTCTTGTCAAAATTCTAAATTTGTTAATTTTTCAAGAGTCATATTTCCTTCATTCAGAATTGATTGCATATTAATTAATTCATCAGCTTGTTTAAATAAATTTTCTACATTTAATCCTTTTATTATTTTATCTGAATAGGAATTTATTTTTCCCATGATTTCTGATGTGCAATTCTGAACTTTTGAATCTAATCCTATTATTTCTGTTATCTTTGATGCATCAATATTATTTCTAAGTTCATTTAATTGCCCCGCAAAAACATTCGATAATGCATTTGATGAAGTTACTTCTGAAAATGATCTTGTTTTTATTACTGTTTCATTCTCGATTGTTTTTGCAGACATTATTTTCATTTGTAAATCAGATACATAGTTGTTTATATTTGATTGATTATTTTGAAAATCTTGTTCAAATGACTTTATTTTATCTTCAGATCCCACCTTTTTTAAACTTTTTACATAGTTATATGCTAAATCATCTATATCAGCAACATATTCATCAGCCATTTGAGCAATACCATTTAATTGAGATAATAATTGTTCAATATTTTCTGATAAATCTGTATTTGAAATATAATCTTTTCCTAATATATTTGCCATGATTTTATTCCTAATTTAACATTATTAATGAAGCTGATAATTTCATCATTCCACCAGCAGTTAATGTCATTAATCCGACCTGCTTTCATAGAATAATTACTCGCAACAGAAATATCTTTTGTTGTCATATAATTTTCTGTGGATGGTCCTCCGAACCATCCTATCATCTTGTCCTAAAACTTTTTGAGAATTTGAAACGCCAATTATTTCTGATTTTGAAACACCAACATAATTACTTTGGTTCATTAAAACTTTTGTATCTTGTGAACCAATTATTTGTGTATTATCTGCATTTTGAATATATGTATTTCTACTATTTGCAATTGATGTATTTAAATCAGCACCAACCTTCATATATTGATTAACGCGAGCAATACTATATATATTTAAATTTGCTCTTGATAAAATAGAACCGTCTTGTCCCATTTCATAGTATGAATTTGATGGATGTGTTAAACGAATTGCTTTAGCATTTGGTGTACTATCTAATTCAAGTGTTGCACCACCTGCTGTTCCAAATACTGTATTATGTGGATAAACAGAATTATATTGTGGCTTTGGTTCATCTCAAGAATTGCCATTTGGGAGAATATTTCCTTTTTCTAAATGTTCTTCTCTAAAACTAATTGCTGTTTCTTCTTTGTTACCAGCAGCTAATCTATGAATGGGGGGATCTTCGGCTCTTACTTGTTTTGGAAATTTTCCTGTTTTATCTGTAAATCCTTCTTGGGGTGGTGTTGGATTTGTTTCTTGTTGTTCTTTTACATCTTTTACTTCTTGTTCAACAGTAGCTTCAACATCAGGTGTTAATTTTTCTACTGCTTCTTCTTTATCTTTTATTGCTTCTTCTTTTTGTTCATCATCTAGAAATGCCATCACCATTTTTGGTTCATCTGTAAGTAATCTTTTTCTTAAACTATCTCATAATTTTGGACTGCTTTTAAATGTTATTTCAACAGTTCCTCTTCTTTTATATACAGCTTCTATTATTTCAACATCTGTCATTCCTGGTTTACAAGCAAAATTAAAAATATTTTTAGCACCTCCAGGTCCATGCTGTATTGACGTTGATAAAATCATTTCTTGAAGTGCTCTATGGCCATTTGGATCAAATCCAGCTGCTTTTATAAAATAATTTGCTGCAGGTAAATAATAATCTTCATATGCCTGCTTATTCATTAGATCAGATGCATGTTTTTCATTTTCAGTTGCTCATTTTTTTCAAGCTTGAACACATTGACCATTTGGATTGCCTCAATCTCTTGGATTAATGTGTTCAAAATATTTTCTATCATTTGCATCCATTTTATTTTGATAGAATTTTTCAATATTTGAAGATCCATCTTTATTTTTTCTACTTGTTAACTGATATAAACCATAAGAGACTCCACCATAATCACCATTTCCTGTACTTACGGTTGCAGGTCCTTTACAACCCGTTTCATAATATCTTGAAACGGCGCCTAATGATTCATTATCGCAATTTGATGGTAAAGTTGATGATGAACCATCTCAATTTGTTAATATTGCTTCGGTTGCTAATTCTGCACTTTTTTCAGCAGTTTCTCTTGCATTTTTTGAAATAGTTGTTGTTACATCTTTAATTTTCGCATTTGAAACAGCAAAATATCTTGGTTGTAAAAAATTTCCACATTCAAAAAATAAAAATACTTGTGTACCTGGTAAAGGTGTGCAAAATAATCCAAATCCTGTATTTCCCCCAGAACCTGTTAATGGCCCTGCAGGTTCTGCTCATATTAACTGATCTGTTGCAATTCCTTCACCTGTATTTGGATCTGGATTTTTTTCACTTGTATGAATTCCAAAAATCCTAACCCTACATCTTCCATGTTTTAATGGATCATTATTATCCTCAACAACCCCTCTATATATTCCATTAAATGCATTAGAAGGTATAACATCTTCTATTTTATTTTTTGACATTTAATTTTTAACCCTCTTTAATTTAAAAAATTTTTGAAAATATGTTTGATATACTATCAATTATACCTTCACTTTTCTTCTCAAGTCCACTTTCATATATTGTTTCAGATGAATTTGGATTAAATATATTACCCGATTGATTACTTACATTTTCATCTATTGAATTTGTAATGACATTTGCAAGATTTTTATTTTCTTGTTTAACTAAATTCATTGAATTTATATTATCATATCCATTTTTAATCAAAACAAGTTTTTGAAAATATCCAGGATTCTTAGCTGTAAAATAATGTGTTACAGATTTCACAAGAAAACCACCATTAAATCTTTCATCACTTTCACTTGGAGTTCCGGATTTATCATCTTGATTTCCTTTAACCCATGGTATCGTTATCATTCCTCCACAATATCTCTTTTCATGCCCATATACAGTTATTGTTATCGTTTGCTGTAAACAATATCTCTTCAATCATTCACTATAAAATATATTATCTAATATATTCTCATTACCATCAGAATATACCTTCACATATGCTTTATCATTACTAAAATCTGGAAATAATGAATAGTTACCTAATATTGCTGTATTATCTATAAGAGTTTTATATGTATAACTCTTTTCTATAGGTTCCTTTGTAATTTGATTAAAACCAATTAATTTTCCACCCTGAATAATTCTAAAAGCCGAAACATCAAATGTCGAAATATTCCAATCTAAAATTTTATTAATATGATATTCATTATTTCTTGACGAAAGAAGATATTGTGAATCATCATTTTCATTAACTTTCATTAAATCTTTTTCTCTTTGATTTAATAATGTATATAAAGAAACTAAATTATATGATGTTAAACCTTTTTCATTATTTGTTGATGAATAAAATAAAACCCCAGACCTTCTATTTGATAAATCACCTGTAGATACCCTTGGTAATAAAAATTTTATATTTTGAGAAATTGTTCAATATGGGGAATAATAATAAAATGTTTGATCATCTTTTTCTCTTGATTCTTCTACATTACATTTTTCTCAAAGACCAAATTGATTATCACTTGCATTTAAATGTGTTTTAAGTAAATCCTTTATTATTACGTCTGCAGATTGATTTAATCAAGCATATGAAATTTGTTTCTGATTCATTACTTGAAATGCTAAATCAACAAATAAAATTTCAAACACACCAACATTTTCATTTCCTGCTGTTTTTATTGAAGAATAATCATTTATTTTATAAATAAAAAAATTTTTATAGATATCACTTTCAACACCATATACTATTGTTATCATTTCTGTGCCAATAAATGTTCTATTTGTAAATAAACCTTGAAAATCAGCAAACCTTAATTTACCAGATATTGCTAATGAAAAAATATTTTCAACAAAATAACATTCTTGAATACATTGATTTGGTAAAGTAACAGGTCCATCTTCAAAAAAAATAACAACAGAAAAAACTTGTTTATATTCTAATTCTTGTCCTGTTCCAACTTGTGTTTGCAAATTCTCTTGGGACATTTTTTATAACTCTCTTATTCTCTTTATATCTTTTATTATTGTTGGAATATAATCTACTTTAACTATCATCAATTTTTGTCCTGGTTCTAATGTTTCGAATGGATTCTCAATATCATTTAAAGCTGCTATAACTCACCAATAATAAGGCGTACCATAAACATTAAATGATATTTGATCCCATCAATCCTCATCCTTTACAGTATAAATATCAAAAACATTTAATTTTGAAAAATTCTTTATTGCAGAAAAATTCTTTCAAATATTCAAAAATTTGTCATTTGTTTTTGAATCTTTTAATAGATCAAACATATTTAAAAACGAGGAATTTTTTAACTTAATTGATGTTTCTTCAAAAAATGTACTTTTTAATTTTTCTATCATAAATGTATTTATTCCTCCTAATTACAATTTCTTAAAAGAATCTTTATATGTAGGTTCAAGACTTTGAAAATCAAGTGTTAAATCACATGAAGATGGATACCCATTTATTCAAGGACCATTTCAATTTGGTTGAACAGATGTACAAAATGCTGTTTCAATTGCAGTTATATTGCCAACAGTTACTCTAAAAAGAGCTGGAAATTCTAAAGAAATTGCTCCAATAGCCCTTGCAGATGAAAATCATTGTAAAGCGATAACAGGATATATAATATTTTCTTTTAACCTTTGCGCATAACTTTTTCCATTTGAACTACCATAATCAAATAATGCTAATTTGACAGATAATGAAATACTTCTTCTTTGAGAAGTTTTAAACATTAAGGCCTGATCAAATTTAAAACTAGCAACTGTTGTTTCATTAATACTTCTAGCCGCATCATTAATCATTTTATTTATATTATCTCTACTTAAATCATTGAAATTTTCTTGACTCATTGTTTTAAAAAGATTATAACCACCCTGAACAGAAGTTAAAGCCGCATTTCCTGTTGTATTTAATCCATCTATAAGTTTTTGTGTTGCTTCTGATATAGGTGTCGAATATTCTTCTCATTCGTGATTTGTAGACTCAACAAAACTGTCTCCTAATAAAAATCGAAACGTTCCAAGAGGATCTCCTTTTGCATTTTCTTGATATCTTCCAAGTGTATTTGATTGCTTATTTGCAAACACTTCTATTGTTACTCATGCATATGAATCAAATGAACCACCAGGAACTGATGGTGGCACCCTGATTTCATATCTTTTGTCGCTACCTACCGGAAATCCTTCCATTTTTTTTGAATCATTTGAATTAGGCATACTTCATTTAGATTCTGCATCTTTTTGTTCTTTCTGTCTATCTATATCTTTTTGTTGCTCTGCTTGCGTTTTATTTGAATTCATATCTTTTAAATATGAAGTTGTTTCTTGTGGAGAAAGTTGATTTAAACCACCAGATACTGACATTGATGTGTTTTGTTCTGATGCAGTTACTGCAGGACTAATTAAATTTTTCATTTTTGATTTTCTCCATTAATATGCTTCTGAACCAAGTCTAATAGCTAATGATTCAATATCATCAGGTATTTCGACATGTCTATAAAAATCTGTTACTTCACCTAAGCTATTTACAACACTATTAACATATCTATTTCCTTCAGAACCCGGCTTAGATGGTAAAATTTTGTTTGATAGATTTCCTAAAGTGCTTTCCATCCCTTTTGTTGCTTTATATTCTTCTTGACGTCTTCTTCTTTCTTCTTCAGCTTCCATTTCAGCTTGTTTTAATAATTCCTGTCTTTTCTTATAATCTTCCATAAATTTTTCTTCAGATGTTTGTTTATTATTTTGACCAGAAATTATTTGTTCAGCTTCTTCTTCAGATAAACCCAAAGCACTCCTTATCATTGTCCCTAGTAGTGGTACATTTAAAGCGCTTTTAACAACATCTATATTTAAAATTCAATCTTTTATTATTTCACCAAAATGCGTAAAGAAATAAATTAATTTATCAAAAAATCCAGGTTCTGTTGGCTCAGCCTCTTTTTCATCATCTCCAAGAAAGAAATCATAAACTTTTCTTGCCCACCCAAAAACAGTTTCAAATACACTTCTTCCTATATCCTTAAATCAATTTACATAATCATCAACTCAATCTGTTCCAATATCAAATCCAAATAATGCACCAATTTTATCTATAATTCAAGCAACAAGTTTTGCTGGTAATCCAATTATTGTATCGACTAAACCATTTCAAATTCCAGAAAATCCACCTGCTAATTTATCAAATAAATCACCTTCAGTATTTATAAATCCTTTGAAAAAATCAATTATCATTGTTATAAAAGTAATAAATCAGCCAATTACGGGTATGCCCTTTGCTAATCTAAGTATATTTTTTAATCCTGGAATCTTTGTAAAAAATCCAAATACTTTTGAGATTACACCAAATACGCTTTTAAAAAATGATCCTACTTTTTTAAATACGTTTATAATTGAAAAGAAAATTTTTCCCACTTTACTATTTTTTATAAAATCTATAACAGTTTTAAATCTTCCGAGATATTAATGAAAAAACACCTTTAATTCTATCAACAGCTCCAAAAACTGCTTTACCAAATCTTGTTTTTCCTAAAAATGATGCCATTTTACTACCGATAGGACCAAATAATTTTTCCATTAATCTAAAAATTCTTGTATTTCCAAGTTTAAATTTAAATGAACCAAATAAATTTTTTAGAAGTGTAAATGGTGTCAATAATGAACTTAAAAGTGACTTTGGACTGTCTGTTGGATCAAAATTTCTTTGACTTGCAAGTTCTCTTTGTTTTTCAAATTGCAAACTTTCTCATTCTAATTGTAAAGAATCCTCTGATAATCTTGATAATTTAAGTAAAATCAATTTAATAATATTAACATTATAACCAACTGTATTTTGCCTACGAACTGATTCCGATCCCAAAATTGTTGATAATCTTTCAGGCTCTTCAACTTTTTCTTTTTTACCAAATAATTTTCCCATCATTCAATTATTTGTTGCTTTAGATAATCTTCATAAACCACCAATTGTAAAATTTAATGCAGAACCAAACATTTTATATACTTTATTGCTTGTTTCATATCTTTCTTTAGCAACTTGAAAATAATCAATTAAAATAGATTTAATACTAGTTAATCTATCAATCTGAATTTCGCCATCTGATTTTCTTCTTGATATTCATTTTCCCCAAAATTCTCTTATTGGTTTAAATATTTTTTGAAAAATAGAGAGTGAAATTTCTGCAAGAACACTTCTCAATGCAAATAAATGCTCTTCTGCGCGCTCTCAAATTGTTAATTCTGTTTTTTGTTGAACTTTTTGATAATCAACATAATTTCTAAATGATCTTCACATTTTAAATACTGTTTCTTGCAATTCTGGCGTATCCGAAACAATATTTGAATTAAATACTTTTATAGAATTTGATAATTGATCAGCACTTCTCACCCATAACATTCTATCATCTCTATTTTGCTCAACCATTTCATTAACAGCTGAACCAATATCTCTTCCACCTGGTGCTCTACCAAATTCTCTAGCAAATCTTCTTGCATTTCTACTTATACCATCATATTCTCTATCTTCTGCTGAAATCATTGGCATATTTCATTTTTCTCTCTTCTATAAAAATAAAATGATCTAAAGTATAAAAAAATTATTACCCTTTAGACCAATAGGATCCATTAAGTTTTTTACTTAAGTAGGCTTAAAAATATTTATAAAAGAATATTATAACTAATATTAATTTCTAAGATCTAGCCATTCATTCAATGTTAACAATTTTCAAAAAACTTGTTATAATACATTTATTAACAAACAATAAAGGAGATAATATTGTGATTATTTCTGAGATGATTAAGAATCTTGAAAAGATTAAGTCTGAAATTGGCGATGTTGAAATTTTTGTTGAATATGGGGATGCTGGAGGATCATATTCTGGACAAGCAAAAGCAGAAATTTATTCAACAAATAACAACGTATTTATTTCTCATGGAGAACATATAACACTTTAAAAAATAAGAAAGGAGAACAGAAATGAGTCGTACCTATCGTCGTTCCTATAACAAGAATAATGAACCTAAAGTTTATCATTATATTATTGGGGATGACCCTTGGGTTAACTGTAGAACAGGTAGGGATATTACTTTTAAAGTTAAAACAGATAATGTTTCTTTCAGGTGGTTTTGTAAAAAAAGTCTTAAAAATCATGCTAATAGACTTCGCCGCCAGGCAGAACGCCAGTTCATTAACTCTCGAAATCCTGATAATATCATTGAATCTCGTTTTTCTAATCCCTACATTTGGGATTAAATATTAAAGAAAAATAATAGCTGCCATTAAATTTTATATAATTGGCAGCTATTATTTTTTAAATAGAGGGAATATTTAATTGAACATTTTTCCGCATTATAGCCCCAATAGGGTTCTCTGTTTCTAGTTTTTTGTCTGCTAATATTAAGTTAACAAAAGCTTCTCTTTCGTATATCGGCAATTCATTACTTTCAGTAGGACTTATACCTTTTTTTGCTAATTCATATTGTTCTCTAATTAAACTAGATAACGTTACATCATATGTTATTGATTTATATAGAAAAAGCGTTTGCATAAGCTCTTTAATAATCATTTTAAAATATTTTATCCTCTGAAATTATAACTTCTTCTTCATTTTTACAATGTGGACATTTATCTTTATATTTTAAATTAAGACCAAAATCATATTTATCTATTCAATCTTTAATTTTTTCTAATAATGTTTCACTTGAGTTATCAATTATATATTCTTTATCTTCCAATGTAAGCTCATCATCCTTATTCCCATTAATTTTTATTCATTTTATTGCATGAGCTAAATTTAAAAATGTTAAATCAACAAGTTTCTGAGTTTCTGAATCATACTCATTATTTTTAAGTTTTTCGTAAACTTCTTTTTGCTCTTTTCTTGTCACAAAATCTATACCTATTGATAACTTATCATTTAATTTTATTTCATTTTCTCTTTCTGGATCAAGCTCTTTATACTTGATTTTTGATAAATTAATCCTACTCAAATATTGACTTTTACATTTTTGACATGTTTTCTGAGATTCAATTACGCCACCTTTTGATTTTATTCTTATCGTAAATAACAAAAATATTCTATCCTGAGCATATAAATCATCAATATTAAAATCATCAGATATAACACAAGATGTTATTAATTTATCAAGTGCATTTTCTATTTCACCTGGATCTGTTGATTTTTCCACACTCAATAACGACTTCAACATTTTTGTAGTTATTGGCTTAAATTTTATTACTTTTTGTGAACCAGGTAATTTTTCTTCAAATTCTAATGAATTCAATTCACTAGATAATTGACTTTTCCAATCTTTCTTATCCATAAACAATAAAACCTCTTTAAGCTTTTTAAATTATTTATTTGTTAAAAGGTAAATTTTATCAATAATTGTATTTAAAAATGAAAAAATATAATATAATAATATCAAATGATAATAAAATTTAGGAGAAGAATTTATGGAAGAAAATAAAAGAATTATTGATTATGCCCCTAATGAATATGTAAAGGATTTAAGTGAATTTACACATAAATGATTTTATAATGAAAATAATCCAGAAATAGAAAAAAGTGCATTCAGCATTATGTATAAATATGCAATTTCTCACCAATTATCTGAAAAAGAAAATCAAGAGTAAAATATTTTATTTTGCTTAAAGTCGTTTTGTTACAACCAATGAACATTATGAATAAGTCAAAAATAAAATGAATAAAGAAGAATTGAAAAAATATATAAAAGATAACTTATATGTAAGAAGTCAAAAAAGTTGATATTTATATAAAGATAAAATCCCAGAAATTTTTGAATTAACCAAATGTTTGCCAGAAGACAGAAATATATCTGAGAGAATATTCTTTATCATGAACGATCTAACTATAGAAGATATTTTATGCAAAAAATGCCATAAAAATATATGTAAATTTGGAAATAAATTTTCAGATGGTTATAGAAATTTTTGTTCCATTAAATGCTCAAGAAATTCATTATTAACAAAAGAAAAAACAAAACAAACATGTTTAAAAAAATATGGAACAGAAAATCCAAGACAATCTCAAAAAATTAACGAAAAAATAAAAAACACATGTTTAGAAAAATATGGAGTATCGTCACCATTAAAATCAAATGAAATAAAAGAAAAAATTAAAAAAACTAATTTAAAGAGATATGGATCAATTTCACCTTTAGGAAATAAAAAAATAAGAAAAGAAATTGAACTTAAACTAATTGAAAAATATGGAGTAAACAATGTAGCTAAACTAGAAGAAACAAAAGAAAAATATAAGCAAACATCCCTAGAAAGATATGGCGTAGATAATCCTAATAAGAATGAAAAAATTAAAGAAAAAATCAAATACACAAATATTAAAAAATATAATGTAAGCACACCATTAAAATCAAAAAAATTGAGAGATAAAGGTTATCAAAAATTTAGAGCTAAAAATTATGAAATTTTAAAAGAAAATCTTTTGAAATTTAAAAATCTAAATTTATTAATGACAAAAGATGAATTCGTAAAATTACAAAATGGAAAAATAAAAATTTTTTGCAATAAATGTAAAAAAGAATTTGAAACACAATTCACACATTTCGATAGCATATCTTGCAATTGCTACACAAATTCATATCAAGAAAATGATGTAATTAATTGATTAAAAAAATTAAATTTGAATATAATTGAAAATGATAGAATTCAAATAGCTCCTTTAGAATTGGATATATATTTGCCAGATTACAAATTAGCAATTGAATTTGATGGAATTTATTGACATTCTGATTTATTTAAGGATAAAAATTATCATTTGAATAAAACAAAATTATGTAAAGAGAAAGGGATACAATTAATTCATATTTTTGAAAATGAGTGAATTAATAAGCAAGATATTGTTAAATCAATAATTTTAGCTAAATTGGGAAAATTTGAGAGAAGAATTTTTGCTAGAAAATGTAAAATTAAAGAAATATCAAATAATGAATATAAAGAGTTTGTTGAATTAAATCACATTCAAGGTTATGTTCCAGCTAAGTATAGAATTGGATTATTTTATCAAGATGAATTAGTTCAAATATGTTCATTTGGTAAATCTAGATTTAAAAAAAATGAAATAGAACTTATTAGGCATTGTTCAAAATTGAATACACAGATTATTGGTGGATTAAGTAAATTGTTGTCATATTATGATTTTGATAATTTGATAACATATGTTGATTTGAGATATAGCAATGGAAATGGATATAAGAATTGAGAGTTAATTAAACAAACGGAACCAAATTATTGATATTGAAAGAATGGTATTTTGGAATCTCGAATGAAATATCAAAAATATAAATTAAAAAAATTATTAAAAGATTTTGATCCAAATTTATCTGAATATGAAAATATGCTTAAAAATAAATTTATCAGAATATGAGACTGTGGTAATTTAAAATTAAGGATGATGTAAATGAAGATTAAATTTGTTTGTAATTGATGTGAAAAAGAAGTTGAACAAGATATAAAGAATTATAAGAAACAACCTGGTAATTTTAAATTATGTAAATCATGTAGATGTAAAGAGGTTGCTAATAGAAAAGAAATTAAAGAAAAAATTAAAAATTCTATAAAAAATATATGATTATTTAATGAGAAATATAAGGAAAAAATTTCAAAATCTTTATCAAATTCATTAAAAAATTCATGAAAAAATAGAATATATAGATCTCCTAAAAATAAATCAAAATGATCAGATATTTTAGAAAATTTTAATAAAAATTCTGATAGGTTTGAACTTATATCTACAGAAGAT
>OLFV01002585.1_pt1 | contig 13137 bp, 10 predicted proteins | sample 1605551 | NCBI WGS metagenome assembly OLFV01 (sample SAMEA3888922, study PRJEB22519) | human gut metagenome | biome: human gut; feature: human-associated habitat; material: faeces | place: Denmark | collected 2011
CTTCATCTTTTTCAGCCCAATACGGCAGTTCATCTATGACAAGTACCAGCTTCTCGTCACCAATATTTTTGTCGATAAAATCAAAAACTGCCTCTGTCGTATTAAAACTGATGTTTTCCACTCCTGGCATCAGCACATCCAGTACCTGTCTTGAAAACAATTCTAAGTTCCTATGTTTTCCAACTTTTGTTGCTGTGTAAAATATCGTTTTTTTATCTTTCACAAATTCCGTAATAAGCGTAGACTTTCCGATACGTCTACGCCCATAGATAACGATCATGCCAATTCTGTCTTTTTCATAGAATTCTTTTAAGGATGCTAACTCTCTTTCTCTGCCAATAAACATAGAAATCACCTTTCTGCAAATTTAGTTTATTTTTATTCAAATTGATTTTGTTAAAATTGATTTGAATAGAATATAACCTATCATATGATATCTCGCAATCCTCTTTTAGTTTTCCCTGACAGCATGGTACAATAATTCAGCTTCGTCAAAAGAAGATGGACTATAATACACATCAATTCCATCACTAGCTTTTTCTAAAATGTAATACTCAAAAATAACCGTATCATCTTCATACACCTGTGCCGGGTATTCCAGATATACTTTGTTTTCCTCTTCATTTTTTACATTTGTTTCATTTGCCAGAAATCTATAGATATCCTCCGATTCATAATCAGAAAGATCAATGCCATTCTCTGTCGCTTCAATCATTAATCGACCTGTTCCATAATCGGAAGTATAATGATACGTTCCGATCATTGCTGATAATTCTTCAAATCCTGCATCAGATTCTGAATTTGTGCCCTTTAAATCATCTCCACGATCAAAATCAGACGGATACACATATTCATCAACATCCAAACTTTCATGATCAAATATATGATTGTCTGATTTGTTGCTGTCTGTGCAGGCTGCAACCAACATCATTACTGCAAACACCAAACCGATTGTGAATGCCATTTTACAATTTTTCATAATATATTACCTCAACTTCACGATTATCATATCATGTGCAAAAACGGCACATGATTGACATTCATCGTTCGCCGAATGCATAAATGCATTCTTCTCATTTGCACTCCTTATATCCTAAAATCCTTCGTATCCTTCGACATGATATTCATGGAAATGCTGCACTCTGCCAGATGTTCATAATTGACTTCCAGCTTATAATCGACCTTGATGTCAATGTTGTCTTCTGTCTCATTCACTTTCACGTCTGTGGCGTTGATTCCGACCAGCAGATTTCCAAACGGTGTGTTGTAGTATGACATATTTTTCTTGTTTTTCTCAAACATCATATGCACATTGGTCACACCCTTTTTAGTGACATCCAGAAAATCATCATTTACTTTGATAACGCTTTTCGTCACTCCGTCAAAGCCTTCCTGCACTTCATCATACAGAATATAGTGCTTTCCATTTTTCTTATAGTAATTTCCGGTTGTGATAATCTCCACCGGACCGCTATCCTGATCTTCTGCAAACTGTAAACCACTGATTTTCACAAGTACATCTTTTGTCATTTATGTAAACCTCTTTTCTGTTTCGCGTCATTGTCTTTTCAAGCCATATATTAGCGTGTTTCTTATAATTTAGCAAGCGTAAGCTTTTTGAAACATTGTTTTCTTATAAGTGTGCTGCTTTATTTTAGTTTTCAGCCAGCTTCTCCAGATACGGATTCAGCCACGAAAAATATTTCATTCTGACCTGATAGTCTCCTTCTGCCAGCACCTTCTCATACTCTTCTGTTGTCAGTACTTCACGCAGCTTTTCTCCTGCTTCCTTATCGACCACCTCATACATGCTGTCTGAAAAACACATGTTAGGATACATCACACACCACCAGTTATGTCCGTTTCCTTCTCCGATCACAATACGGAGTGCCTCGTAATCTCCCGCCGGAAAGGTGTAGCTTCCATAGTTTTTTACCGGAAACGAAGTGTGTTCCAGCTCCGCTGTCACATCATAGTCATAACCGTTTTCTGCGATTGTCTCTGCCGCGGCTTCCTCAATTTCACCGAGGCTCTGGCGCACAACCAGCTCACATTCTTCCAGATTTTCCACAGCTGCCAGTTTTTCCTGCATAAAACTTCCCACCGCATCACGCACTGCAAGTTTTAAGTTCTGGTCTGCCTCACTGTCGCTGTTCGCCAGCACATGAAACCGCAGTACTTTGTCCGAAATCGTCTGCTGCAGTCTCGCCTGTCTTGTATACAAAATACCACATCCCAATGCAGCGCACATCAGACTTCCAACTCCTATGTATCCGATCCATTTTTTTGCCATAATTCAAATCTCCTTTTCACTTGCCAAAATCAGATAAATGTAGATAATATTTATATTTATCAGGCTGTGTCGTTGCTTGCGAAACTCGCTCATAGAATATGTTATATTGCAAAAAATAAACAGAAATATAGTACCGCTGCGAGTGACACATAGCGGGAGCGTGTCTTGAATATTTTTGTTCATTTTTCGCAATCTTCATAACCTAAATTCGAGTTTCGCTCATCGACCTTCTATCCCTACATTGAATAATTCCCGAAAACTTTGCATTTATTCCGATTTCCAGTTTATTTTTACCAGATATTGGATTTTGATGTCTTTCTCATAAGCGGCAGGAGTGTTTTGATACTTAAAATACCATGTGCGGTTATCGGCACCGAGATTCCGGTAACTGTTAGTAATATCAATTTCTTTCTCAAGTGCATGTGTGGCGGCCGCATTCAGATAGTCCTCCATCCGGGTGTTGAGAAGCTGCTCTTTTTCACTTGCAGAAACTGTGCCGCTTAAGATTCCGCCTTCTCCGGTCACAGTCACTGTAACAATCTGCTCTGTCAGACCTCCGGCACCGATTTTTTTCGTTTCTTTGACTCGACAGGAAGCTGTATCCACTTTCACATAAAGTTCCGGTGCAAGTTGTAAGGTGTAATCATCCGCAAAGTTCTGTGTGAAGAATGCTGCACGTGCGGTATCCGTATCGACAAGCCCCGCCGCCCTTCCACGTTTCCAGACTTCGTAGGCTGTAATCTGCGGTTTCTCAGTATCATCCTCCACTGCCCCGGACTGCTCCCGCTCTATATCGACAAACGGAATATAAAGTGTCTCTAAGTGATTAGCGCGCTCCTCATAGAGCATGCCAAGCGTCGGGTAAGCTTTCTGGTCAATGCCCGATGTGTTTTCCAGCAGTTCTTCTAGATAATTTCCAAGCAGCACATCAAGTTCTCCCTCTGTCTGCGCCAGACGGTCACAGCTTTCCGTCGTCATCACATAAGCGTTCCACGGAACCTCTTTTTCCTGCTCCAGCATGGATAGCATATCTTCCACTTCCGCCTCTTTTTCCAGAAAAGACCTCTCAATGAGCACCACTTTCAAATGGTTGTAATCCACCTCTTTGTTTCCTGCATACTCATGATTCAGCCACACATTTTGGAAATCGTCCTGATCTCTGATATTCAAAAGAACCGGGAATGCCTTATCCTCAAGTTCTGCGACATTACACCCCTGCAAAAAAAGACACCCAAACAAAAAACATACCAGCACCAGCACACGCACTTTTTTATTATGTTTTTTTCTCTCTCCGGTCAGACACAACAGTACCGGCACGCCAACGACAAAAGGTGTTCCAATCTTCCACAGCAGGAATGTCACGCAGTCCAAAAACTGCTGATTTCTGTAAAACAGCACTGTCACGCCATACACCAGAAGAAGCAGAATGAGATACGGTAGCATTCTTTTTTTCCCTTCCAGATAACCGCCGCAGTCACGGATCACTTTTTCAGCCAGATTTCCACTGTAAAAAACCATGCTGTTTAGCATCGCATACAGCGTAAAAAACCAGATGCTGAACATAAAAGCATCCGTCCTTTTCAGAAATCCCCCGGTAATCTGCACCCTGCTCATCATCGTGACCGCCGGAAATTTCATCTGAGCCAGTGCCTCCGCGCCAAACAGCCCGATCAGGATCAGATACAGTGCTGCAAATACGCCGCCGGAAAACCAGACCGCTTTTTCTGCTGCGCCAACGCATTTCTTACGATCCGCAACATATTCTTTCAGAAACAGTACGATCGACACCATGGAATAACAGAAAAGCACATAATAGCTGCCGCTTAACACTTCTTTTCCATCCGCCATAAAAACCGGGCTCCAGTAGGCAGGCTTTACCTCCCTGCATGCCGCAAATAACATCAGAAAAAGCGGTATCATCAGAAACCAGAACAGTATCTCGTACACTCTCGCCCTGCCCTCGATCCCGCCCGCCATTCCATAAAACGCGAGCAGCAATATCAACAACAGCACCAGATAAAAGCTGATGTTTTCCACAAGCCCATTCAACATCAGCGTTGAAAACAGATACGCCGTGTACGAAGCCATAAGGATAAAATACAGAAAATATCCGCCCCAGAGCACATAACCGCATACTTTTCCACACTTCTGCTTCAAAAAGTCGGGATAATTTGTTTTCATTCCTTTCAACAGATATCTCAATAATTTCAAGTACAAAAACGTGGACAAAATCCCCGCCAGAATGCAGAAAATCCCGTCGCGTCCTGCCGTATCTGCAAGCATTGTCGGCAGCAGCAGCGTCCCCATTCCAAGAAAGTCATACGTCAGAAGGCGGAACACCTGTCTGCCTGAAATTTGATTGTTTTCTGAGAACATACTTCCCCCCTATTTTTTCCCTGAAAAAGTCAGCTTTGTACGCTCCTTCGGGTTCGCATAAACCGGGCGCCTGCGCAATCTCCGTAAAGGCTGCCTCCAGATAAAATCCCGCTCATCCTCATAGTCATTCAGATCTGCACCCACGAATGGCATGAGATACGGAATACCAAAGCTTGTCAGATGCGACAGATGGGTGAGCACTGCAAGCAGCCCAAGCAGCATGCCAAAGTAGCCAAGCCACGCACAGACCGCAATAAAAAAGAATTTCAGGATACGGAAGGCTGTGGCAAATTCTTCGTTCGGTATTGCAAAAGAACATAGCGCAGTAAAAGAGATGACGATCACCACGATCGGGCTGACCAGATTTGCCTCGACTGCCGCCTGTCCGATGATCAGACCACCCACGATCCCGATGGTATTTCCCATCGCACCGGGAAGCCGCACGCCCGCCTCCCGCAAAAGTTCAAACGACAATTCCATGATAAGCACTTCCACGACTGCCGGAAATGGGACACCCTGCCTCGCCTCGGCAAACGACAAAAGTAGTGTGGTTGGGAGTATCTGTGTATGAAAATTAGTCACTGCAAGATAAAATCCCGGCAGCGTCATTGCAAAAAAGGATGCCAGATACCGCAGGATCCGCCCGAAAGTCGCAATCTCAAAACGGCTGTAATAATCGTCACTGGTGCGGATAAATGAATTGTAGTCCGTCGGCAGTATCAGTCCGATCGGCGAATTATCGCACATCACGATCACTCTGCCCTCTAATACCGCCATGGCCGCCCGGTCAGGACGCTGCGTTGTCTGAAACTGTGGAAATGGCGAATACCATTTTTTCTCTGCCAGCTGTTCTAACATTCCGCTGTCTAATATCCCATCGATTGTGAAATCCTGCAGCCTCTTTTCAATTTCTTTTACAAGTCCCGGGTTTGCAAGATCCTCCACATACACAAGGTAGACGTTCGTGTTCGATCTAATCCCGGCCTTCAGTCCCCTCACTTTCACACGGGGCGAACGGATTCTTTTCCGGATCAGCGCCGCATTCTGCTTCACAGAATCGCAGAAACCTTCGTTGGAACCGCGGATTACTTTTTCCGAATCAACCTCTGTGATCCCCATATTCGGATAACCGTCATCCGGTATTTTCACTGCCCGGTCAAAACCGTCCACAAAAAGAATCGCCTCCCCGGTGAGCAGACCGCTCACAGCCTCCTCAATGGTCGAAAAATATGTTGCATCCGAAATTCCAAGCGCATTTTCCTGCAGTGTACAAAGGATCTCATCCCTTGTCAGTCCATTTAAGTATTTTAAAGTCTCTCCGAGTGCGGACGTTCCCATGTCCACGGACACTTCAATAAAGGTCAGATAACAGGCGGTATCCTGATTCCTGCCAAGCTTCATCTGCTTCTTTTTGATGTCCGCACAGTCATGAAAATAAAATTCCATTTCCTCTATATTTTGCGTTAAATCCGTCGATACCGGACATTTCTGATTTTCCGACATTTCCAGCTTGTTTCCTTTCTATTTGTTTCTTCTATTAAAAAAACTGCCAGCAAAACTCCTAAGTACAGTAAATAATTATGAAAATTTTGTTCATTTTTCATAATATTCACAGTGAAGATTGGAGTTTTGCCGCTTAATTGTTAAAAAAAAATACGAAAGAGGATAAGCAAAATGCTTATCCTCTTTCTAGTCTGTACGGTTTTCCATTTTTTATGCAGTTTTCCTGTCCTCCGGGCGGTCACTTCTTATTCCTGCTCCTGGATCATTGCCTTAACTGCGACTGCCTGATTCTTTACATGCTGGTGCATTGTCTCTGTCACCTGCATTTTGTTTTTGCGAACCAATCCCTCCACGATGTCTTTATGTTCTTTCATCAGTGTCGGATAATTATTCTCATCTTTCAGATATTCCACACGATAGCGGTACATCTGCTCCCGGAGGTTATTTAACATATTCACAAGCTTTGGGTTACCGGTTGACTGGTAAATAATATCGTGAAACTTTACATCCGCCTCTGCGATTTTTTTCACATTATCTGTCTTGGTGGATTCCTCAAACTCATGCATGGTCGCAACCAGCTCTTCTAACTGTTCCTCAGAAATCTGCTCACATGCAATTTTTGCCGCAAGCTCATCTAACGCTTCACGGATCTGAAGGACATCCTCCATATCTTTCTCCGTCATTTTGGCAACTTCCGCGCCTTTTCTTGGAATCGTAACGGCAAGTCCCTCCTGCTCAAGCATACGGATCGCCTCACGGATCGGTGTACGGCTGACACCAAGTTTTGCCGCAAGCTGCAGCTCCATCAGCCGCTCGCCCGGTTTTAATTCCCCTTTTAAAATAGCCTCTCTTAACGTGTTAAACACAACATCTCTCAGCGGAAGATACGCATCCATATTCAATGTTAAATCTTCTGTCATCTTTGATACCATGCCTTTCTACTTACGCGCGTTATTATAAATACTCGTTAAATATACCTGTTTTGCAAGACCGGAGGCTTTCATCGCCTCGTATGCCTCTACTGCCGTCGCTTCCTTGTCAAAAAGACCGAAAACCGTCGGACCACTGCCACTCATCATGGCATTCACAGCGCCATGCTCCATCATGTGATCTTTGATGTCTGCGATCACAGGATAAGCCGGGATTGTCACTGTCTCTAAGACATTTCCCATATCTGCTGCAATTTTATATAAATCTTTCTCTCTGATATCTGCCACAAGCCGGTCAATATCCGGGTGTACCATATCAGAGCCTAACTTCAGATTGTCATAGACGAACTTAGTAGAAACACTGATCTGCGGTTTTGCGATCAAAACAGGACATTTCACCATCGGCGGAAGCTTCGAAAGCTTCTCTCCTATGCCCTCTGCCAAAGCCGTTCCACGCATAATGCAGTACGGAACGTCTGCACCGATCTTCACACCGCGCTCCATCAGTTCTTCCCTTGTCAGTCCCAGATCAAAAATCTGGTTCATACCATATAACACTGCCGCTGCGTCCGTGCTTCCCCCTGCCATCCCGGCAGCTACCGGAATGTACTTGTGCAGCCATACATGCACGCCATCTTTTATCGCAAACTCATCCTGCAAAAGCTTTGCCGCTTTATAGACAAGATTGTTCTCATTCGTCGGCAAAAAAGAAAGATTCGTTTCCATCGTGATCTCACCGGAAGTATTCTTCGAGATCTCCAGCCTGTCAAACAAATGAATGGTCTGCATCACCATGCGGACCTCATGATAACCATCCTCTCTTTTTCGTACCACATCCAGCCCAAGATTAATCTTAGCCAGCGCCTTTACTGAAATATCCTTCATCGGTTAGTTTCTCCTTACCAAAATCGTCGCTAACACGCATTGATTGTACCTAAAATAAAACTTGTTTTTTTTGTGTTTTTTGTATACAATTAGTATCTTATCATTTTATGTCCAAAAGGTCAATCGGCACTAAACTTTTTTCTTTGCCAGTCCGATATAATTAACAGAACCATGGAAGGTTAATAACTATTCATTCAGGTGGCTGAACATTTTGTTTTCTGTAAAAACAAATGCATCCAGCTTCGCCAGACAAGGAGGATCATATGGCAATCAATTCCATTAACACTGTGACTGCTGCCGCAGCAGCATCTACACAGACAACAACAAAATCAGCAGAAAAGACATCCGAGACAACGAAAAAGGCAGCTTCTTCCAAGACAGCTTCCGGTGTCATTTATGAGAAGAGTTCTGACTCCAGGACAGACAAGGCTTCCAATAAAACAACAAGCAAGACCGACAACGCAGCGATTGTTGCAAAGTTAAAAGCTGACGCAGAGCAGCGCACTGCACAGCTCCGCAGCATCGTTGAGCAGATGATGACCAAGCAGGGTGTTGCGATCGGCACCGCAGATGATATGTGGAAATTCCTTGCAAAAGGTGATTTTACCGTATCAGCCGATGTGAAAGCACAGGCACAGGCAGATATCGCAGACGACGGTTACTGGGGTGTAGAGCAGACTTCCGACCGTATTCTTGATTTTGCAAAAGCTTTATCCGGTGATGATCCTGACAAGGCAGACGCTATGTTAGAAGCTTTCAAGAAAGGTTTCGAACAGGCAACCAAAGCATGGGGAGATAAACTTCCGGATATTTCCCAGAGAACCTACGACGCAGTTGTCGAGAAATTCAACAAATGGAAAAACGGAACAGAGGATGCTTCCACTGAGGCATAATTCATAAAAAAGACCTGTGTGTATCTATGTCATGCGAACATCATGACATGGTACACACAGGTCTTTTTCTTTTGCTTTTCAGCGGTTAAAAACTTACTATTATTCTCCTAAAAGCTTCTCAATGCTTGCGAGCTTGACGCAGACAACAAAGATGTCGATCGCAGTCGTAAGATCTTCCAGGCTTGGATAGGATGGTGAGATACGGATGACAGAATCATGCGGATCTTTTCCATATGGGAAAGGCGCACCCGCCGGAGTCATCACAACCCCTGCTTTTTTTGCTTTTGCCACAACATTTTTTGCACATCCATCCAGTGTCTCATATGTGATGAAGTATCCACCCTTCGGGCTGTACCAGCTTCCGGCTCCGAGTCCTTTTAACTCTCTTTCAAATGTATCCAGGATCATTTCAAATTTTGGACGGAGAGAATCTGCGTGTTTGCGCATATGCTCTGTGATTCCGTGGATATCTTTGAAGAAACGGACATGGCGCAGCTGGTTTACCTTATCATGACCAATGGTCTGGATCTTCAACTGTTTCTTGATATCCTCTAAGTTGTTGGCAGAAGTTGCGATCGCTGCCACACCGGAACCTGGGAATGTGATCTTGCTTGTAGAACAGAATTTGTAAACCATATCTGGGTTTCCTGCTCTCTTGCATTCTTTTAAGATCTCGATCAGATGATCCTGGTTAATATCATATAAATGATGCACGCAGTATGCGTTATCCCAGTAAATACGGAAATCTTTTGCTGCCGGTTTTAATCTTGCAAAACGGCGAACCGTCTCATCCGAATAAGTGATTCCCTGTGGATTGGAATATTTTGGCACACACCAGATACCTTTGATTGCCTCATCTTTGCTCACAAGGTCTTCCACCATATCCATATCCGGTCCGGTCGGAAGCATCGGTACGTTGATCATCTCAATGCCGAAATATTCTGTGATCGCAAAATGTCTGTCATATCCCGGTACCGGGCACAAAAATTTTACTTTATCTAATTTGCACCATGGCGTATTTCCCATTACACCGTGCGTCATGGAACGGGAGATGGTGTCATACATAATGTTAAGGCTTGAGTTACCATAAATGATGATATTGTCCGGATTACACTCGATCATATCACCGATAAGCTGTTTTGCTTCACTGATACCGTCCAGCACACCATAGTTTCTGCAGTCTGTACCATCATCACAGGTCAGATCAACACCGGAAGTCAGTACATCCATCATTCCCATCGAAAGGTCTAACTGTTCCTGGGATGGCTTACCTCTGGACATATCAAGTTTTAAGCCTCTCTGCTGGAATTTTTTGTATTCCGCTTCCAATCCTTCCTTCTCTTTCAATAACTCTTCTTTTGTCATTTCCTCGTAGGACTTCATCTCTAATTCCTCCTGCTTTTTAATATATGTAAAGATCCAATACCGGAAAAATGTGCTCTGCTCATCAGCCTGTGAAACAGAGATCATCTCATGCCCGGAATGTTCTCTTACTCCTCTTCTGGCTCACCCTTGATCTTTTTGAAATATTCACGGATCTTCTTCTCGTAGCCGTTCTCACCCGGAACGTAGAACTTCCGGTCTGTCAGTCCGTCCGGCAGATATTGCTGCTCCACATAATGATCCGGATAATCATGTGCATATTTATATCCAACACCATGCCCCAGTTTTCCGGATGACTTGTAATGTGCATCCTGTAAATGAACCGGGATCGGCGCTGTTTTCGTATTCTTTACTGCTTCCATCGCATCGAAGATCGCATTGACTGCCGAGTTGCTCTTTGGCGCACTTGCCACATACGTGACCGCCTGCGACAAAATAATCTGTGCCTCCGGCATACCGATACGCTCAACTGCCTGTGCTGCCGATGTTGCGACAACGAGTGCCATCGGATCGGCATTGCTCACATCCTCCGCTGCGCAGATCATAATCCTTCTTGCGATGAACTTAATATCTTCCCCCGCATAAAGCATTCTGGCAAGATAATAAACTGCTGCATCCGGGTCAGAGCCGCGCATGCTTTTGATAAACGCAGAGACTGTATCGTAATGGTTATCTCCTGTTTTATCATAGCGCACCACACGTTTCTGGATACATTCACTAGCTACCTCAAGTGTGATATGGATTTTTCCATCATCACTCCGCTCCGTTGTCAGAATGCCAAGTTCGATCGCTGTGAGCGCTGCTCTTGCGTCTCCGTTTGCCACATCCGCAAGAAAATCCAGTGCCTCTTCCTCAATGACTGCATCGTAAGCGCCCATTCCTTTTTCCTTATCATTCACCGCCCGGAGGATCAGCGTCTTAATATCTTCCGTGGACAGATTCTTCAGCTCAAAAATAATGGAACGGGACAAAAGCGCTCCATTCACCTCGAAATATGGATTCTCGGTCGTTGCACCAATTAAGATCACGGTTCCGTCCTCCACAAACGGAAGGAGATAGTCCTGCTGTCCCTTGTTGAAGCGGTGGATCTCATCGATAAACAGGATCGTCTTTTTGCCGTACATGCCCTGATTGTTCTTCGCCTGCGCAATGACATCCTCCATGTCTTTTTTCCCGGCGGAAGTTGCGTTGATCTGAAGGAACTCAGCGCTTGTGGTATTGGCAATGACCTTTGCCAGTGTCGTTTTTCCGGTTCCCGGCGGTCCATATAAAATAATGGAACTCAACTTGTCAGCCTTGATCGCACGGTAAAGCAGCTTGTCTTTTCCGATGATATGCTGCTGCCCTACCATCTCATCCAGCGTCGCTGGACGAAGTCTGGAAGCTAATGGCGACTCCTTTTCTCTGTTCTGTTCTCTCATATAATCAAATAAATCCATACAAAAAACCTTTCTTCTTGTCCGTGTAGTGCGTACACTTGACCATATTGAATATTCTGATTTCAAAACTTGCAATATTTGAGATCATAAATTCAATTTTTAGTATTTCATTTCAAAAATATGACGGATTTTATTCGTGAAAATTCATCGCAATTACTACATTACATGAATTTGCCCTGTTTGACAAGTGGATATTTCATTTTATCTTATTTTCCACAATTTAATTATGTTTTCTATAAGTTTTGCAATTACCTATATTGTCATTTTGACCTGTGTCATGTTTCTGAACTTAATAATATCATTATCTGTCCTTTGGATAGATAATGATATTATTGCATACATAGCCCTGCAAAAGCAACCGCTTTTATTCCGAGGATATCTAACGACAAAAAGGGGCTGTGAAAAAAGAATAGTCCCGAAAAAAAGAAAGACCAAGAGTTTATAATGAACTCAAGGTCTTTCTTTCTGTTATAATTAATTTGTGAAAAAAATTAATAACATAATCTATTCTAACCCAAAACAGGCAGTTTTGCCAATGCTAATTCAAGATTATTTGGACATCTGTGATCCAGTGCTGACTTTTGATAGATTTATGGGAGAAATCGAACTGGAGAAATATCTGAAAAATATTCCTCAACATTATACAGGAAGACTCAGATATGACCCGGTCAGCATGCTGAAAACAGTTTTGTTTGGATTTATGGCGAATGGCTATATATCATTGCGTGAACTGGAGGATCAGTGTAAAGTCAATCTCCGCTTCATGTATCTTATGGATCATCAAGCACCTTCTTACCGTACTTTCGGCTACTTCATCAACGAAGTACTTGCTGATTCCATTGAAGAAATATTTCAAGATATAAACAAAAAAATCTTCGAGACAGAGCATGTAGATCTTCAACATCTATACATTGATGGATCCAAGTTTGAAGCAAATGCGAATAAATACTCCTGGGTATGGAAAAAAGCAACCGAAAAATCCAGATACCGTCTCTTTGGTAAGATAACTACACTCTTTGAGGAAATCAATGAGGAACTTTCATGTACAGGTATGAAACTTTGTATCAATAGTGAGTACGCACCAGAGTATCTGAAGGAAGCTGCTGAACAGTATGCAGAAGTCTGGCAGATTAATGAAGCAATGTTTGTTCATGGCAGTGGACATCGCAAAACTACACAACAACGTCATTATGAGAAACTCAAAGAGTATGCTGCTAAGTTGGAAGAATACGTGGAAAAAATCAAAATCTGTGGAGAAGATCGCAACAGTTACTCGAAAACAGACCATTCAGCCACTTTTATGCGAATCAAGACAGACTACATGGGCAATGACCAGTTGCTTCCAGCTTATAATGTACAGGTCGGTGTTGCAGATGAATATATTGCTGTTGTTGATGTAAATCAGTATCGCTCAGATATGGATTGTTTTATTCCAT
>OLFV01002588.1_pt1 | contig 13095 bp, 9 predicted proteins | sample 1605551 | NCBI WGS metagenome assembly OLFV01 (sample SAMEA3888922, study PRJEB22519) | human gut metagenome | biome: human gut; feature: human-associated habitat; material: faeces | place: Denmark | collected 2011
CAAATTGTGATCGGTTCAATAGTTTGAAGCACTCAACAGTTCGCTCATATGCTTTTACAGAACAGGGAGTAGCAATGCTCTCTACCGTTCTCAGAAGTGAAACGGCTATTCGTGTAAGCATACCCATACAAAACTCTATAACGGCTGTGTCATTGAAAAAAGCGAGAGCCGCATGACCCTGAGTGGGGTCGGCGGCTCTCGCTTATGTTGTAATCAAGGGAAAAACCTTAGATGTTGCTGTCTTTGACGTCGATGTCGAGGATGTTCTTCTTGTTGGCCTCGATGCGCTCGTAATCCTCACGCGAACCAACGATGAGCTTGTCAAACTGGCGCAGACCTGTACCGGCGGGGATGCGGTGACCGCAGATAACGTTCTCCTTCATACCCTCGAGGCGGTCTTGCTTGCCACGGATGGCAGCCTCGTTGAGCACCTTGGTGGTCTCCTGGAACGAAGCGGCAGACATGAAGCTCTTGGTACCGAGGGCAGCACGGGTGATACCCTGGAGTATCTGGGTGGCTGTGGCCTGGACGGCATCGCGCACCTGGACGAGGCGCAGGTCGCGGCGCTTGAGGCTTGAGTTCTCGTCGCGCAGCTTGCGGAGAGTGATAATCTGACCAGCCTTGAGGTTCTCGGAGTCGCCGGCGTCGGTGACTACCTTCTTGCCCCAGATGCGGTCGTTCTCCTCGGCGAAGTCGAGCTTGTCTACGAGTTCCTGCTCAAGGAATGTGGTGTCGCCCGGGTCATTAATCTGAACCTTGCGCATCATCTGACGCACGATAATCTCGAAGTGCTTGTCATTGATCTTCACACCCTGGAGGCGGTAAACATCCTGTACCTCGTTGACAATGTACTCCTGTACGGCGGTGGGACCCTTGATGGCAAGGATGTCATTGGGAGTGATGACACCGTCGGAGAGTGGAGTTCCGGCACGCACGGCGTCGTGCTCCTGCACGAGCAGCTGCTTGCTCAGATTGACAAGATACTTATGGGGTTCGCCGTGCTTGGGCGTAACGATGATCTCGCGGTTACCACGCTTGAGCTTGCCCATAGTGACCTCGCCATCGATCTCAGAAACGACTGCGGGGTTAGAGGGGTTGCGGGCCTCAAAGAGCTCGGTAACTCGTGGGAGACCACCGGTGATGTCACCAGCACCTCCTACGGCACGTGGAATCTTAACGAGAGTGGCACCGGTAGATACCTTCTGTCCGTCTTCTACCACTACGTGACAGCCTACGGGGAAGTTGTAGGTACCGAGCACATTGCCGTCGGCGTCGAGCACATCGCAGGTAGGAACCTTGGTGTGGTCCTTGGCGTCGATGATAATCTTCTCGGAAAGACCGGTGGTATCGTCGGTCTCGGCCTTGAAGGTGACACCGTCGATGACGTCGTTGAAGCGCAGTGTACCAGCATACTCGGTAACGATGAGCGCATTGAAGGGGTCCCACTTGGCGATGAGGTCGCCCTGCTTGACGATGTCGCCGTGCTTGTTGTAGAGGATAGAACCGTAGGGCAGGTCGAGGGTAGAGAGGACGATATCGGTATTGGGGTCGATGAATCGGATCTCGCCCAGACGGCTTACGACCATACGGCAATCCTTGGACTCGTCGTCGCGGAAGGGAACGTCGCGCACCTCTTCAAACTCGATGCGGGCATTGTTCTTGGCAACGATGCTGGCGTTGGCGGCTGCATTACCAGCCACACCACCGGCGTGGAATGTACGCAGTGTAAGCTGTGTACCAGGCTCACCGATGGCCTGAGCGGCGATGACACCGGCAGCTTCGCCCAGCTGTACCATACGCGAGGTGGCGAGGTTGCGGCCATAGCACTTGGCGCAGATACCGCGCTTGCTCTCACAGGTAAGTACGGAGCGGATTTCTACCATCTCGATGGGTGACTTCTCGATGATGTCGGCCTTCTCCTCATTGATTTCCTCACCGGCGGCGCAGATGAGCTCGCCAGTGGTGGGATGGATGATGTCATGGACAGACACACGGCCGAGGATGCGCTCGCCGAGAGAAGATACAATCTCGTCGCCATTCTTGAGCGCACGGCACTCGAGGCCACGCAGTGTACCGCAGTCTTCCTGGGTAATGATGACATCGTGAGACACGTCGACCAGACGACGGGTAAGGTAACCGGCGTCGGCAGTCTTCATAGCGGTATCGGCAAGACCCTTACGGGCACCGTGGGAAGCGATGAAGTACTCGAGCACTGACATACCCTCCTTGAAGTTGGAGAGGATAGGATTCTCAATAATCTGAGCGCCCTCGGCACCGGCCTTCTGAGGCTTGGCCATCAGACCACGCATACCGGAGAGCTGCTTGATCTGGTCCTGAGAACCACGGGCTCCGGAGTCGAGCATCATGTATACGGCGTTGAAGCCCTGGTCGGCTTCGGTCATTTCCTTCATTAGGACATCACCCAACTCGTCGTTGACGTGGGTCCAGGCATCGATAACCTGGTTGTAACGCTCGTTGTCGGTGATGAAACCCATATTATAGTTGTTGGTAATCTCCTCGACCTCACGCTGTCCCTTCTCTACGATAGCTTCCTTCTCAACAGGGATGATGATATCGTCGAGGTTGAACGACAGACCGGCTACATAAGACATGTGGTAACCCAGGTTCTTGATGCCGTCAAGGAAGGCGCAGGCGCGAGCCATACCGACTGCCTTGATAACGCGGGCGATGATGCCACGGAGTGACTTCTTGGAGATGATTTCATTGACGAAGCCCAGTTCATCGGGGATAATCTGATTGACTACCACGCGGCCAACAGAGGTCTCGACAATATGCTTGACGGGCTGACCCTCAACGATATCGTCGACGAGCACCTTGACAGGAGCGTGGAGGTCGCACTTGCCGTCGTTGTAGGCGATGATGGCCTCTTCGGGACCGTAGAAGCTCAGACCCTCGCCCTTGGCTCCGGGACGGAGCTTGGTGATATAGTAGAGACCGAGCACCATGTCCTGAGAAGGCACGGTGATAGGAGCGCCGTTGGCAGGGTTGAGGATGTTGTGGCTCTGGAGCATCAATATCTGTGCCTCGAGTACAGCCTCGTTGCTCAAGGGAAGGTGAACAGCCATCTGGTCACCGTCGAAGTCGGCATTGAACGCAGTACATGCCAGCGGGTGGAGCTGGATAGCTTTGCCCTCGATGAGCTTGGGCTGGAAGGCCTGGATACCCAGACGGTGCAGTGTAGGAGCACGGTTGAGGAGCACGGGGTGACCCTTCATGACATTCTCGAGGATGTCCCAGATGACGGGCTCACGACGGTCTACTATCTTCTTGGCGCTCTTGACAGTCTTGACGATGCCACGCTCGATGAGCTTGCGGATGATGAATGGTTTGTAGAGCTCGGCGGCCATCAGCTTGGGCAAACCGCACTCTCCCATCTTGAGTTCAGGACCAACGACGATAACCGAACGGGCTGAATAGTCGACACGCTTACCGAGAAGGTTCTGACGGAAGCGACCCTGCTTACCCTTGAGTGAGTCGGAGAGTGACTTGAGCGGACGGTTGCTCTCGCTCTTCACGGCACTGGCCTTGCGAGAGTTGTCGAAGAGTGAGTCGACAGCCTCCTGGAGCATACGCTTCTCGTTGCGGAGAATCACCTCGGGAGCCTTGATTTCGACGAGTCTCTTCAGACGGTTGTTGCGGATGATGACACGACGGTAGAGGTCGTTGAGGTCGGATGTGGCAAAGCGGCCACCGTCGAGAGGTACGAGCGGACGAAGCTCGGGGGGAATGACGGGAAGTATCTTCATAATCATCCACTCGGGCTTGTTGACCTCCTTGGACGAGCGGAAAGCCTCGACAACCTGCAGGCGCTTCAGAGCCTCGGTCTTGCGCTGCTGGCTGGAGTCATTGTTGGCTCGGTCGCGCAGCTCGTAAGAGATAGAGTCGAGGTCGAGGTCGGTAAGGAGGTCGCGGATAGCCTCGGCACCCATCTTGGCGATGAACTTGTTGGGATCATCGTCGGGGAGGAGCTGGTTGTTGGGGTCGAGCTGGGTATCGAGAATATTCAGATACTCGTCTTCGGTGAGAAGGTCCATGCGGTGAGAACCGTTGATCTCGAGTCCGTCTTTGTCGGTGCGGCCCTCAAAGGCTCCGGGCTTGATGACGATATACTTCTCGTAGTAGACTACAGCGTCGAGCTTCTTGGTAGGCATTCCGAGCAGATAGCCAATCTTGTTGGGCAGTGAACGGAAATACCAGATATGTGCGATGGGCACTACCAGTTCGATATGACCTGAGCGCTCGCGGCGTACCTTCTTCTCGGTAACCTCGACACCGCATCGGTCGCAGACGATACCCTTGTAGCGTATGCGCTTGTACTTGCCGCAGGCGCACTCATAGTCCTTGGTAGGACCGAAGATGCGCTCGCAGAAGAGTCCGTCACGCTCTGGCTTATAGGTACGATAGTTAATCGTCTCTGGTTTGGTAACCTCGCCAAACGAATTTTCCAGGATTTCTTCGGGAGAAGCCAATCCGATGGTAATCTTCGTAAAATTATTCTTTATTTTTGTATCTTTCTTAAAAGCCATTGTCTTGAAATAATTAAGGGTTCTCGTTTAATCAAGTTTGATACTCAAACCAAGACCACGGAGTTCGTGGAGAAGTACGTTGAGTGACTCGGGGATACCGGGAGTAGGCATGGCATCGCCCTTGACGATAGCCTCGTAAGCCTTGGAACGTCCTACGACGTCATCACTCTTGATGGTCAGAATCTCCTGGAGCACATGGCTTGCACCGAATGCCTCAAGAGCCCAAACCTCCATCTCTCCGAAACGCTGACCACCAAACTGGGCTTTACCACCGAGTGGCTGCTGGGTAATCAAGCTGTACGGACCGATAGAACGGGCGTGCATCTTGTCTTCTACCATGTGGCCGAGCTTCAAGAAGTAGGTCATACCGATGGTAGCGGGCTGGTCGAACTTCTCGCCGGTCTCACCATCATATATATAGGTAGAGCAGAGGCGGGGCAGACCTGCCTTGTCGGTCCACTCGGAGAGGTCGTTGAGCTTGGCACCGTCGAAGATAGGAGTGGCAAACTTGACACCGAGCTTCTTACCGGCAGCACCGAGGATGGCCTCGAAGATCTGACCGAGGTTCATACGAGAGGGCACACCCATAGGGTTGAGCACCAGGTCTACAGGACGTCCGTCCTCGAGGAAAGGCATATCCTCGGCACGTACGACCTTGGAAACGATACCCTTGTTACCGTGACGACCGGCGAGCTTGTCGCCCACCTGAATCTTACGCTTCTTGGCGATATAGACCTTGGCCATCTGCAGGATGCCTGAAGGCAGCTCGTCGCCAATGGTGATGGCAAACTTGCGGCGCTTCAGCTCGGCATCGAGCTGCTTGTACTTGCGGATATAGTTCATGATGAGCTTCTGGATAAGGCCGTCGGTATGCTCGTCGCCAGTCCAGCCATTGCTCTGGATGCCGTCGTACTCGAGGTTCTTCAGCGCAGTAGCGGTGAAGGTAGAACCCTTGGAAATGATTTCGGCACCGGTATAGTCCTTGATACCCTCACACTTCTTGTCTTCGGTGAGTTCAAGGAGCTTGTCAACGAGGATATCCTTCAGGTCCTCATTCTTTGCCTCGTATTCCTCGTCAATCTTGGCCAGAACAATCTTGTCCTGCTTCTTGGACTCACGGGTCTTGATGGCACGAGAGAAGAGCTTCTTGTCGATAACCACACCGCTGAGTGATGGATTGGCCTTGAGTGAAGAGTCCTTCACATCGCCGGCCTTGTCGCCGAAGATGGCGCGCAGCAGCTTCTCCTCGGGTGATGGGTCGCTCTCGCCCTTGGGCGAAATCTTACCGATGAGCACATCGCCAGGCTCTACGCGGGCTCCGACGCGGATAACACCATGATCGTCAAGGTCCTTGGTAGCCTCTTCGCTCACATTGGGGATATCAGAGGTAAACTCTTCCACACCACGCTTGGTCTCACGCACGTCGAGTGAATACTCGTCGACATGTACTGAAGTGAGCACATCCTCACTTACCAGGCGCTCAGAGATAACGACGGCGTCCTCATAGTTGTAACCCTTCCATGGCACGTAGGCTACAAGCAGGTTGCGACCCAAGGCCAGCTCACCATTCTCGGTGGCATAACCCTCGGTGAGGATATCACCGGCTTTCACACGCTGACCCTTGTCGCAGATAGGACGAAGGTCGATGGTCATATTCTGGTTGGTACGACGGAACTTGGGAATGCGATACTCCTTGAGAGCAGGCTCGAAGCTGACGAAGTCTTCCTCCTCGGTGCGGTCGTAAAGAATACGGATGGTGGTGGCGTCAACATACTCGATGACACCGTCGCCCTCGGCGGTAATCATGGTGCGCGAGTCCTCGCAGACCTTCTTCTCCAGACCGGTACCTACGATAGGTGCATCGTTGTGGAGCAATGGCACTGCCTGGCGCATCATGTTACATCCCATCAGCGCACGGTGACCGTCATCGTGCTCGAGGAAAGGAATAAGACCTGCTGAAACAGAAGCAATCTGCTGGGGAGCAACGTCCATGTAATCTACCTGGGTAGGAGCAACTACTGGATAGTCGGCATCCTGACGGCACTTTACAACCTTGCGGATGAAGTTGCCCTCGGGAGTAAGGGGCGCATTGCCCTGACCGATAATCTTGGCCTCTTCCTCCTCTGCGGTAAGGTATACCACGTCCTTGTTGTCCATGTCAGCCTTGCCGTCAACAATCTTACGGTAAGGTGTAACGATGAAGCCGAGGTCGTTAATCTTGGCATACAAACAGAGTGATGAAATAAGACCGATGTTAGGACCTTCAGGACTCTCGATAGGACACAGACGGCCGTAGTGAGTATAGTGTACGTCTCGAACCTCGAAGCCGGCACGCTCACGAGAAAGACCGCCAGGACCAAGGGCCGAAAGACGACGCTTGTGGGTAACCTCAGCAAGAGGGTTGGTCTGGTCCATGAACTGGCTCAGAGGGTTGGTACCGAAGAATGAATTGATAACGCTCGAGATGGTCTTGGCGTTAATCAGATCGGTAGGAGTAAACACCTCATTGTCGCGAACGTTCATGCGCTCACGGATGGTACGGGCCATACGGGCAAGACCGATAGAGAACTGGTTGGCCAACTGCTCGCCTACCGTGCGTACACGGCGGTTGCTCAGGTGGTCGATATCGTCAACGGTAGCATTGGAGTTGACGAGTTGGATGAGATATTTGATAATCTCGATGATATCTTCCTTGGTAAGCACGCGGACATCAGACTCGGTGTTCAGGCCCAACTTCTTATTGATACGGTAGCGGCCCACCTCACCCAAGTCGTAACGCTTGTCAGAGAAGAACAGATTCAGGAATACTTCCTTGGCACTGGCATCATCGGCTGGGTCAGCATTACGCAGCTGGCGATAGATGTAGAGCACGGCCTCCTTCTCAGAGTTAGAGGGGTCTTTGGCCAAAGTATTGAAGATGATAGAATACTTGTTGCCGGCTTCGGCATCCTTGTGCAGGAGAATGCTCTGAGCTCCACTTTCCAGAATCTCAGGTATCATCTCCTCGGTGATGACAGTCTCGCGCTCAACGATAACCTCCGAACGGTCGATAGATACTACTTCACCAGTATCCTCGTCCACGAAGTCCTCGTTCCAACGAGTCACCACGCTACCGGCAACCTTGCGGCCTACGCAGGCCTTGAGGTTCTTCTTGTTGACCTTTACCTCCTCGGCAAGGTCGAAGATGCGCAGAATGTCCTTATCGCTTTCATAACCGATGGCACGCAGCAGTGTCGTAACAGGCAATTTCTTCTTACGGTCGATATAAGCATACATTACATTATTTATATCGGTCGCAAACTCAATCCAAGAACCCTTGAATGGAATGATACGTGCGCTGTAAAGCACAGTACCGTTGGCATGCACACCCTGACCGAAGAACACACCCGGTGAACGGTGCAGCTGGGCAACTACAACGCGCTCAGCACCGTTGATAACGAATGTACCGTTGCTTGTCATGTAAGGAATGGTACCGAGGAACACGTCCTGGATGACGGTTCCGAAATCCTCGTGGTCGGGGTCGGTACAAAACAGCTTCATCTTAGCCTTCAAAGGCACACTATATGTAAGGCCACGCTCCAGACACTCGTCTATGGTGTAACGCGGCGGATCAATATAGTAATCCAAGAACTCAAGAACGAAGTTATTGCGAGTATCTGTGATAGGGAAGTTCTCAGCGAACACCTTATACAGACCGTCATTCTTGCGTTCTTCAGGCGGAGTTTCCAACTGTAAAAAGTCCTTGAAAGACTTCAACTGCACATCGAGAAAATCCGGGAAAGGGTACGGATTATGCACGCTGGCAAAATTTACTCTGTTATCGACAATTTTTGTAGCCATAAATGAATTAAATGATCTGTTATAAAAGCCCGAAAGAGCGGGCTGGGCATCAGCGTCTATAGAAAGACACAAAAAGGTTAGGACTCACCGACTGGGCAAATCCTAACCATATTTAAGAGAAAACAGAGTTCTTGTTACTTGAGCTCTACCTTAGCGCCAGCTTCCTCGATAGCCTTCTTCAGGTTCTCAGCCTCTTCCTTAGAGAGACCTTCCTTAACTGTAGCAGGAGCAGCGTCTACGAGATCCTTAGCCTCTTTCAGGCCAAGACCGCAAGCCTCCTTAACAGCCTTAACTACCTGGAGCTTTGTAGCACCTACCTCAGCGAGGACAACATCGAAAGATGACTTCTCCTCAGCTGCGACTGCACCACCAGCAGCAGGACCAGCAGCAACAGCAACAGCTGCAGCTGCGGGCTCAATACCGTACTCGTCCTTCAGGACTGTTGCCAACTCATTTACTTCCTTAACAGTAAGATTTACTAATTCTTCTGCAATAGCTTTAATGTCTGCCATTTTATTCTAAATTTTAATTGTTCTTGTAATAAATATATCTTTGACTTTATGTAATTGTAATTGTTACATTGCAATTATTATTCAGGACGCTCGCCTAAAGTCTTGAGCACACCGTGGATGGTGTTTGCGCCTGACTGAAGAGCAGAAACAACGTTCTTGGCGGGAGACTGAAGCAAAGCAACAATATCTGCGATAACTTCGTTCTTGCTCTTGATAGCCACGAGTTCCTCGAGCTGGTTGGCTCCAAAGAAACCCTCCTCTGCGTAAGCAGCCTTAAGTGCGGGGATACCCTCTTTGGTATATTCCTTAAGCAACTTGGCAGGTACATTCGCTGTATGAGCGAAGAGGACGGCGGTGCTACCCTTCAGGCTACCGTAGAGCTCAGAGAAATCAATCTCAGACTCTTCCATTGCCTTGTGGAGAAGGGTGTTCTTCACAACGACCATCTTAATTTCACTCTTGAAGCACTGGCGACGAAAATCACTGGTCTTCTCAGCATTCAATCCTGTTACGTCAACAAGATAGAAATGGGGATATTCCTTGAGTTTCTGTCCAAGCTCTGCTATAATAGTATCTTTAAGTTCTTTCTTCATTGTACAAAACTTTTAGAGTTATTCAACTGATTTAGGATCAATCTTGATACCCTTACTCATAGTGCTTGAAATAAAGATACTCTTGATATATGTACCTTTAGCAGCAGCAGGCTTCAACTTGATAACGGTCTGGATAAACTCCTTAGCGTTACCATAAATCTGCTCGGCGGTCATATTAACCTTACCGATAGAGGTGTGGATGATACCAGCCTTATCTACCTTGAAGTCAATCTTACCCTGCTTAACGTCCTTAACTGCCTTAGCAACATCCATAGTTACAGTACCGCTCTTGGGGTTAGGCATAAGACCACGAGGACCGAGTACACGGCCGAGGGGACCTACTTTACCCATGCAAGAGGGCATTGTGATGATGACATCGATATCTGTCCATCCGCCTTTGATCTTCTCGATATATTCATCAAGACCAACGTAGTCGGCACCTGCCTCCTTGGCAGCTGCTTCCTGATCGGGAGTACAGAGGGCGAGTACACGCGTAACCTTACCTGTTCCGTTAGGAAGAGATACTACGCCACGAACCATCTGGTTTGCCTTACGGGGGTCAACACCAAGACGAACGTCCACGTCAACAGAAGCCTCAAACTTGGTAGTGGTAATTTCCTTTACCAGCTCTGTAGCCTCCTTGAGTGTGTACATCTTCCCTGCTTCAACCTTCTCAGCGACTGATTTTTGATTTTTTGTCAGTTTACTCATCTTTAATTGAAGTTTTTAAATTATTCTCCAGGGAAGTCCCCTTTTACAGTGATACCCATACTGCGAGCAGTACCGGCAACAAGTCTCATAGCGCTCTCGATAGTGAAACAGTTCAAGTCAGCCATCTTGTCTTCGGCGATAGCCTTAACCTGATCCCAGGTTACGGTTGCCACCTTCTGACGGTTGGGCTGGGCTGAACCACTCTTTACCTTGGCCACCTCTTTCAACTGCACAGCTGCGGGAGGAGTCTTGATAATAAAGCTGAAAGACTTGTCTGTATAATAAGTGATAACAACAGGAAGTATCTTACCTGCCTTATCCTGGGTTCTGGCGTTGAACTCTTTGCAGAATCCCATAATGTTGATACCCTTAGAACCCAAAGCAGGACCTACGGGTGGTGAAGGATTCGCAGCGCCACCTTTAATCTGTAATTTGATTAATCCAGCAACTTCTTTAGCCATTTTTGTTAATAATTGATTTTTTGTTAATTATCAGTCTGAAGAGTGGAAGCCTCTCGACTTGTTAGGAAGACACACCGTAACAATATGCGCCTATCCTTCTTTTTCTACTTGCATGAAATTCAACTCAAGCGGTGTCTTGCGTCCGAAGATTTTCACCATAACCTTGAGCTTGCGCTTTTCGGTGTTCACCTCTTCGATGATACCGGTAAATCCGCTGAAAGGACCGTCGGTAACCTTGACAACCTCGTTTACCTCGTAAGGGATATTTACGTCTGCGGCAAACTCAGCTTCCTCAGCAGCACCGAGCATACGGTTGATATCGCTCTGGGGAACAGGTGATGGATTGTCAAGACCTCCGAGAAAACCTAAACAGTTGGGCATAAAACGCAAAGTATGTGCGACATCACCGATAAGTGTTGCCTGCACAAAAACATATCCCGGCAGAGAGATTTTTTCCTTCTCCACGCGACGACCGTTGCGCTGAGAATATGTCTTCTCTGTAGGAATAAGTACCTGAGCTACATTAGCACTGAGCAAATCGTTGTGTTTGATTTCGGCCTCAATATATTCTTTGAGCTTGGCCTCCTTGCCACTAACAGCGCGCAGTACATACCAATTCATTCCAGTTTCTGCCATTGTTACCTTTAATTAGGATAGATGGTAGTCATCACAAAACGGAAAAAACTATCCATTGCGAAAACAACAAGAGCCACCACAACAGAAGCAGACAGCACAACAACAGCGCTATGCGTCAGCTCAGCGTATGACGGCCAAGTGGTCTTATGTACAAGTTCGTTATAACAAGCCTTGCAATAATTTCCTATTTTCTTAAACATATATTTTTTATTTTTGCACGGGCTGGAGGGCTCGAACCCCCGACACCTGGTTTTGGAGACCAGTGCTCTACCAACTGAGCTAAACCCGTAAGAAAGTCTCCGCAACCGCAGCTGCGGAGACTTGTATTTAGTTTTTCAACTAATTCTCTGATTACTTAACGTCGTCGAGGATAGCTGTGATCTGACCAGAACCTACTGTACGACCACCCTCACGGATAGCGAAACGGAGACCCTCGTTCAGAGCAACCTTGTAAATCAAGGTAACCTCAATCTCTACGTTGTCACCAGGCATTACCATCTCAACTCCCTCAGGAAGTTTGATTTCACCGGTACAGTCCATAGTACGGAGATAGAACTGAGGACGATACTTGTTACCGAATGGAGTATGACGGCCACCCTCTTCCTTCTTCAATACGTAGATAGAAGCCTTGAAGTGATCGTGAGGAGTGATAGCACCGGGGTGCACAACTACCATACCACGCTTAACCTCGTTCTTGTCGATACCACGGAGAAGCAGGCCTACGTTGTCACCAGCCTCACCCTCAGCAAGAATCTTGCGGAACATCTCAACACCAGTGATAACTGACTTCTTGTCCTCACCGAGACCGAGCAGCTGAACTTCGTCACCTACCTTACACTTACCAGTCTCGATACGACCTGTAGCAACAGTACCACGGCCAGTGATTGAGAACACGTCCTCAACAGGCATCAAGAAAGGCTTATCAACCTCGCGAACAGGCTCCTGGATCCATGTGTCAACAGTATCCATCAGTTCGAGAACCTTGTCCTCCCACTTCTCAACGCCATTCAGAGCACCGAGTGCAGAACCGCGGATGATAGGAGTATCCTCTTCATAGCCATACTGCTCGAGAATCTCGTGAAGCTCCATCTCAACGAGCTCCAGCATTTCCTCGTCGTCTACCATATCGCACTTGTTCAGGAATACTACCAGACGGGGAACGTTTACCTGACGAGCGAGAAGCACGTGCTCACGAGTCTGAGGCATAGGACCATCAGTAGCAGCACAAACCAGGATAGCACCGTCCATCTGAGCAGCACCAGTAACCATGTTCTTTACATAGTCAGCGTGACCGGGGCAGTCAACGTGTGCATAGTGACGTTTAGCTGTTTCATACTCAATGTGAGCAGAGTTGATAGTGATACCACGCTCTTTCTCCTCAGGAGCGTTGTCGATCTGGTCAAATGACTTAACATCCTCGCCAGTACCCAGTCTCTTGTGAAGAACGAGAGAGATGGCAGCTGTCAAAGTAGTCTTACCGTGGTCAACGTGACCGATAGTACCGATGTTTACATGCGGTTTGGTACGTACGAATTCTTCTTTAGCCATAGCTTTGATATTTAATTTTTATAATGAAAATCAGTTTAAATTAATATATTGTTTGTTTTCCATATCCTTTCCGTTCTGCCGGAATGAGATAAGAATTAGAGCTGTAACTGAGAGTTGAACTCAGGACCTCTTCCTTACCAAGGAAGTGCTCTACCACTGAGCTATTACAGCATTGTTGAGCGGAAAACGGGGCTCAAACCCGCGACCCCCAGCTTGGAAGGCTAGTGCTCTATCAACTGAGCTATTT
>OLFV01002591.1_pt1 | contig 13080 bp, 8 predicted proteins | sample 1605551 | NCBI WGS metagenome assembly OLFV01 (sample SAMEA3888922, study PRJEB22519) | human gut metagenome | biome: human gut; feature: human-associated habitat; material: faeces | place: Denmark | collected 2011
CTACGTCTGCTCCCCTCTGTCTGTGAACAGATAATTATTCAGCAGACCCTAATTATAAGGGATAAGAGGAAAGCGCTCATTATATACTTCAGCTTTTTGGGTCCTTTTACTATATATACAATTAGTGACACTGCCGACACCAAGACGTAAAATGCCGAACATACCAATGCAGGCTTAATGGTCAAGCCGTAGGAGCCAAAGAGGTGAAGGCTGAAGAGAATGATTGAGATAGGCGCAAAGGTTAGAAAGATGAGCTGTCGGAAGTAGTCACGGCGCCCCACCATTGTGCGATCAAAATACATATGTAGGCGATTGTTCATATTTCTAAGTTAAGTATTCTACCATGCAAAGGTAGTATTTTTTTATTGATTTTGCGTCTTTTGCGTCTCTTTTTTATGTTTTTGCGTCATTTTGCGTCTGCCTAAAATTAAGCAGATATGATTATTATTGGTAAATTTGCACAGATATGTGGGCATCTCTATATATGTCTATTGACTTTTCGATTAATTATCAACAATAAATATATGAAAAAAGTTATATTACAAAATCACTGGTCGCTTGCCGACCGCTTTTTGAATGAAAGAGTGTTTAATCGCTTTTTTATTCAGTTTTCATTAGTTATATTCGTTTGGTTGCTCATGCCGACCCGTATGATAGCCCAGACACCAGTATCTGATTCTCGTTCAGATCTGATTAGTGTTGATGATGGCATTACTATAGAGTCGATTACAGATGTAGGCGATAATCCTTGGGAGTTGCTGGATTTTAATGCCGAAGGAATGGATAATATAGACATTACTATTCCTGCCGACAGTAAGGGACTCATGTCAAGCAACTATAATAAGAATAATAGCAAATCTGAGTGTATCATCAAAATCAACTCCAACAGTGCCTTTGTCCTTTCTTTTGATTATGCCGTTTCATCTGAAGGAAGCTGGGACCCTCTTATCGTTTATTTGGATAAAAATAAAATAGACGAAATTGGACTCAAAACCCAAAAGAGGCAAAAGAACTGCCAGGTCGTATTAAATGCGGGTAGTCATGAATTGACTTTAAGTTATCAGAAGGATGGCTCGCAATATGGTGGTGCCGACCGCGGATTCGTATATAATATGAAAGCGTTAAAACAAAATGAACTTTATGCTGGCATATATGATTCTGCCACCAAGAAATATACTTTCAAGGAAGTCTCGGTTGAAGAAGTAAGTCAAAACGAAAATGCACATCTGATATATGATGGGATGAAAATATCCGACCTACCTAATTATGCTTCTTTGGAGAAGGTCGTTTTTGAAGAAAGTTTCAAAAAATTCGAACCTACAACATTAAGTTCATTTTTCGAAGGACTTGAATCTTTAACGTCAATAATTGGGTTGGAAAATCTTAATACAACTCATGTAACGGATATGAGTAAAATGTTCTATAATTGTTATAATCTTAGTTCGCTTAACTTGTCGCAATTCAACACTGGAAATGTAGAAAAGATGAATGAAATGTTCTATTACTGCCGGGGACTTAATTCGCTTGACTTGTCTGCTTTCAACACAACTAAGGTAAATAACATGTATAGAATGTTTTATTATTGCTTTGTAAGAACAATAGATTTGTCGAGCTTTAATACAGCCAATGTGGAGAATATGGATGAAATGTTTGCTGGTGCAAGCTTGGTGGTAAATATCTATACAAGCGAATCGTTCAAAACAGACAAGTTGATGACTTCAAAATATATGTTCTACCTTTGCACAAAGCTTCCTAATTTCAACAAAGACGAAGTTGATGCAACACATGCCAACTATGGAGCAGGAGGTTATTTCAAGAAGATTGTAGGTCAAAAAGGCAGTGTAACGTTGGGGGCAAATGGCGAACCGTTGGCTGTGGCAGAACTTACGCTCACCGATGATTACGACTTTAAAGCATACGAGTCCTTTATAGCAACTTCTGCTTCTTATCGTCGCACACTGAAGGAAGGCACTACATGGGCAACGCTCTGCCTGCCTTTCGAGGTATCGCTCGACAATCGGAACTTCCGTGCCTTTAAGCTGCTTTCGGCTGATGAGGCTAAAAATACCATAGAGCTGGAAGAGATTACGACAAGCATCGCTGCTGGTACTCCTGTCATCATCAAGATGAACGAAGGAGAAACAAAGCTCAAATTCACTGTAGCCAACAAGGCGATTGCAAAAGATGTTCAGACCTCAGAAACTGCTGACGGCAACTATCAGCTCCAGGGTCTCTACACCCAAAAGTTGTTCGACAAGGCTGCTGACAATAACTGCTATATCGTGAAGGGCAACAAGCTGATGAACCCTGCCAAACTGTTGGAAAATACCAATAATAAGACTGTTGGCAGCAAGCCGTTCCGTGCTTACATGGTAGACAAATCTTCTGCTCCTGCTGCTGGTGCCAAGATGTTCAGTATCGGCTTCGACAACGACGGTACAACAGCCATCGACAACCTCAACACCATTGCAGACGACAATGCCATATACTACGACCTGCAGGGCCATCGCCTCAACGCTCCTCAAAAGGGCATTAACATCGTGAAACGTGGCAACAAGACAATGAAAGTTATCATCAAATAAACATTGAACGCTATGAAAAAGAAAGAATATATAAAGCCCGAACTGAATGTCTACCAAATGGAGACACAAGCCATCCTCGCTGGCTCTTATATCGAGAAAGCAAAGGATGAGGATTATAGCGAAGAGTCGGTTAAAGGCTATCGCGATACTTGGGGCAATATTTGGGCAGACTAAAAAGAATCCCCTCCCCCGCGCCGCGCCCGCGCGGCTTTCCCCTCCCCGTGGGAGAGGGGAGTGAATGGCCTTGCTAACTATGGATTATAATACGTAACTATGTTCATGGAGGACGGGGCACGGAGACCCCCGTCCTACTTGAAGATGGTTTTTCTTGTTGCTGGAGGACGGTGTATTTTTGATTAGGGGGCTTACTTTTGAACATACAAACCCCGAAGTTCTAATTTTACAAGGCTTTGGCGAGGATATTTATGTCCTTTTGAACTTTTAGAGTAGAAGATTGATCAGACTTTACCCCTTTCTTTAAAGATTAACCATTACATTAACTTTCAATATAATACCTCATGGCCCTCATGTCATGAGGCATTTTCGTTTCATTTTGCGTCTTTTGCGTCTCTTTTTTATGTCTTTGCGTCATTTTGCGTCTGCATAAAAATAAGGAAGTATCATTATTATTGGTAAATTTACAGATTGATTGATGTGCTCCTCACGTCTATAACTTTTGATTTTATCAATAACAAATATTTGAATATGAAAAATTTTACTTTTAAAAAAAACGTGATGCATGGACTTGCTATCAAGTTTATGCTCCTTATGGTGTTCCTACTGGGCATAGGTACAAGTAACGCTTTGGCAGAAAAGAAACCATACGCGGTGTTTGATGATGCGACAAAAACGCTCACATTCAAGTATGAAGAAAAGAAAACACTCGGGACAAAAGAATATGAGTTGAATCGGGGGACGAATTTCCCCGCCTGGTGTGATTTACATAAATCAGAAATTACTAAGGCTGTATTTGCCCCTTCTTTTGCAGAAGCTCGACCTACCACTTGCGCATATTGGTTCGGTTCTTGTAAAAAACTGAAAAACATTGAAGGTATCGAGTTTTTGAACACAGAGAAAGTTAAAGACATGAGGGGCATGTTCTACGAATGTATATGCCTTGAAAATCTTGACCTGTCAAAATTCGACACGAAGAATGTGACAAATATGAGAAATATGTTTTATAATTGCCAAAAACTCAAAACCCTCGACTTGTCAAGCTTCGAGACTGATATGGTGACGAACATGGAATCCATGTTCTATAATTGTATATTACTCAACACCCTTAAACTCACAAATAAGTTCAACACACAGAAGGTAGAGGATATGTGCTCCATGTTCAATAGCTGCAAAGAACTTAAAACAATCAATTTGTCAGGCTTCGACACGCAGAACGTGGAGGATATGAGCTACATGTTCAATCTTTGCAAAAGTTTGGAATCTCTCGACTTGTCAAACTTCAACACGCTGAAAGTAACCCTTATGGATAACATGTTCAATCAATGCTTACAACTAACCTCACTCGACTTGTCAAACTTCGATACACCGAAAGTGACGGATATGAGCAACATGTTCTTTTATTGTACAGGATTAAAGACCATTGATATCAGCAACTTCAATACGCAAGCTGTAAAAAACATGAAATCTATGTTCAGATACTGCACTAACCTCGCAACTATTTATGTTGGTGAGAATTTTGTAACGACCAATGCAAGATATAGTGATAATATGTTCGATAATTGTCAATTGCTCAAGGGTGCTCTTCCAGAGTATAACGCAAATAAAACCGACCACAGATTCGCCAATTACAAGACTGGCTATTTCAGCAAGCTGGTAGGAAAGAATGGTAACGACAAGATAGGAGCTGCGGGGGAACCTCTTGCAGCGTACAATCTCGCTCTTGACGACAACAAGGACTTCGTGGCTTACGAGCCATTCGCAGCCAAGGAAGCCTCTTATAGCCGCTCGATGAAGACTGGCACCACATGGGCTACGCTCTGTCTGCCTTTCGAGGTGTCGCTTGATGGTCGGAACTTCCGTGCCTTCAAGCTGCTTTCGGCTGATGAGGTTAAAAATACCATAGAGCTGGAAGAGATTACGACAATCATCCCTGCTGGCACGCCTGTCATCATCAAGATGACGAACGGAGCAACAGTGCTCAACTTCTCTGAAGCCGACAAGGCGATTGCAAAAGATGTTCAGACCTCAAAAACTGCTGACGGCAACTATCAGCTCCAGGGTCTCTATACCCAAAAGTTGTTCGACAAGGCTGCTGATAACAACTGCTATATCGTGAAGGGCAACAAGCTGATGAACCCTGCCAAACTGTTGCAGAATACCAATAAAGAGACTGTTGGCAGCAAGCCGTTCCGTGCTTACATGGTAGACAAATCTTCTGCTCCTGCTGCTGGTGCCAAGATGTTCAGTATCGGCTTCGACAACGACGGTACAACAGCCATCGACAACCTCAACACCATTGCAGACGACAATGCCATATACTACGACCTGCAGGGCCATCGCCTCAACGCTCCTCAAAAGGGCATTAACATCGTGAAACGTGGCAACAAGACAATGAAAGTTATCATCAAATAAACATTGAACGCTATGAAAAAGAAAGAATATATAAAGCCCGAACTGAATGTCTACCAAATGGAGACACAAGCCATCCTCGCTGGCTCTTATATCGAGAAAGCAAAGGATGAGGATTATAGCGAAGAGTCGGTTAAAGGCTATCGCGATACTTGGGGCAATATTTGGGCAGACTAAAAAGAATCCCCTCCCCCGCGCCGCGCCCGCGCGGCTTTCCCCTCCCCGTGGGAGAGGGGAGTGAATGGCCTTGCTAACTATGGATTATAATACGTAACTATGTTCATGGAGGACGGGGCACGGAGACCCCCGTCCTACTTGAAGATGGTTTTTCTTGTTGCTGGAGGACGGTGTATTTTTGATTAGGGGGCTTACTTTTGAACATACAAACCCCGAAGTTCTAATTTTACAAGGCTTTGGCGAGGATATTTATGTCCTTTTGAACTTTTAGAGTAGAAGATTGATCAGACTTTACCCCTTTCTTTAAAGATTAACCATTACATTAACTTTCAATATAATACCTCATGGCCCTCATGTCATGAGGCATTTTCGTTTCATTTTGCGTCTTTTGCGTCTCTTTTTTATGTCTTTGCGTCATTTTGCGTCTGCATAAAATTGAGCAAGCAATATTATTCTTGGTAAATTTGCACAGATATGTGGGCATCTCTATATATGTCTATTGCCTTTTCGATTAATTATCAACAATAAATAAACATGAAAAATTTTACAATTTCAAAACCATGGTCTAACACAACAGACCTTTTCTCAACTCTTGCTGTCAAGAGCCGCAAGCTCTCTATGCTTTGGTTGATGTTACTCACGTTGTTGTTTGTGCCTACACGTATGGTGGCGCAGACTACAACAGAAGTGTTCAATAGCTTGGATGGTATAACCAATGTTACCATTACTGACAAAGGCAGTTATCCTTGGCAGATGCTGGACTCGAATGACAAAGGGATGGAGAATGTCTCTTCCTATTTTACAAAAGAAAGCAAGGGACTGATGTCAAGTAATTATAATAAATCAAATACTACTTCTGAGACTGTGATAGAATTTAATGTAGAAAAGTCTATATTATTTTCGTTCAAATATCTCGTGTCGTCAGAACAAAAATGGGATGTATTCACTATTACTTTAGATGGAAAAAAGCTTGAGGGTATTAGCGGTACAAGCCAAAATGAGTATAAAAGAATATTATCTGTTGGCAAACATTCTTTGACGTTATCTTACAAGAAAGACCGAAGTACAAATAAAGGTGCTGACCGTGCGTTCATATACGATTTAAAAACTTCAACCACAATTGATGGCTATGTGGCAGAGTACGATGCCACTAACTATACATTGACTTTCAAAAAAATCGCTTCTATCAATTCGGAACCCATTGATTTGAACCGTATAGTTATGGTGAATAACAAACAGACGGTGATCAATCTGTGCTCCCTTTTAGGTATAAAAATAGGAAATATTAAGAATATTAAGAATGTCATTTTCGAAGAAAGCTTCAATACATACACTCCTACTTCGTTGAAAGACTTCTTTCGTGACTGCACAGGTTTGAATGAAATTACAGGTCTTAAATATTTGAACACAGCAGAGGTGACGGATATGTCATTCATGTTTTGGAATTGTAGAACCCTATCTTCACTCGATCTCACTAATTTCAATACAGCGAAGGTGGAGAATATGTCTGGCATGTTCTCTGGCTGTCAAAAACTCTCTTCACTCACTCTCTCTGAATCATTCAATACAGCGAATGTGACGGATATGTCGAACATGTTCAGCTATTGCAATATGCTCGAAAAACTCAATCTCTCTAATTTCAATACAACGAAGGTGGAGGATATGTCGTACATGTTCTATATGTGTCAAAAACTCCCCGAACTCAATCTCTCTAATTTCAAGACTGAAAAAGTGAAGAATATGAAATACATGTTCAGCTATTGCAATAAGCTCAAAAAACTCGATCTCTCTAATTTCAATACAACGAAGGTGAAGAATATGTCTGGCATGTTCTTTGGCTGCTCTATGCTCCAAACTATCTATGTCAGCGACAACTTTGTTGTGACAGGAATAACAAATGAAGATTATAAAAAGGATATGTTTACAGGTTGTAAAGCACTTCCAGAGTATGGAGATGCTAAGACAAGCAGCGATTACGCCAACTACAAGACAGGCTACTTCACCAAGCTGGTAGTAAGAAATGGAGATGAGAGATACGGTATTAAAGGAGAAACGACTCAGCTTACTGTCGATAATCTTGTACTTACCGATAACAAAGACCTCGTGGTTTATGAGCCATTCACAGCTACAGCAGCATCTTATAGCCGCACTATTAAGGAAGGCACCACATGGGCGACGCTATGCCTGCCTTTCGAGGTGTCGCTCGACAATCAGAACTTCCGTGCTTTCGAACTTGGTTCTGTAAGTAATAATGAAGTGGTATTGAAAGAACTGAATACAATCATCCCTGCTGGTACTCCTGTTATCATCAAGATGAACGAAGGAGAAACAAAGCTCAACTTCACTGAAGCCGACAAGGAGATTGCAAATGAAGTTAAGACTGCTGCAACTGCTGACGGCAACTATCAGCTCAAGGGTCTCTACACCCAAAAGGAGTTCAGCCAGGATGTTGACAACAACTGCTACATCGTGAAGGGCAACAAACTGATGAACCCTGCCAAGCTGTTGGAGAATTCAAAGGTACAAAATGTGGCAAGCAAACCGTTCCGTGCTTATATGGTAGAAAAATCTTCTGCTCCTGCTGCTGGTGCCAAGATGTTCTGCATCAGCATAAGTGGCAACTCTACAGCCATCGACTCGCTCAATGCCATCGACAACGACAAGGCTGAATACTACGACCTTCAGGGCAATCGCCTCAACGAGCCTCAAAAGGGTATCAACATCGTGAAGCGTGGCAACAAGACAATGAAAGTTATAATCAAATAAACACTCAGAACACTATGAAAAAGAAAGAATATATAAAGCCCGAACTGAAGGTCTTCAAAATGGAGACACAGGCTATACTCGCTGGATCTTATATCGAGATGGCAAAGGAAGAAGATTATAGCGACGAGAATATAGACAAGATTACAGAATGGGGCGGCAACATCTTTGCTGACTAAGAAGCCTCACCCCCAACCCTCCCCCAAAAGAGAGGGGAGTAATTAGACTTATTGGGGATGTCTTAGCTTGAGACTATACATAAGTTAGGGCTGCAAACGGCATTGTTGCCGTTTGCAGCCCTAACTGGTTTTATACCGAAGATGGCCTTTTGTGGTTTCCTCTCATAAAATAAAGTTATAAAAACCGTTCAAAACATCCGAATTTTGTTGCATATAACAGGTTTTTCCGTTTATGTGTTTATTTTTGCAACCTTACGAAACATTTATGATATTCGTTTTTGAGAAGATATATTAAATTTGCAGCAGAAAACAATCAATGACGCTTCAGATCTTCAATAAACGAACTCAAATTATCATTAAAAACGCGAGTGCTAAAAAAACTTGCGGGCTTAAACAAGAATTGTGAGTTTCTTACCGACCTGCATTAATCTAAAAAAATGCGAGTTTAAAAACAACGAAAGATTAACAAGTTTCAAGGAATTGACGTTCCTAAACTAAAAACAAAAAAGACATGAAAAAAACTATTTGGGGCCGCACCATGGCAGCAACGATGCTCGCCTCACTGGCCATCGCCGCTTCGGCACAAGACGCCCGGTTTCTGAGCAGCAACCACTGCATCTACCGTATCAACGAACAGAAGAACTATCTTCTCTTGCCCGTGCAGGAGAAGGCAGAGATGTGCAACATAAAGGTTGTGAAAAACAACACTCAGGTGAAAGCCCTGAACGTGCGTCTCGCTTCAAACCATATCGACTATTATGTGCCCCTTGACCTCAAGCAGTTTGGCGAGGACGCAAAGTTGGCTCTTGACATACACGTCAACGGCACCTACCGCAACGACGGTGAGCTGTCGGGCTTCACCTGCTGGAAGAAGATGCAGTTCTCTGACACGTTCGACACCGCCAACCGCGAAAAATATCGCCCCGTCTATCACCACACACCCACATGGGGATGGATGAACGACCCCAACGGCATGTTCTACAAGGACGGCGTGTGGCACCTCTACTTCCAGTATAACCCCTATGGTTCACAGTGGGAGAACATGACATGGGGCCACTCTACATCTACCGACCTGATCCACTGGACCTTCCAAGGCGCACCCATTGAGGCTGACGCCTGGGGAACAATCTTCAGCGGCTCGGCTGTGGTTGACCATAACAACACCTCTGGCTTCGGCAAGGGTGCCGTGGTAGCCATGTACACATCGGCTGGAGAGAACCAGACACAGAGCATTGCCTACAGCAACGACAACGGACAGACCTTTACAAAATATGACGGAAACCCCGTGCTCACAAGCAACACACCCGACTATCGCGACCCTCATGTGTTCTGGAACGAGGACATCAAACGCTGGAACATGATCATGGCCGAAGGACAGCACATGGACATCTATTCGTCGGCAGACCTTAAGGAGTGGAAGCTGGAGAGCCAGTTTGGTGCCGAGTATGGCAACCACGGCGGCGTGTGGGAGTGTCCCGACCTCATGAAGATGAAGGTGCGCGGCACAGACCAGTATAAGTGGATGCTTCTCTGCAACATCAACCCCGGAGGCCCGTTCGGCGGCTCAGCAACACAATATTTCGTGGGACAGTTTGACGGACATAAGTTCACATGCGAGTCGGCTCCCGAGGTGACCAAGTGGATGGACTATGGCAAGGACCATTATGCCACCGTGACCTTCGACAACGCTCCTGACGGCCGTCGCGTGGCTATGGCGTGGATGAGCAACTGGCAGTATGCCAACCAAGTGCCAACAATGCAGTACCGCTCTGCCAACTCGGTGCCCCGCGACCTCGACCTCTACGAGTATCAGGGTCAGACCTATTGTGGCGTCACTCCTTCGCCCGAGCTTGCAGCAGCACGCCCGAAGAAGGCTACAAAGACCCTTACCGAAGCTTGCGAGATGGTCGTGACGCTCAAGGGCAACGCCACCATAACCCTCGCCAACGACAAGGGTGAACAGGTGGTGATGACCTACGACGAGAAGAGCCGCACATTCGCCATGGACCGCACGAAGAGCGGACAGAAAGAGTTCAGCGACGACTTCGCTGCCCTCACCGTGGCTCCCGTTCACGGCAAGATGTCACAGCTCCGCCTCTTCATCGACCGCAGCAGCATCGAGGCGTTCGATGCCGACGGCAAGATGGCCATGACCAACCTCGTGTTCCCGACCAAGCCTTATAACAAGGTGCTGGTAAAGGGCAAAGCAAAATATGTGGTTTACAATCTGAACAAATAAAGAAAACAAAAAATTATTTATCCTATAGCTAAATGAACAGTTCAAACTCAAGCAAACTGACACTCATACCCGTGATGATTACCTTCTTCACAATGGGTTTCGTCGACCTCGTCGGCGCTGTGTCCAACAACATGCAGGAAGATTTCGGACTGAGCGACTCTGCCGCCAACTTCTTCCCTTCGCTCGTGTTCTTCTGGTTCCTTATCTTCTCTGTGCCTACGGGCATGCTCATGAACAAGATAGGACGCAAGAAGACCGTCATGCTCTCACTCATCGTGACAACCGTGGCTGTGCTGCTGCCGCTCTTCGACAGCTTCATGCCCACACCGCAGAGCCAGCTCTGGCTCATGTATATCTCGTTCTCGCTCCTCGGCATAGGCAACGCCATCATGCAGACGAGCATCAACCCGCTGGTGACTATGCTCGTGAAGGGACACCTCGCCTCGACGCTCACTTTCGGACAGTTTGTCAAGGCCATCGCCTCATTCATCGCTCCGCTCATCGCAGCATGGGGCGCAACGACATCGGCTCCCATCCTCGGTCTGAGCTGGCGCATTCTCTTCCTCCTGTTCTTCGTCATCGGCATGATCGCCACCCTCTCGCTCGGACTCACCAACATCGAGGAGGAGCCTGTCGAGGGCAAGGCATCGGGCTTCATGGACAGCGTGAAGATGCTCGGCACACCGCTCATCCTGCTCTCGTTCATCGGCATCATGTGTCATGTGGGCATCGACGTGGGCACCAACGCTGTGGCTCCAAAGATCATGCTTGAGCGCCTCGGCACCGACGGCGACACGCTGAGCCAGTTTGAATATGCCACCAGCATCTACTTCGCCTTCCGTACCTTGGGTTGCTTCACCGGCTCCATCATCATGCGCAAGCTCAACATACGCACCTTCTTCGCGATCATCGTCGTGATGATGGCTCTCGCCATGGTGGGCTTCGTGTTCGGCACAGAGAAGTGGGAGCTGTGGGCTGCCATCGCTCTCGTGGGCTACGGCAACTCTAACGTGTTCTCTATCGTGTTCTCGCAGGCCATGCTCTCTGCTCCCGAGAAGAAGAACGAGGTGAGCGGACTGATGATCATGGGTCTCTTCGGCGGAACCGTGTTCCCCTTGTTCATGGGCTTCGCCAGCGATGCTGCCAAGGCTGCCGGCGCTGTGTACCCGCAGATATGGGCTGCCGTGGTCATGGCGGTGGGCGTGGTTTATCTGCTTAGCTATATTCCGAGGGTGAAACAATAAAAGCCCCACCCCCGCGCCGCCGAAGGCGGCTTCCCCCTCCCCTTAGGGAGGGGAGTAAAATGCCTTGAAAGCCTCACCCACTTGCCGATAACGTGGCTAACCCCCTCGCCGTTCTTGCTCTAACAAGCGACCAAAGGTCGAGCGGGAGAGGGGAGTAAAATGCCTTGGGTGGTTGGGGGGCTTGGGTTTTAAGGTGGAGTGGGGGGCTAAAGAGATATTAAACAAATAATAAATAACAAATAATAACTAACAAATAAAAACGGCACCTTGCCCAGCATATCACTCCCCTCCCTAAGGGGAGGGGTGAGCCGCTTTAGCGGCGAGGGGGTGGGGCTTCCCATTTTCTCCCAGCATATCACTCCCCTCTCCAACGGGGAGGGGTGAGCCGCTTTAGCGGCGAGGGGGTGGGGCTGTCGCTGGGCTGGAGGTCCTTTATTTTATATTTATGGATTACGTAGTAGGTCTCGGTGAAGCACTCTGGGATGTGCTTCCCGAAGGAAAGAAACTTGGTGGTGCTCCTGCAAATTTCGCGTTCCACGCAGGACAGTTTGGTCTTAACTCTATCGCTGTGAGTGCTCTCGGTGAGGATAAACTTGCTGACGAGACCATTGAGCAGCTTGAAGAAAAGAAATTGCAATATTGCATGCCGCGTGTGCCATACCCCACAGGCACCGTGCAGGTGGAGCTCGACGGTGAGGGCATACCCACATACGACATCAAAGAGAACGTGGCGTGGGATAACATCCCCTTCAACGACGACCTGAAGGCTGTGGCTGAGAACGCACGCGCCGTGTGCTGGGGCTCGCTGGCACAGCGTAACGTGGTGAGCCGCGAGACCATTTATAAGTTCCTCGACGCAACACCCAAGGACTGTATGAAGATTTTTGACATCAACCTGCGTCAGAACTTCTACACAAAGGAGGTGATCTGCGAGAGCATGAAGCGTTGCAACGTGCTTAAGATCAACGATGAGGAGCTTGTGCTCATCGGCCGCATGTTTGGCTATCCCGGTCTTGACATCGAGAACAAGTGCTGGCTCATCCTGGGCAAGTATGACCTCGACATGCTTGTGCTCACCTGCGGAACCAACGGCAGCTATGTGTTCACTCCCGGCGAGATGTCTTACCAGCCCACACCTAAGGTTGAGGTTGCCGACACCGTGGGAGCCGGCGACTCGTTCACAGGCACCTTCTGTGCCTCTATCCTCGCTGGCATGCCCGTGTCTGAAGCTCACAAACGTGCCGTCCAGGTCAGCGCTTACGTCTGCACACAGAACGGAGCCATGCCTGTGTTGCCTGAGGAAATCAAGA
>OLFV01002606.1_pt1 | contig 13005 bp, 6 predicted proteins | sample 1605551 | NCBI WGS metagenome assembly OLFV01 (sample SAMEA3888922, study PRJEB22519) | human gut metagenome | biome: human gut; feature: human-associated habitat; material: faeces | place: Denmark | collected 2011
TGAAGGCAAAGGAGTTCCAGCAGAAGCGCGATAATGCCGATTGGAAGAAGGGACCTATGGATGACCTGGTAAGCATGCAGACCGGTATCTTCGGTTATAAGGGTCATGTGCATTATCATGCAGCTCCATGTCTTGATGATTATCTGGACAGTCTTGATCCTGATATGCCTAAGCAGGATATATATAATAAGGTAGCCGCCTACATGGATGAGCAGATATTCAAGAACTACCGCCTCTATCCGGGCAACTATGTGGCTCTTGATTTGCTTGAAAACTCAACTGCTCATCAGGCTGAATATACTGCCGAAGATAAGGCAAAATTTGAAAAATATATGGCTGGTCAGCTTGCGAAAATTGACCTTCCAAATAAGGATGAAGCTTACTTGAGAGAGAGAATTCTCGAGATGTATGCCAATCCTGTACGTAATTACCTTGCTGCTCAATAGCGGCAAGGTAATACTTTTTTGCTCCGAGTTAACAAAACATACATATATAATAAGTGTAAGGAAAACACAGAATTTTAATAAATCTTTAGTGTTTATCGGGATTTATTAAAAAAAATAACTAAAATCAAAATAATACTTCAAATTAGCAAAATAGTATCGGCTTTTTTCGTAAAAGAAATGTAACTTTGCAATCGTAAATCTGTTTGTCACTTATAGTTCCACTAGAAATGACTTCAGATTGATGATGAAATGAAACAACAATAAACAATATAAACGTAAACAATAACCATTATGAAGATGAATTCAACTTAACCTGTTTGTTTCCTTCGTATCTGATAGATATGTCGGGAACTAAAAGAATGACTATTATGATAGTCTGAGTCAACAAACGTTTAATTCTATTCAACCTAGAAAGTACTAAAGTATGAATTTGAACTTAAAAAAATCAATGCTGCTTGTGGGAGCGTTAGCATCGTTAGGCTTGAGTTATACAACTGAAGCATGGGCGGCATCTCCTAGTCAGAGCGTAAATGCTGTACAGCAGGCAAAGAAAGTAACCGGTAATGTGAGCGATGCAGAAGGTCCTATTATTGGTGCAAGTGTAGTAGAAAAGGGCAACCCTGGTAATGGTACCGTTTCAGATCTTGATGGTAACTTTACCTTGAACGTAAAGCCGGGTTCTACTATTGTAATTACTTATATCGGTTACCAGAAACAGGAAATTGCTGTGGGTAACCAGTCTAACATTTCAGTCATCATGAAGACCGATGACAAGACTCTTGATGAAGTTGTTGTCGTAGGTTATGGTGTGCAGCAGAAGAAGCTCGTTACCGGTGCTACCATCGAGGTAAAGGGTGATGATATTCAGAAGATGAATACCACACAGGTGCTTGGCGCTTTGCAGAGCCAGACTCCTGGTGTTAACATTCAGGCGGCTTCCGGTCAGCCTGGTGATGGCTTTAAGATTTCTATCCGTGGTGCCGGTACCAACGGCAACACAGCTCCTCTTTATATTATTGATGGTGTAGCAGGTGATATCAACAACTTGAACCCTGCCGACATCGAGCGTATTGACGTCTTGAAGGATGCCGCATCTTGTGCCATCTATGGTTCTGCCGCTGCCAATGGTGTTATCTTGGTAACAACCAAGCAGGGTAAGCAGGGTAAGATCCAGGTATCTTACGATGGCAACGTAGGTTGGGCTAACGTATATCGAATGCCTAAGATGCTTACTGCCAAACAGTATATGGAGGTAATGGATCAGGTGCGTTTCAACAGTGGTGAAAGTGGCTACGATTGGAAGAGCATTATGGGCGAAGATCTCTACAACTCTTATATGGATGGTTCTAACGAAGGAACCAACTGGGTAGAGGCTATCCGCAACAAGAATGCCGTTACAACGAGTCATTCTCTGAACGTTACTGGTGGTTCCGACCGTTCTACCTTCTCTATGGGTGCCGGTTATCAGTATCAGGATGGTGTGTTTGGCAATGTTGTTAAGTCAGACTACCGCCGTTTCACCTTCCGTATCAATTCAGAGCATGTCATCTATCGTACTGAAAAGGGTATGGATGTAGTGAAGATTGGTGAGAACGTTTACTATCAGCACAAGCAGAATCAGGGTATCCAGATTGGTGGCCAGTATAGCAATGAGCTTTCTAACATGCTCCGTGCTAACCCTGCTATCCCTATGTATAATGCCGACGGCAGCTATACCAAGGCTGAGGATTTGAAGAACTGGGTTGATAATTATAACTCTTATTCTGTAAACCCAGTCTATAAAATGTTGAACCAGCAGTCTGGTCACAACAAGAGCATCAACCAGAATCTGCATGCTACAGGTTATTTGGAAATCCAGCCAATCAAAAATCTGGTTTACCGTGGACAGTTGAACTATTATCAGGGAACATCTACCTGGCGTGCATTCCTCCCTGTATTTGATGCCAACAGAACCAATGCCGATTGCTACCGCACAGAGGATAAGGCTACAAATAATATGAGCACAAGCTGGGGATGGAGTACAACCAACACTTTGAGCTATAAGTTTGATCTGCAGAAGAAGCATAACTTTGATGTTCTGGTAGGTACAGAGTATAGCGAGAGTCGTCCAGACTTCGGCTTCTCTTTGAATGCTACTTCTTCTAATTCGGTGTTCGGTGATATGACTCATGCTTACATGAGCTATATGAAGAATAACAATGCTGCATCTGTTACAGGTACTCCTTGTGACGATACCCGTAGTATGTCTTACTTTGGCCGAGTAAACTACAACTTCGATGAGAAGTACATGCTTTCTGCCATTATACGTGCCGATGGTAACTCTAAGTTCGCTCCAGGTCAGCGTTGGGGTTATTTCCCATCTGTATCTGCCGGTTGGGTTATCTCAAACGAGAAGTTTATGGCTAAGACTGTATCATGGCTCGACTTCCTGAAGCTTCGCGCTGGTTGGGGTCAGAATGGTAATGCACAGACCATTAACAACTTCCAGTGGCAGGGTGCTTTCGCATTCGACACAAGTAGCTATTATACCTTCAATGGTAATCCTGATCAGTATGTTTCCGGTGCAGCTCCTTCACGTCTGCCTAATGAGGATTTGACTTGGGAGACTTCAGAGCAGTTGAACATCGGTTTGGATGCCCGTTTCCTGAGTGGACGCCTGGGCTTCACCTTGGATTGGTATAACAAGAAGACCAAGGACTTGCTGGTTGCGGTTCCTGTAGATCCAACAACAGGTTTCTCTACCCAGATGAAGAATGCTGGTACTGTTGAGAACAAGGGTATTGAGCTTTCTCTTTCTTGGAACGATAAGATTGGTAAGGACTTCCAGTACAACGTAGGTTGGAATATGGCTTACAATCACAACGAGGTGACAGAGGTGAAGTCTAACCAGACATACAACAATGGTGGTAATGACCTCTTGGCTCAGAATACCGGTTATATGGCTCGTTTCGAGGAAGGTCATCCTATCGGCTACTTCTGGGGCTACAAGACAGAAGGTGTGATGCAGAATGAGGCAGACGTTCAGGCTTACCTTGACAAAAACTGCAAGGGCAATGCCGCTAACTCTAAGCAGGGTACCGGTATCAAGCCTGGTGACTTGAAGTTTGTGGATGTAAATGGCGATGGTGTTATCAATGATGACGATAAGACAGAACTTGGCAATCCACATCCAGATGTAACCATGGGTATCACTCTCGGTGCATCTTACAAGGGCTTCGACCTTTCTGTAACAGGCTTTGGAGCATTCGGTCAGCAGGTGGCTCGTTCATTCCGCAAGTTCACCGATGGTGAGTACGAGAACTTCACTACAGAGGTGTATGACTACTGGCATGGTGAGGGAACTTCCAACAAGTATCCTTTGCTCGCCCACATGAATGCAGGTCCAAACTGGCAGACCATTTCTGATATTTACATTGAGGATGCCAGCTACTTCCGTCTTCAGAATCTGACCGTGGGTTACGATTTCACCAAGATTTGGAAGAACAGCCCATTCCAGCAGCTCCGTCTCTATTTCGCTGCCCAGAACCTCTTTACCATTACCGGTTATAAGGGTATGGATCCAGAGAATGGTACTTCTATCGGCTCAGACTCATGGGTAACAGGTGTTGATGTAGGTAACTATCCTCAGCCTCGTACCTATATGGTTGGTGTAAATGTAAAGTTCTAATCTAAAATTGAATTCACAATGAAAAAGTTAAATATATTTTTGGCTTCAGCCATGGCGGTGCTTAGCTTGGCATCCTGCGACATCAATGATGTGCAGAATGTAGGCGAGTTATCTACCAGTACCTTCCCTGTTTCCAAGGAGGATGGTGAGGCTGTATTGGCTGGTGTTTACCAGAATTTGAATCAGGTTTGTGCAGACCCTCAGATGAGTTTCCTTTACTATGCCCAGTTGGCTAGTGATGATATGCTCGGTGGTGGTGGTGTCAACGATAAGTTGATGCAGGCAGATGATTTGCTCTGTAACTACAATGCCGATATGACCAACATATTCTATGAGGCTCGTTACAAGGGTATCAACCGTGCCAATACTCTGATAGAGGCTCTTCCTAATACTTCTATGAATGAGGATACCAAAAACTCATTGATGGGACAGGCTAAGTTCCTGCGTGCCTTCTATTATTATGAGTTGGCTTCTATGTACGGAAATGTACCTATGCGTCTGAAGCCAGGTTCTGAGGCTATCACCCAAGGTAATATTGAAGACCCTTGGAAGCAGATTCTGATGGATCTTCGTGATGCTGTTGATCTCTTGCCTGCTGCAAAGAGCACTGATGGCCATATTGATAAGTATGCTGCTGAGGCTCTGCTGGGTCGTGCCTGGTTGTTCTATTCTGGTTTCTTTGGCAATGGTTCTACATTGGCTGATCTGACCAGCACTACTTACAATCCTTTGACTTCTGTGGAACTTCCTGATGGAACTACTCTGTCTAAGGAGAATGTCATTACAGCCATCGATGACTGTGTGGCTAACTCTGGTCGCAAGTTGGTGGATAAGTATCAGAATCTCTGGGCTTATACCAACAGATGCACTGTAGAGGATTATGATTATACCAAGGGTCAGGGCTTCAAGTGGGTTGAGGATGATGCTTCTCAGAATCCTGAGACTTTGTTCTCTATCAAGTTCAATAAGTTCGCTTCCTGGAGTACAACGATTGGCTATGCCAATGGTTACGCTCTTCACTTTGGTGTTCGTGGTGGTCAGGCTTATGGCAACACCTTCCCATTCGGTCAGGGTTGGGGTGCTGGTCCTGTAGCTCCAAATCTGGTAAAGGATTGGGCTGCAGCCGAGCCTAATGATGTACGCCGTGATGCTTCTATCCAGGACTGGTCTAAGGTAGAGACATATAAGAAAGGTGGTTGGGCAGACTTTGTTCAGGAAACTGATTTTTATGCCAAGAAGTGGGCTCCTGTTACCTGTAAGAATGATCAGTTGGAGGATGGCTATTCTTGTACTTTCGAGAATGTGATGTACCCAGGCAACTGGGATACTTCGGGAAAGGAGAATATGCAGTTGAATAATATCCACGATCTGGTACTCATCCGTTTCGCAGATGTCTTGTTGATGCAGAGTGAGTTGAAGAAGGATGTGGCTGGTATCAATGAGGTGCGCAAGCGTGCTGGCTTGAAGCCTATTGCAGCTTATTCTGAGGAAGCTTTGAGAAACGAGCGCCGTTGGGAGTTGGCTTGCGAGGGTACCCGCTGGAACGATCTCCGTCGTTGGCATATTGCCGCAGCTGCTCTTGAGAAGCAGAATGGTGTTGCTGTCTATTATTGCGGACAGCCTGATACGAATACTCCACACAATGGAGGTTATACTGCCCGTTACAATGCTACAGCCGGTTTCCAGAAGATGCCTGAGACTCAGGTAGCCTTGGGTACCGTAAAGCAGAATGAAGGGTGGACTGGTGCTGATTCTGAATATCAGGGCTGGAAGTAATCAATTCTTTAATCTTTTAAATGAATAAGTATATGAAAAAGATATTTTTTGCTTTGTCTATGCTGACATTGCTTTATACTTCTTGTGATCCTTCTACCGATTCTGGTAGCACAGGTTTCTCTGAGAATGTAACAGCAGAGAGCGTTGATGCGAAGGTAACACCTGTTCAGGTGAATGGTAAGAATAGCAACCGTATCATCATCGAGAATCATTCTCCTATCACAAGCCAGTGGTCGGTAGACCAGTTGGCAGAAGGTAAGGTAACCTCTTCCAAGGCATACGATACCATCTATGTTACCAAGTTAGGTGCCAACACCATTACTGTGCACTGCAAGAATGTGGCTGTTGACTTTACCAAGGACTTCACGGTGAACGTGGATGAGATTACTTATCTCTCTGCAGAACTTCAGAAGCGTCTCTGCGTAACTGGTTCTGAGGGTAATTATACTTCTACTGTAGGCGAGTTCGCTGGTCAGCCTGTACAGTTCGGTACTGCTTTTGATGCAGGCAAGGTAAAGGTTATTCAGGAGGTCAAGGAAGGCAAGAAGGGTAATGTCTTCAATGTAGAGAATGGTAACGGCGTGCTTTCAAACTGGGCAATTACCAAGGAAGGCACCGATGAGGCTGCTGGTACAGCTACTCTGAATGGCGATCAGCTGATGGTTGTTGAGGAAGGTAAGTTTAATATTACCTTGACTTATACCAAGGCTGATGGCACTCAGGAGACTTACAATGCTGGTTCTTTCGATGTTGAGGCTTTGACTACCAAGCCAGAACTTCTTGAGTATCTCGCTGGTGGCGAAGATGGTGATGGAACTACTACCTGGGAATGGAACGAAGCTGCCGGTGCTGTATGGGGCAATGGTCCTTTCGGTAGTGGCAACAAGCCTCAGTGGTGGGCTGTAAACTATGGTGCTGACATTGATGGTCAGGGTAGCTCGAAGGTTGGTGGTGTTGCCCGTAATGGTAGCGGTGCATGGTTCACTATCGACATCAATAACAAGCAGGCTATCGGTTCTGATGGCGTCAAGCTTCCTATCTCTGTAAGTGTATTGGAACACAAGGACCCAACCTGGGATAAGGGTACTATCTCATTCCCAACTGCAACCAATGACAACTTCGTTATCCCTATGGGTGTAAACGTGAATGGTGGCAATGCTGTATTCCAGAAGTATTATGTATTAGTAGCCAGCGATGATAAGTTGGTATTGACTGCAGCAGAATTACCTGAGAATGGTACTGCATGGTTCTATGTCTTCAAGAAAAAAGCAAAATAGGTATGTGAAATAATCGTTGTGATTATAATATAAATAAGGTTAGGCCTCGGCTGTAGTGATACAGTCGGGGCTTTTCTTTTTTTGATTTGCTGAATGCTACTCTTATTTGTTTGTTTAAACCTGCTGTGAATTGGTAAAAAGAAGGCTGTTTAATACAGACAGTTAACTGGCAAACCGCAGGCAGTCTACTGGCGCTTTAGCTGCTAGTGGGTTGTTTGCCTAGAACAGCTATCCCAAATGCCTTTGTCTCGTTTTTATACAAGGCTTACGAAGAAATACTCTTCACCCACTCTTCACCTCTCGGAATCTCCTGTGTTTATCGGCATTCCGAGAGGTGAAGAGTGGGTAAAGAGTGAAGAGCTTTTGGCGGAATAAGGCTAAGTCCTGACTGCCGTTTCATAGTTGATACTTTTGTGTTGTATCAAGCGAAATAATTGCAAAAATATTTGGAGGTTACAATTATTTATCGTACATTTGCAGCAAATTTTAGAATATAGGGAATGGATGAAAATTTATCTAAAAATAAGATTTCAGAGCGTAATCAGAAGAGAAATTTTAGCTGGTTATTTCTTTGATTTATCCAAGTTGATGTGCAGCGGTGTTGTTGTTGGCGGCTTGTCTCCATTGTTTACGGGAGATGAGATGGGGATTTTTAATTATCTGTGCATTAGTTTTGGTTTCACGGCAACGGTACTATTTGCTTATTTTAGTAACGAAATTCTTAAGGTGAAACTTAAATAATATAGATATGGAAATGTTGACAATTATATTTGCCTTGGCTAGTGCTATTGGCGCAGGGTTAGTTATTTGGTCTAAGACGAAAGCTGGTCAAAGATGGCTTGAAAGTCTTTAGTAAATGAGTAAGTTTGGTAATCGTCATGATTATCATATCGATAAGGCTAAGCCCCGACTGCCGTCCAGCAATCGGGGCTTTTCGTAACATTACGTTAGTAGGATTTGACTTTTATTGCTTTTCTTCTGTACTATCTTGTTGAATTGTATGTTTTTGTTTGGAAGTTACAATATTTTATTGTAACTTTGTACGGGTATAAGGAAAGTCCTAAATCGTCCACGGACGTTGTGGAAAGAACATGAATTTAAAATATAATCTCATGAAGAATTTGATGATAAAAACTTGGAAACCGCTGCTGTCGCTGCTCTTCGGTGTGGCGGTCGTGATATTCTGGGCAGTGCCATACGTAGGCGGACTCTGCTTTCAGGAACAGTATCAGATGTTTCTCTTTGATTCCGGCTACTTTTTGGAGCGCATTGTGCTGCCGGGAGGTTTGGCTGACTATATCAGTGAGTTTCTGGTACAGTTCTATTATATGCCTGTATTGGGCGGTGCCATCATCGCTTTGCTGCTGATGGGCATTCAGACTGCCGTATGGGGACTGATGAAACAATACGGAGCAAGGCATGATTTCCCAGGTTATCTCCTGAGTTTTCTTCCAAGTATCGCCTTATGGTGTGCCATGGGCGACCAGAATGTGTTGCTCTCTTTTGTCGTTGCACTTTTCGGAGCCTTAGTAATAGGATGGATTCATAACCGATTCCACAACCGGTTGGTAAAGGTGGTGTTCGAACTGGTTAGCACGGCATTGGTTTATTGGCTTCTGGGACCGGTGGTATTCCTTTATGCGGTCCTGATGATAGGTGATACGTTGAAGAATGCCAAGCAGAAGGGAAATGTTTTTTCTGGAATAGGCTATTCTGCCGTCATTCTTATCCTTACTGTGGCCTGGATATTATTGACCACGCAGACTTTGCAATATCCTTTGTATCGCATCTTTGCTGGACTTAATTATTATCGCTATCCGGGTGCCATATCTCCGTTGCCTTTTGTTGTGATGGTATGGGCTGTTGTGATTCCTTTCCTGGGGATGATTCCATGCCACCGGAAATCCTTGCAGAAGTTGCAGCAATCCAAAGTGGTCATAGTGTTGAGCTATGTATTGGTGATTGTGGCTTCATGGTTCGGTATCAAGACTTCTTTTGATGAGATGACCTATGAACTGATAGATTATGATTTCCTGGTTCGCACCGAACAGTGGGATAAGATCATTGAGAAGGCTGAGAAGAAGCCGGCTACCACACCGCTGGGTGTCTCGTGTGTGAATCTTGCCTTGAGCCAGAAAGGTATGCTTGCCGACCGCCTTTTCGAGTTCTATCAGAATGGAGGCGAGGGCTTGTTCCCTACCTTTACCCGCGATATGATTTCGCCAGTATCTACTGCAGAAATCTTTTTCCGCCTGGGTATGGTGAATGATGCCGAAAGATATATGTTCGAGGCGCAGGAAGCGATACCTAATTATCGCAAGAGTGCCCGATTGACCCGCAGGATTATAGAGTGCGATATCATCAACGGTAATTATAAGGTAGCAGCCAAGCTGCTCCGCCGACTGCAGAAAACGCTCTTCTATAGCAACTGGGCGAATCAGACGATGGCGCTGCTAGGTAATGAGAAGGCTATCAACCGACATCCTATCTATGGCAAGCAGCGCAAGTATCGTGAGAAAAAGCAGGACTTCCTCTTCAGCGACCGGGAGATGGACCAGATGCTGGGCTTGCTCTTCCTGAATGATAACCATAACAAGATGGCATACGAATATCTGATGTGCTACGAACTCCTGCAGCGCAATATGGAGAAGTTCGTGCAGTATTATCCGCTGGGCAGATTCGTGGGTTATGACCATATTCCACGTTCCTTCCAGGAGATTCTCATCGGCAACTGGATGAAGACACATAGCGATCCACGTACCATCCCATATAGTGTGGATGCACAGAACGTGAACAATACGCTCAACTTCATCCAGCTCTATATGCAGAATCCGAAGAATCCTCAGCTTGATCAGCAGCCGTATGTATCCAATGCCTGGCACTATGTGATGGTGCAGGGGGTTGATGAGGCTGCCGGAAAGAAGGAGGGAATGAAAGAGGTTAATTGATAATGTTAAATGTTAAGTGTTAAATGTTAAGTTGGCATTCTTGCTGATTGGACATTTTGCATGATTATAATATAGATTAATGATGAATATCAGACAATATTTTATGGGATTATTGCTCATGGGGGGCATGTTGGGACTTGGCTCTTGTATGTCCAAACCGGGAATTCTTGTGCCCACCAATCCCATCCAAGCAAATCAACTTCCAAAGATTTATCCTGATTATATTGGAGTTACTGTGCCCGCAACGATTGCTCCTCTCAACTTCAATGTGGAGGATATAGATGCGGAATCTGTTAATGTCGTGGTAGAAGGATCAAAGATAGGTGAACTTCAAAGCGAAGGCGACTACGCAAATTTCGATATCGATGAATGGCATCATCTGCTTGCTCAAAATAGGGGTGGAGATTTGAAAGTTACTGTTTATGTGGAAAAGAAGGGTAACTGGACGCAGTATAAGGACTTCGATATCCATGTCAGTCCATACGCTCTTGATGACTGGGGGGTGACTTATCGTCGCATCGCTCCTGGTTATGAGGTGTATGGCAAATTGGGCATCTATCAGCGCAACTTGAGTAACTTTGAGGAAACGGCAATTCTAGAGAATACCGCAGCACCGGGTGCCTGTCTCAATTGTCATACGGCAAACAGAACCAATCCTGACCAGTTTACCTTCCATGTGCGTGGTGACCATGGTGCTACCTTGGTTTCTCAGAACGGTAAGCGGGAGTGGCTGAAGGCGAAGAATGATTCCCTGAAGGGTTCGATGGTTTATCCTTACTGGCATCCGTCGGGCAAGTATTGCGCCTACAGTACCAATACCACCCATCAGAGTTTCCATGCCGTGAAGGATGAGCGAATTGAAGTTTTCGACCAGGCATCGGATGTCTTCGTTTATCAGCCATCACCCCATGAGTTGATATTGGATTCGCTCCTGATGACGAAAGACCATTACGAGACTTATCCGGTATTCTCACCAGATGGCAAGACGCTCTATTTCTGCTCTTCTACAGCAGAGCCTATCCCAAGCGGGTATAAGAATATCAAGTATAATATCTGCAAGATTGGTTTCGATGCGGCTACGGGTAAGTTTGGCAACCAGGTGGATACCATCTTCAATGCCCGCGAATTGGGCAAGAGTGCTACCCATCCCCGTCCTTCGTATGATGGCAGGTACATCATGTTTACGATGAGTGATTATGGCTGTTTCCCTATCTGGCATAAGGAAGCGGATAACTGGTTGCTGGATTTGAAGACGGAACAGGCGCGACCAATGACGGCTGCCAATAGCAGGAATACAGATAGCTGGCACAACTGGAGCAAGGATTCCCATTGGTTTGTCTTTACATCCCGCCGTGGCGACGGACTCTATACCCGTCTTTATCTTGCCTGCATCGATGACAAGGGCAATGTAAGCAAGCCGTTCCTCTTGCCACAGCGCAATCCGAAGAAATACTACGATGAGTTGCTGGATTCCTATAATACCCCTGATTTCACATCCAAGCCAGTAGAGCTGGATGCCCGTGCGGCAGGAAATGAAATCATGAGTGATAAGAGGATTCCGACAAAGGTTAGATAACGGAATCTTTATAATTCCTTATTCTGTAGAACATAATTCCTTCTCTGCAATGCATTCCATTTCTATCAACCAGCCGGGGCGGCATACTTTTGCCTCCACGATGATGCGGGGGATTTGTGGATAAAACTGCTGCATCAGTCTGTCAACCGTATGATAGTCGGAGATGTCGCGCAGATAGATGATGAAGTATTGGATATCATTCATCGTGGCATCGCCATCTTTCAGCAGGGCGCCGATGTTCTCAAGCAGTCTGCCGGTCTGGCGCACGATGTCTCCTTCATAGACCACATCTCCATGCTTGTCGATACTGGCTGTACCGGAGATGAAGTATTGTTGCTTGAACTGCTGGCTTCCTTCTGGATGGAGAGTATGGGTAGGTAGCGTAAGCCGGGTTCCTCGTTCGAAGGCTACTCCATATTCATGGGCAGGATTCAGATGTTCGAGTGCCTGAAGATACTTCTTGTCCTCTTCCTTGATATGGGGGATGGTGAGGAAGTCGATGGCTACAGCTGCATGGCGTACCGGAGTGGCGCCACCGATACCTGTGCTGGCGATGTAGTGGGTGTCGGCTGTCAATCCCTCTTTATCGAAGATGTCATTACGGGCTTCTACTACGCCTTGATAGTTTACATCGATGTTGGTGACGTATATCCAGGTGCGAATCAGGTTGCGTTCCATTGTCATATCCGTACCTTCGATAGTCTTCAGGTATTTATTGAAGAGAAGACGGGTCTGTTCGTACGAATCCTTTCCCTTAGCCTCCTCCTCTGTAAGGCGAAGACTGTGGAAGAGAATGGGAGTCTGGGAGTCCGTTGTCTTGATCAGCAGACTCACCTTGCTGCCATTCAGTGGAGTCTGTTCCACGATAGTGAGGTTTGCGCCTTTCAGAAACTCCTGATAAAGGAGAGATTCTTCTAACTCTTTTATCTGGTTCTGGGCGTCGCTGAGGAATACCTTACAATATTGCAAGGTACGGTTTTCCAGTTTCTCTGTATCGAGAAAGTTACCTAGTTTTAGATACAGAAAGTTAAGGCGATCATTGAATGAACCCTTAGCTTCTGGTGAAAGTATTATGTATTTGTCCATCTCGTTTTTCTTTTTTTCGGCAGCAAAGGTACGGATAATATCTGAGATATAAGAAAACAGACAGGATGAAATGATAAAAATACCGAGATATGGGGATAGGAACAGGCTGGATAGAACGGAAAAGAGGGAAATAAAGGCTTGTTTTCCTTTACTTCCCCCTATCTTTTTCTTATTTCCTGCTTTAGAGTGATTCGAGCATGCGCTTGATGACAACCTCGGCTGAAATCTC
>OLFV01002611.1_pt1 | contig 12994 bp, 10 predicted proteins | sample 1605551 | NCBI WGS metagenome assembly OLFV01 (sample SAMEA3888922, study PRJEB22519) | human gut metagenome | biome: human gut; feature: human-associated habitat; material: faeces | place: Denmark | collected 2011
CATCCTGGAATACAATGGAAAAGCTTCTAAGCAGGGTCTCCGGCTCTATCCCGCTGATATCCGTACCTCCCAGCGTAATCTTTCCTCTGTCAATATCCCAGAACCTGGCAGCCAGCTTTGCACTGGTAGATTTTCCGCCTCCCGACGGCCCTACCAGGGCTGTCACCTGTCCCTGTCTTGCTGTAAATGACACATCCTTTAAAACCTGTTTCCCATCTTTATAGGAAAATCCCACATGGTCAAATACAATGTCATATCCATCGTACGCAGCTTCCCTGCTTCCATGCTGAACAGGCTGCTCCTCAATCCCCTTCATCCGTTCCACCACCAGTAAAGCAGAGTACACAGCCGACAGGTTCTGCAGACAGCCGGTAAGAGGTCCGTACAGCCTGGTGGACGCCACCATAAACATGAGGAACATCATAAAGCCGATGGAATGGGATGACAGAAGAGCAGCTCCCGCCAGTACCGTGGTAGCCATGCCGACTTTCAGGAACATCTGGGACGCTGTGACCATGGTACCGTTTAACAGTTCCAGACGTATGGTGATGGATTCCACGTTCAGAATCTTCTGGTCCAGCCCCCTCAGATACTCCTCCTGCTGGTTGTTGGCCCTGATGTCCTGGATATTCTCAATGCACTCCTGGATTCCGTCCGAAGCAGCGATTTTCTTTCCCTTCTGCCTGCGCTCCACCTGGTCCACCATGGGTCTTGTACCTGCTGCCAGAAGAAAGGATATGGGAACCACCCACAGCACAGCCAGCCCCATCCGCCAGTCAGCCGCCATAAGACACACTCCTATGATCGCCGTGGATAGGAAGGCCCCTATGAGTTCAGGAATAAAATGGGAAAATGCCTTTTCAATAAACGCGCTGTCCGCCATAATGGTGGTGGTCAAATCTGCCAGATCCCGTTTTCCAAAAAAAGACATGGGCAGGGTTCTGAGCCTCTCCGCCAGACGAATACGCATATTGGCGCTTTCCGTATAGGATGCCACAAAGGTAGCGTCATACTGGATTCTCCAGAAAATGAATATTATAACCAGCAGTACAATGCAGGCTGCCACATACCCGGCCATTCCCAGGGAAGGAGCCTGAATCCCCACCAACGGGCCCAGAAGCCGTTCCATAAAGAGGAACAGGATGCCCATGGGGAATATCAGCCCCATATTGGTGAGAGCACAGGAAAATATGGCCTTTGTCAGATCCCTTCCTCCCTGTTCGCTCAAGGCGAATTTTTTCTGCAGATACTTGCTCATGCCTTTCCACCTACCTTCCACTCTGCTGATGTCTGATAATCCTTCCACATTTTTGCATACAGCCCCCTGGCCTTCAAAAGTTCATCATGGCTTCCCTGTTCAGCCACACGGCCTTTCTCCATCACGAAGATACGGTGAGCCCGGCACACCGTAGACAGCCTGTGGGCGATCATTATCACGGTCTTGCCCTCCACCAGCTTCTCAAAGGCCAGCTGAATCAGATATTCATTGTCAGGGTCGGCAAATGCCGTGGCCTCGTCCAGGAGCACAATGGGAGCGTCCTTTAAGATTGCTCTGGCCAGTGCAATTCTCTGCATTTCACCGCCCGACAGGTACACCCCTTTGGTTCCAACCACCGTATCCAGACCCTGGGGCATCTTCTTAATAATGTCCTCACATCTGGCTGCCTTCACGGCCCCCATGACTTCCTCCTTATCTGCCTCCGGTTTTGCCGCCCGTATGTTGTTCATCAGACTGTCCTTAAATAGATGGCTGTCCTGGAATACAAAGCTGACCCTCTTCATCAGTTCTTTTGTCTCCATCTCCCTCACATCCACACCGCCGATACAAATGCTTCCCTGGTCCACATCAAAAAACCTTGGAATCAGGCTGACCAGAGTAGTCTTGCCGCTTCCGGAAGCCCCTACAATAGCTGTGGTGGCTCCCTGCGGCACAGTAAGAGACACATGCTCCAGAGCGTTTACACCGTCCTTGTTATAGGAAAACGAGACGTCCTTAATCTCAATCCTGTGATTTTCAGGCTTCCTGGGAGCTGCGGGCTCAGAAAGAGGCTTCTCTCTGATAACATTCAATATTCGCTCCAGCGCGTCATTGGCAGCCATGGTATTTTCACTGGTCCACATGATTTTGTCCATCATAGTCACGCAGACAGGTGTAAACAGGATATAGAAAACCAGATCCAGGGCCATGGTCACAAAACCCTGCCCGCCCGCCGCATCCCCTGCCAGAAGAAGGCCCGCAGGTATGAGAACGGCAAATATGCTGTTGATGCTGACCGAATAACAGCACATGGGAATTCTGAGGGACAGGGTATAATTCACAGCCCAGTTCTTATAGCGAATGATGGAATCATGAAAGCTCTTAAAGGAAAAAATGCTCTGCTGGAATGTCTTTACCACAGGGATTCCGCGCACATACTCCACGGCCTCGCTGTTCATGTCCTCCAGGGCATTCTGGTACTGCTTCATGCACTCTGCCATTCCCGTCCCCATCATCCTGCTGAGGAAAAATGTACCCACCGCCATGGGAATGAGGCTGATAAGGCCAAATCTCCAGTCAAACACCAGAAGAAGTACCAGCACTGCCGCCGGCGTCACCAATGCTCCCGCCAAATCCGGTAACTGATGGGCCAGATAAGTCTCTGTCTGTCCTGCCCCGTCGTCAATGATACGGCGCAGTTTTCCGCTTCCGGTCCCCCTCAAATAGCCAATGGGCAGCTCTGCCAGGTGGTGAAGGGCAGCCGTCTTCATATTTCTGGCTGTCCGGAAGGCCGAAAGATGGGTACACATAAGAGCCCCAAAATAGATAAGCATGCTCAGGAGTGAGGAAGCCACCGCCATCCACCCCCAGTAAACCAGCGTTCCGCCGGCCAGTCCTCCCGGCCAGTTCAGGACCGCCAGCTTTATCACCTTCCACATGCACAGATACGGCACCAGCGCTATAACCGCGCTGATACCTGACAGAATGCATCCTGTCACTGTAAGGTATTTATACTTCCCTGCAAAGGTCATCAGAGTCACCTTACCTGTATCGGGAAGCCGTGTCATAATATGTTTCCTGCTGCCATCCACTTTTTCATCCTCCTTTTTGTTAGTTATAACTAACTCATTGTTTTAAAAATAAGGCTGTCAGGCTTCTGCCTTCCGGCTTTCCGCCCTCAAGCCCCATCTCTTACTCACCCAACTCCATGATTCGCACCCAGCCCGCATGCTGAAAACGGCTTAATGTGACAGCACAGGTAATTGCCTGTTCTCTCGGCAGGTCGTGGGACACAAATTCATGGAGCTGCTGGAAAAAGGACCTGCACAGAATATGAATCAGTGTGTTGCTCATTCCTTCAGCCGAATGCCCCAAAGATTCCATAGCTTTTATAAAATCCCGGCAGGACTGCTCCTCCACCGCGGCCAGCCTGTCAAAATAACGGTCCCTGGCTTCCTGGGCGCCGCAGCACAGAAGCAGCTTGAACACCTCAAAATGATCATAGATATAATTCACCATCCAGGGTATGTACTGCTCTGTAATCTCATTCAGCCTGGCTGGCTGCTGTTCAGGCGGCAGCGCAGCAAAGTCCCTGTGCTCTTTACGGTACAGATCCAGCAGTTCCTCCGCCGTATCTGAGGTCAGCGCGTCAAACAATGCTTTCTTCCCCGGAAAATAACCGTATATGGCTCCGGTTGTCACCGATGCCTCCTTTGCGATTCTCCTGAGCGACGCTTTCTCATATCCATATGTGAGAAATTCCTTCTTTCCTGCCTCCAATATGGCAGTAACCGTACCGTTGTACCTGTCCTCCATGACAATCACTCCAACCTTTTCCCATATCATTATAACACTGTTATATAACATGGTTATTATGGTACAAAAAAAGGCATCCGTCAATACATATAACCGATACCTTTTCTCATTAAACCATTTTATCTGTTTTTTGAAAAAACTTCTCAAAACCAATGAATGCAGCGTACTTTCTCAGCCCTTCATCCACCATCTGTCCAGGACCTGCCATATTGTAGAGGGCGGCTTATAAGAGCCCCACCAGCTCCAGGCTCGGTTTTAAAGTATCTGCTCCCGGCTGCCATTTTGCCGGGCATACCTGATCACCGTGCTCCGCCACAAACTGGGATGCCTGAACACGTCTGAACAGCTCGTCCGCATTCCTGCCCACATTTCCCGCGATTACCTCGCAGGCAACAATCTTTCCTTCCGGATTCACGATAAAGCTTCCTCTTTCAGCCATTCCGTCAGCCTCTATCATCACATCGAAATCCCTGGCCAGACTGCCCGTGGGATCCGCCAGCATGGGATACTTGATTTTCTGTATGGTCCTTGATGCGTCATGCCATGCCTTGTGGACAAAATGGCTGTCGCAGGATACGCTGTATATCTCGCAGCCGGCTGACTTGAAGTCCTCATACTTATCCGCCAGGTCCTCCAGCTCAGTGGGGCAAACAAATGTAAAATCCGCGGGATAAAAGAAAAATACAGCCCACTTCCCTAAAACATCTGATTTCTTCACTTCCCTGAACGCTCCGCCTGCATAGGCCTGTACTGTAAAATCGCTGATTTCTTTTCCTATTAATGACATATTGTTTCCTCCTGGTCTTTGTGATGGTTTACTGCTGCCTTGCCTTCTATCCCGTTACCCTTGAAACAGAAATCCATTGCCTGCTGCCCGATTGTTAGCTTTGTCTAATTTACTCATATTTTACCAGAACTAATCCCTTTTGTCAATAAATAATATTGATAATTATTATTAATATTGTTTATTTCGAAAAACATAAAAAGAACAGCCAGACAAGTTTCCCCATCTGGCTGTTCCCATGCTGCGTTATTACTCCTCAAACGAATTAATGACGGATAATTCCGGCTTCATATCATACTTCTTCTTAAATACTATGGCTCCCACGATTCCAGCCAGGGTACCGCTGATGGCAGCCAGCAGCAGCGCCATAAGTACCTTTAACGGCGGATTGAAGGCAAAGGGCGCCAGCAGTCCGGGTATGGGAGATGCTGTTCCCGGGGCATTGTTGATAATGCCCAGGAATGCGGCGGCCACTCCCGAAAAGTTGGAACAATAAATCGGTATGGGGTGCTTTGTTATGATATGGGCCTGTGTCAGCGGCTCCATCATAACAGCTGCCACGTTGCTGTTATCCCCGAAGTGGAGCATTTTAAAGATGACACCATTGGTAAAGGAACCGCCGAAGCAGGCAATAGCTGCAATACCCATGGGCAGTCCTGTAAGTCCCAGCATGGCGGTAAGAGCCATGGAACTGAGGGGAGACGTACAAATCATCTTGATAACCCCTCCCAGCAGAAGTCCCATGAGAATGGGCGACTGCTCTGTAGCTGCCGAAATCATGCCGCCGATGTGCGCCAGGGCTGCATTCACAGCCGGATCCACCAGGAAGGCGATGAATCTGGCAATCGGTGCAATCATGAGAGCACCCAGCACGGAATCCAGGCCCGGCGGAAGGTGTTTCTCAATAAACGGCGCAATGAAGCCAATTGCATATCCTGCGATAAATCCCGGAAGGATGCCGTATCCTCCCAGAGCAACACCGGCAACTACTGCAAATACGGGATTCACTCCCATGCCTATCGGTACCATAATTGCCGCTGCCACGCCGCCCATGTTGCCCGATATGGTGCCCGTTTCCCCAAGGAATGCCAGGTGAAGCAAATCTCCGGATATGTACCTGTGGACAGCCTCCACAAGGAAAGTTGCAACTGCTGCATTGGCCATTCCCGACATGGCCGCTGAACCTTTGGGCGCCTTCATACTGAAAAGTGAGAAAGCTGCCAGCGTCAATAATAGTAATCCTAACCCCGTAATAATTGTCATAAATCTACGTTCCTCCTGTTTTTTGCTCTCCGCAGATATGCTTGGCCGCTTTCCACCACAGACCGCCGTTACCGCTGTGATAGCTCTTAAGCTAAGGTATATCCTTGGTAGAGTTTTCGCAATGCAGGTAACGAAGAAGTCCCCAAAATTGCAAAAAAACAGAGACAGACATAAACGTAGCGTAGATGTCTGCCTCTGTCCTTTTACCTGAAAGTTTCCCTGACGCGGTTGCTGCTATGCCGCCGGTTGCTTCATCGGTATTCACATTTTAGTGACCTTCTCCAGAGTCCCGTCCGAATTCGATTCTTTTGCCTGAGAGTTTGCGCATCCCCTTCGGCGTTACCTGGCGGTAATCTCTCCCGAATTCATCAACCGGTCTGTCATTAACTTTGTTTATATTTTAACATCAAACATAGAAAAAAGCAATAGAATTATGTTCAGTTTATTTCTTTTTCACAAAAAACATACCGTTTTTTTATGCATACGGCACAATTTTTTTCACAATAAATGACAGAAAATAAACATATGTCCATTTACTCTCTTCCATTCCCAAAATAATTGTAAAATACAGGAAGGGGGATTTTATTTTTTTTCTGTACGCGCCTTCAAAAATCAATCCAGAAGATTGGTCATGCTCTTTAAACTGATAGCCAGAGTGGATGTATTGTGGAGCATAGCTGATGCGGCCGGGGTTATGACGCCTCCCACTCCCAGAAGAATAAGACCCAGGTTGAATCCGATAACAAACCGGTAGTTCCGGTCAATCCGGTCCATGAGTGCCCGGCTGATAGCCCTCAGTGTCACCAGTTGGAACAGGTTGTCCTCCGAGATGGTGATATCTGCTATCTCCCTGGCAATCTCAGCCCCTTCGCTGATGGCAATTCCCGCGTCAGCAGCCGACAGGGCCGGCGAATCATTGATTCCGTCGCCAATCATAATAACCTTGCGGCCCTTTTTCTTTTCTTCGTCCACGAACCGGGCCTTGTCCTCGGGAAGGACCTCTGAATAATACTCGTCCACTCCCACCCGTCCGGCAACAGCGGCGGCCGTGCGCTCACTGTCTCCTGTCATCATGACAATCTTGGTGATTCCCTGCCTGTGAAGGGCCGCGATGACCGCATCCGCCTCATCCCTCAGAGGGTCCTCAATGCAGATAACGGCTGCCAGGCTTCCTCCGATGGCCAGGTAGAGGTGGGAATATTCCACGGGAAGGCTGTCAAATACCGTTCTCTTATCCTCCGGTATCCTGCATCCCTCATCTTCAAACACAAAGTGATAGCTTCCAATCACCACCCTTTCATCTCCCACATAGGTGGCAATGCCGTGTGCTACAATATAATCCACCCTGGAATGCATCTCCTTGTGGACCAGCCCCCGCTTCACTGCCTCATTTACCACAGCCTTAGCCATGGAGTGGGGGAAATGCTCCTCCAGGCAGGCAGCAATGCGCAGCAGCTCTTCCTTTCCCATGTCATTGAATACCACCACATCCGCCACCTGGGGCCTGGCCTTTGTCAGGGTTCCTGTCTTGTCAAAGATAATGGTGTCGGCAGCAGCCACTGCCTCCATATACCTGCCTCCTTTTACCGTAATATGGCAGCTGCCGGCCTCGCGCATGGCGGAGAGCACAGACAGGGGCATAGCCAGCTTCAGCGCGCAGGAAAAATCCACCATCAGGATGGACAGGGCCTTTGTCACATTGCGGGTCAGCAGCCACGTAAGGATGGTTCCGCCCAGACTCCAGGGAACCAACGCGTCCGCCAGGGTGGCTGCCTTTCCCTCAGCCGTGGACTTAAGCTGCTCCGACTCCTCAATCATGGTCACAATCCGTTCAAACCTGGTGTCGCCCGCAGCCGTCCTCACCCGCAGGGTAATCTCTCCCTCCTCTACGGCTGTTCCCGCATACACGTAGGAGCCCTCCTCCTTCCTGACAGGCGCTGATTCCCCTGTCATGGAAGCCTGGTTCACCATGGCGTCCCCGGAAGCGACCACTCCGTCCAGAGGAATCACATTTCCCATATGGACCGTTACCAGGTCTCCCTCCCTGATTTTTGAAACAGGAACCAGGACCTCTGTCCCATCCACATTCTGCCATACCCCGGAAATGTTTAAGGACATGCTCCTGGCAAGGTCGCCCACTGACTTTTTGCGGGTCCATTCTTCCAGAAGTTCCCCAATCCCCAGAAGGAACATAACAGAACCCGCCGTGTCGAAATCCCGTCTCAGGACAGACACGGCAATCGCTGCGGCATCCAAAACCTCCACCTCCAGCTTGCCCCTGAGCAGACAGCGGACTCCCTTTAGCAGGTACCTGACGGAGTGGGCGGCCGTATAGACGGCTCTGACAGAAGCCGGCAGAAAGGATTTGGCAAATGCCCTGACCACCACTTTCCGGACCAGCTTCTCCTTGTATTCGCGGTTCAGGGCCCTTCCGCTGTTCTTCGGCACCAGCTCTTCCATCCGCTCACTATCATAAGAAAACCTCTGTATTCCCTCCAGTATGCACCTGCGGCTGCCTTCATACACCACAGCGGCATCCGCTGTTCTCTCATATACCCTGACATTTTTTACTCCGGGAAGGGTGCAGAGATAATAATGCAGCAAATCAGCCTGCCGTATGCTCATATCCTTCTGATAAAAATGAACCCTGACCCTTCCCCTTATCTCATGTCTAATTACAAACTTCATTGTTTCAAGCTCCTATTTTCAACTGTCCTGGACACATTTTCAGAGTAAATGAAAAAATTACCGCCCGGAGATTTCTTCCCCAGGCGGATTATACATTACGCTGTAACCGTATCAGCAGAAGCTGTCTCATCTTCCTTCAAATATTCTGAGGTATGCTCAGGGGACTCCTCCCTGCTTTCATCCTCAAATACCTCCTGACAGCGCTGTGCATTGATTTCCCTGGCCTCTGCCAGGATATCCTCAGCGTTCTCCTGGATATTGGAGGCGGTGGTCATCACACAGTCTTTAGCCCTTAATCCGGCAGCCAGGCAGTTGATATATAACTTTTTGGCATCATCGCTTCCCAGAATCTTCACACCTGCTGTTCCAAACAGGACGCCGCCTAAAAAAAGGCCCATTTTTTTACATTTAAAACAATCGATCATTCCTTTATCCTCCTAATTATATGTAAACAATCCTTATCAGGCACAAAAGAGTATGCAGGGCTGTTATGATGCTGTCTTGGCCTTTACATTCACATTAAGAGAACTGCCCTCTTTATAAGGCCTTACTAACAGATAGATGAATACGGCCACGGCCCCAATTGCCGCAACGGTTCCGACTCCAAAGGTTCCTTCTGTAAACCATCTGCCAAACTGGTATATGCACAGTGCCACCACATATGCAAGTATGGTCTGATAACCGATTGCAAACCAGGTCCACCTTGCATTGTTCATCTCACGCTTGATGGCGCCTATGGCAGCAAAACAGGGAGCGCACAGCAGGTTGAACACCAGGAAGGAATATGCGCTGACGGCTGTAAAGCTCTGGGCCAGCGTTCCCCAGATTTCTGTTCCGTCCTCAGCCACTTCCGCAAAACCATAGAGAATGCCGAAGGTGCCAACTACGTTTTCCTTTGCAACCAGACCCGTGATGGCCGCCACAGCTGCCTGCCAGTTCCCCCATCCCAGAGGAGCGAATATCCAGGCAATGGCCTGACCGATTGACGCCAGAATTCCATCCGACAAATCTTCCACCATACCAAAATGTCCGTCCACAAACCCAAAGCTGGATGTAAACCAAATAAAAATAGTGGACAGCAGGATTACGGTTCCTGCCTTCTTGATAAAGGACCAGCCTCTCTCCCACATGCTGCGCAGAACATTCGACACAGTTGGAAGGTGGTAAGCAGGAAGCTCCATTACAAACGGCGCCGGATCCCCTGCAAACATTTTTGTTTTCTTTAAGATGATGCCAGAGCAAATAATGGCTGCAATTCCTACGAAGTATGCGCTGGGTGCTACCCAGGAAGCGCCTCCGAACAGGGCTCCCGCAAACAGTGCAATAATAGGAAGCTTTGCGCCGCATGGAATGAAGGTGGTGGTCATAATGGTCATTTTGCGGGCCCTGTCATTCTCAATGGTACGGGAAGCCATGATGCCGGGAACACCGCAGCCGGTTCCAATCAGCATGGGAATAAAGGACTTTCCTGACAATCCGAATTTCCGGAAAATTCTGTCCATGATAAACGCCACCCTGGCCATGTAACCGCAGGATTCAAGAAACGCAAGGAAAATAAACAGCACCAGCATCTGGGGCACAAAGCCAAGCACAGCGCCCACGCCAGCCACAATACCATCTAATATCAGGCTGGAGAGCCAGTCAGCACAGCCCACCGCGGCGAGGAATCCCTCCACAACAACAGGTATGCCCGGCACTTCCAAGCCAAACAGACTCCAGCCTTCCCCAAACACTCCGTCGTTAGCCCAGTCAGTGGCCCAGGTTCCCACTGTGGTAACTGAAACATAGTAGACAACCCACATGACCGCCGCAAATATAGGCAGAGCCAGGAAACGGTTGGTGACGATATGGTCAATTTTATCGGAGACGCTCATCTTCTCTCTGCTCTTTTTTGTATAACACCTGCCAATAATGGATGTAATGTAGGTATAGCGCTCATTTGTGATGATACTCTCAGCGTCATCGTCCATGGCCTCCTCCATGCGCGCTGTGATGCTTCCCACATCCGGAACCATGGTCATCTGGGCCCCAATCTTGTCATCCCGCTCAAACAGCTTGATGGCATAGAAGCGCCTCTGCGCCTCAGGCACATTTCCTCCGATGCATTGCTCGATTTCCTCCAGAGCCGCCTCCACATCGGCGCAGAATTTGTGTACCGGTACAGATGCTCTGCTGTCCCTTGCAAGCTCCACTGCCTTGTCGGCGGCCTCCATGATACCGGTGCCCTTTAATGCGGAAATCTCCACCACCGGGCAGCCCAGCTCCCTGCTCAGAGCCTGAATGTCAATCAAGTCCCCGCTCTTTTTAACCACGTCCATCATGTTGACAGCCATCAGCACGGGAATCCCCAGCTCCATTAACTGGGTGGTCAGGTACAGGTTGCGCTCCAGGTTGGTTCCGTCCACAATGTTTAAGATGGCATCCGGCCGCTGGGTAATCAGGTAGTTCCTGGCGACCACTTCCTCCAGCGTGTAAGGCGACAATGAATAGATACCCGGAAGGTCCATGATGATGACATCCTTGTTCCCCTTAAGTTTTCCTTCCTTCTTTTCCACCGTGACACCAGGCCAGTTTCCAACAAACTGATTGGATCCGGTAAGACCATTGAACAGCGTGGTCTTTCCGCAGTTGGGATTACCGGCCAAAGCAATTTTGATTGACATTTTCATATCCTCCTCATTCTCTTATTGAGAAAATTTATCAACAAATTAGTTGTAGCTAACTCATTCTTTTAAAAAAAAGCAGTTTCTACTGCACTTCAATCATCTCAGCATCCGCTTTCCTTAAGGACAGCTCATAGCCCCTAACATTCACCTCCACAGGGTCCCCCAGAGGCGCCACCTTGCGGACATAGACTTCCGTCCCTTTTGTGATGCCCATATCCATGATACGCCGCTTTACGGCCCCTTCTCCGTGAAGTTTAACAACCGTTACCGTGCTTTTGCATTTTACTTCCTTCAATGTGCGCATCTTATTAATGCTCCTTTCCTTCTCATACCCGCGGCCAGCTTACACCATAATCTTATTGGCCATCTCTTTGCTGATAGCAACCCTTGATTCCTTTACATTGACAATCACATTGCCATTGTTAGCTGAAACAACAGTCACACTCGCTCCCGGCACAAACCCCATGTTCTCCAGATGACGCTTTACCTCTTCCTTGCCGCCCACCCGGACTATGGATGCCACCGTACCTTCTCTTACCAATGTCAACGGCATACTCATCACTCCTCTTTCTGAACCTGATGTGATTCTGTTTCCTGAAATTTCCATATTGCAGCTGGAAAGTTATGGTATCCTAACTGCAAATTTAGGTTAGCACCAGTTAACCAAAATGTCAATCGTTTTTTCAAATTAAATGCGGATTTTTTGCAATATCAGCTCTGCCGCTAATTTGCGTTTCCTTTCAGGGTATGATAAAATAGAAAATAGCCACCGCAGACTTGGAACTAACTAATGTTTATCCGTGGGAGGATTTGATTAAATTGAAAATACAGGAATCAGCTGAAAATTATCTGGAAACAATCTTGATTTTAAGCCGCAGAAACCCCTATGTCCGCTCCATCGACATCGCCAACGAACTGGCCTTTTCCAAGCCCAGTGTCAGCGTGGCAATGAAGAATCTGCGTGAAAACGGTTATATCCTCATGGATGACCAGGGGCACATCACCCTCAGCAGCATGGGAAAGGAAATCGCCGAAACCATGTATGAACGCCACACCATGCTCTCCCAGTGGCTCATGTACCTTGGCGTGGATGAACAGACAGCCGCGGAGGATGCCTGCCGCATTGAACATGTGGTCAGCGCAGAAAGCTTCCGGGCCATCAAGGACCATATTACCAAGGGGCATGAGCTTCCGGAAGACCTTTTATAAGGCACGCAGTCAGAAATATTCCTGCTGCTGTCCCTGATTTTCTTCCGGGTTCCCCGGACCGCCGGTTCTGATATACACACTTTCCGGCCGCCCCTTGGTGGTGGTCCTGGTCTTATATGCAATCTTCAGATATCCCTCCTGCTCCAATACAGCCAGAAAACGGTTGGCGCTCCGCTTGGTGATGCCCAGCCTGAGCGCAAGGGTCCTGGCTGTGATTTCCTGCTTTTCGGAGGCGCTGATAGCAGTAAATATTTTCTTTACTGTCAGGGGTGAGAGCTTGGACTGCACGTCCAGCACTTCACTGTTGTCCACATTAAGGAGAAGCTGGCCGCAGTCCCCCATGGGACCGATAATCTGCTCCCTCTCATTGATCAGGTATGCCAGAGACTGCTTAAGTTCAGCCTCATGGCAGGCGTCAAGAGCATTTAACCGGGCCTGGGAAAGACTGTTCCCAAGACCGCAGCCGATGCTGAAACGGGCGGACAGCTTTTTTTCCCTCAGAAACAGGCTGAGGCGGTCCTCCTTAAAATCTCCGGTCCAGCCCGAAACATGTTTCTTGGTAGACACGATTTCCAGCCCGTAATGGCGCCT
>OLFV01002612.1_pt1 | contig 12990 bp, 11 predicted proteins | sample 1605551 | NCBI WGS metagenome assembly OLFV01 (sample SAMEA3888922, study PRJEB22519) | human gut metagenome | biome: human gut; feature: human-associated habitat; material: faeces | place: Denmark | collected 2011
TATTAATTGTTCAACAAAATATTTTGGTTCATTATTAAAAAAGATTGTTAAAAAATATCCTTCAATATCATTATTCTTTAATGGGGGAAATAATGATATTGATTGTTTATATGTTTTTTCTTTATATTTTGGATAAAATTTAATTTCGAAATTTTTATTTTTCACAAAAGACATTAATATATTTTTTTTTGCTTTTAAAATATTTAAAAGAAAAAATGTTTCTATAAAATAATTATTTGTTTTTATTTTCTTTTTTAAAATGAAATGTGAATCTGATTTCATTACAATTGAGTTATTTTTGATAATAACAGATGATGTTTTATCATCTTGGTAGCATATGAATAAATCATTATTATTGCTTTTATCTTTTATTTTAAATGTTTTCATTTGTTTCCTCAATATCATTAAACATAAAATTACTTATTGATTTCTTTTTATATTTTGTATGTCATCTTTCATAAAATGTTAATCTATTTGTTTGGCGTAATAAATTTTCCCAAATCATTTTTAAAGATGTTCATGATCCTTTCTTTTTTAATAAGTAAGGAAGATTTCTAATAAAATATCTTCTATTTGTTAACGAAACATCATTAAAAACATCTAAATCAAAATTATAAAATAATGCAAGATATCCCAAAAACTTTTCATTGATTTCTTCGGGATCTAATAATGTATATATATTCTTTTGTTGATTATAAACTTCTTGATAAACTCTATCAAATAACTCTCATGTAAAAACTCTAAATGCTGGAGAAATATCATTATCAGGTATTGAATTTATCATAAAATCTTTCATTGATTTATGAAAGATTTTTCAAGAATTTCTTCTATTTCACATTGGTCAACAACAACCCACAAATGCGAATAAAATATTTTCATTTATAAAATTTTCATGATTCCATGGAGAAAATTCTGCATCTTCAATCTCTTTTTCTGTAAGTACTTTTATTCCATTATTTGTTAACTCATTACCATAATTTTTTAAATTTTTTCTATATCAATCATAAAATAAACTATCTATTCTTAAATATAATTCATTTTCAGGTTCTAAACTTATATCTTCACTTAATTCTTTCTTCATTCAAATTTTAAATGCAAATGATTTATCTTCTTTTGATTTTGTTATATCTATGGGATCAATAATTGAACCTGTAAAATTATTAAAGTTTTCTATTAATTCATTGTCGTTTGACGTTATTCTTTCTACAACAAGATATTTTTCTCTTAATGTTTTTTCGATTACTTTATCTGATGATAATCCAATTGGGCGAATTGTTGGAGTAACATTAGAATATTCTATTTTAAGTTTATTTAAATATTGTTCAATCTCTTCATAATCTCAAATGCCAAATGTATATTCTTTTTTTGAATATCTATCAAAGTTAAATCAATTTGTATTTATAAAATCGTCATCTAATATTGGTTTTAATTTTACTGCTTTATAACCATAATTCTCAATTTTCGCATAAAATGTTGTATATTCAGATCCATTAGCAACAATATTAACTTTGGGGCCTTTTAATCTAATATTTACAGTTTTTGATTCAGTATCATTATATTCTGCTGAAAATGATAAAAAACCTTCTCCTGAATGATAATCTAGTCATGGTTCTTGAAAAATAATATCATTATATAAATTTTCAATTTTATCTTCAACTGAATGATCAATATTTTCATAAAATGCTTTCAATTTTGTAAAATAATCATTCAACATATAAAATGGAAAATCAGAGAATTTAGCTATTGACATTTACTACTCCAAATCAAATGTACATGCTTCTGGAACAAATACAGGAAATTGATTAAAACCTAATTTTATTACTTTTAATTTATTTTCAATCGAATTCATAAATTCATTTTTTGTATATTGAGGATAATCACCTTCAATATTTGGTGGATATATTTTACTTCCTTTAGGAATAACAATATTATATCCTCTATCTGTATGAAAAGTTTCTCCATTTAATGTATAATCGCCACCTTCTGGAGGTAAAGCATAAAATTTAATTTTTTCATCAGATATTTCTTTACAATAAACTTCAATTCTTCTAAATACAAAACTATCGACAGCTTTAAGAGAATCTCAATTTTTTCCAGATACTTTTATAGTTGTATCCATTATATAGTTATGAATATCCATAAAACTAATTGTATTATTAAACGATTGATTCTCTGGTTTAAAATAATATGTTAATTTATCAAGAACAATAGGTTCAAGTGTAGCTAAAGTAAAATATCTTTTTAATTTTAAACCAATATCAAATCTAAAGAATATAATTTCTGGCAAATCAAATACTTCATATGATTGTATCATTTTTCTTGGTTCTAAATAAGTTTCAATTACTCCACATCAATCATCTGAATATTGTGTAGGTTTAAAAATTTCATATTCTTTATTATTTGATGTTAATCATTTTTCTGTTTCTATTAATATTGTCTTTGATTCTCATGTTGTAGGAATAACAGATAAATGAACTTTATTATATTCTTCAACATTACCCCAAGGAGCAACTTCATTTTCACCTCAAGCATTAGCTTTAACAATATCACTCCTTGATTCTAAATAAAATTTATAATCATCACTTGTGACATTTCTTTCTTGAGAAGATATATTATTTTTACCAGCAGCAGTTAAATCTTCCATTGATTGAGGCTCAGTACCACCAGAAGATTCATTTTCATTTGTTATCGCAATACAAACTAATGGTATAATATGATTTTTTGTCACATTTTTTACAAAATTTTGAGATTTTAAAGTATTAAAATTCGTAATAGTGTTTTTAGCTAAATTACCAGTACTACCAACTGTCTTTAATAGCTTAATTGTTATAACATCAGTTTCACCAGGGACATTCTTTAAATCAGAAAATTCAATTATATATCTTTTAAATTTATCATATAATAACTGATAAACATTATCTGAATCTTCATTTTCACTCAATCCAGAAATATTATCAGTAAAATTTGAAACTCTTGTTCATGGCAAATCATTAACTAATAAAATCGAATTTGAATTATCTTCATTATCATCTACATCATGATTATAGTTATGAAAAGGTAAAATAATTTTATTATTAACAATATCAACACCAGTATATGTTAATTCTTCTATTTCGCCTTGAATAATAGGAATTTTAAATGTTATATACCCAGGAGTAACTTTTTGTGATCCATCATCTAAAATCTCTACAGTCCCCTCAGTAAACATATCTTCAGTAACAGTTATATTTAATGATTTTTTTGTAACAAAAGGAACAACTAATGTTTCATCTTCTAAATATGTTCCATATACCGGAATACCTTCTGGCAAATACAAAACATCACCAAAATCATATTGTATTTTACCTTCAGAATCAAAAAATAAAATTTTAACAGTTAAATCTGTTCACGCAGAAATATAACCTCTCGCATTATACCCTTTTAACTTTGCTATTCTATGTTTATTTTCATATAATTCAGCAGTATCATCAAAAACATTCTTAGCTATCTGATTCAAATAAAAAATATTCAATTCTGAATTATTAGCTAACCATTCTAATAATAATCTAATATTTGAACCTTCATAATTATAATCTTTAAAATGTTGAAGAGATTTCAACACACTAATTTGTCTATTAACATATGTATCAAAATCTAATGATAAATAATCAGGCAAAATCTTCTGCAATGCAATAGCTGTATTATCTTTTTCTATATTACTACTCATAATTTATTTTGATCCTAAAATATATTTAAAATTATAAATACTCTGATTTATATCTGATTTAATTGAATAAATCAATTCAATTATATATGAACTTTTATCTGGATATGGGGTTACATATAAACCTAAAATTTGTATTCTATCTTCCCAACGATATAACATACTATATAAAATTTGTCTAATTTCCTCTGCTCTATTTACTGTTATCTGCTCAAATAATTCATCATATAAAATAGATGCAAATTCATTCAAAAATCTTCTTTTTCCTCTCATTGTCGTAAATATATTATATAACGAATTTTGTATCGCATTATAGTCATCCATTTCTAATATATCACCGCTTAGAATTCTTTCTCAAAAATATATCTATATCTTTTCAACGAGGCATCTAATTTTTCCCTTTTATTTTAATATTTATTTTAACTCTGTTCCAAAAAAGAATCTCTATTTATTATCAATTATAAAATTTTTCAATTATTTTAACTGCCTCCATAATTCAACAAATTTTGATTTATTTAGGACAACACAGTTGCTATCTATTCAAACTTCGTTATTTTTTGTTTTTGGTATATTATTATAATATGCTGTATTAATGCTTAATTTATCAGGTGATAAACATCAATCAAATACATCATATAACTTACTATCTCCCTGTTTTTTAACAATCTTCTCCTTAATCTCTTCAATAGCATTAAATTTTGTAAAATTTTGTGTTATATGCTCAACTTTTTTATTTAAAAAGAATTTTATCAAATAATATATTAAATCTGTAATTTTATCATCATATTTACTTGATACAGTATCAGAAATTTTTAATTGAAGAAATTTTTCAATATCACTCTTTTCATCATTAATTTTCATTTGTTCAAAATTATGATTTAACTCTGGTAATGTAAACTTATACGATTTATATGTTATATCCCAAAAATCATCTGTTTCTGCATATGCAACAAGTGTACTATCAAATGGAACAATAATAAACGCATCATCATAACCATATGATGATGCAATACCATTTGATGTTGAACAAATGAGTGCATGATCTCGTTTGGGAATCTTATTTCATGATTTTAAAATTTGGGAGAACAAAATTGTATAGTAATTAGATGTATTAGCTGATTTTCTTATATCTTTCCCATCAAATAATCCAAAACTTCTAGTTAATTTTCTATCTCCCCTATAAATAATAGGAACTTTTTTCTCTTGTATTGCTTTTCAATTGTTTTTACATTTTGTTTTTAATATATTTAAAACATCATCTTCTGACAACTCTTTATACATATCTTCATTTAAAAATTCAACTAATCTCATTTTTTCTCCATTTCCTTAATTGAATTGTTTCAAACTACATAAAAACAAAGTCTTTTCTTTATTTAAATTCATTATATAAACAAATTTCCTTTAAAATATTTGTAACATTTTTCTTTTCTTTTTTTCTTTCGCATAATGTTTTTTTCAAATCTGGTCTTACATCTATAGATTCAGCATCAAACATTGATTCTAATTGAACTCGTGTTCCTGTATTCGCAATTTGTCGCTCTCTTAATTCATTAAAATTCACCCATCTTCTATTTAATTCATCAAATCTTGCTCGTTGTTTTGCATTAAATGAATCCTTATCAACTCCCAATGGCTTTAAATAATAAACAGGTTCACTAGAATCACCATCAGAGGAATATAAAGAAATTTGGGATTCATTTAACGATCGTGTAGAACTTCCACTTATTCTATTAATTGTAGCAATCGCTAATTCAGAACCAGATATTGTTTTATATCCAACCTTAGTGCAACTATTGGGAGCACTAACCAATACTGTTGTTCCTATACAACCACTCATTTGAAATCCGCCAGCAAAAAGTGGTAAACTACCGGATCAAGAAGATTTATCTAAAATATTACCATATTGATCTATTGTTTTATTATCAGTTCAAAACATAAATATTACATTTTCATTATTTTTTGGCAAATTACTAACGCCTATACATATTGTATTTTTTGATGGATTTTTTTTAGCAACTCCATCAATAACATCTCCACGATATGCTATAATTTTCAAAGATGAAGAATTTATAAGTGCATTTTCAGCTTCTTGTTGTTTCTTCACTTCCTCTTGATTTTTTTCTGATTCGGCTTTTGCTTCTTCCTCTGATAAATCAGTTTCTTCATACTGAGGAGCATTTGAACCGCCAGAACTGCTTGATGAATTTATTGTAGCAACAAAATAATATGCATATAATCAATTATCAAAATTTCATTCAACTTCCCCATCGAAAAATAGCTTTACAGAATTTTTATATTTGCGCAAATCAGGCGCGGGTAATTCAAAATCAGTTATAAGATCATCACCATACTTAGTTTTAAATCTATAACCACCTTCCCCTAATTCTTCTATTATTGCACCTTTATGAGATGAATCATTTTTAATTTCAGAAACATCAACTCTAATGGTGGGAAAATTACATATAACAATTTCACCATCAATTTCAACTGAACTTCCGCCAGTTTCATCATCAAATGAAGGAAATCCTAAATCATCAGCAGATGGCTCATCAGGCTTAACAGATTTTACCAAATCAATTATCTCTTCATGCGCCCTTCTCATCTCTTTAACAAAATGTACATCCTCTTTTTGCTTCTCTTCCCTTGCAGATTTTCTTATATCTTCATCCATCTCTGCAGGAGATTTTGAATTAGCAATAGCAATCTCTTGAATAACTTTCTTAAAATCTATATAACTATCAGCAAGCTTTGATGTTATCTCAAATGCATCAGATAACTCACCTGCCTTTTCCTTAACCTTATATAAATTATATAAACTATCAAATTGTCCTGTTGTTAACGATGTTGGTCGAGATGAATAATCTTGTTGCCATGCTTCATATCTTTTATTCGTTTCAGGGTCTTTCTGTTTCAAAAAACTTCTTAATTGTGTTTTTCTATTTCTTACTAAACTAGAAAAATTCACCTCATATTTATCTAATTTTTTATCTTTTGTTCGTATATACTTATCCAAAAATGTTAACTCATTCTGTAAAACAGCATTATGATTTAATGGATGATTAACATCATTATCAGTTAATCCTGCTTCTTTCTCCTCATCCATCAAATCACCATCTAAAGCCCAATACTTCATCTTTAAAATATGCAAATGTTCCTGATTATTATAGTTATATTTAAATAATTGATTTTTTATATAATCAAATGCATTTATTCAATTATCATGTCCCCTCCAAATTTCATAATCTGAACATCCATATTCATTATCCTCAGTATATTCGTTATCATTATCAAAACCATCATTCCAACCTTCATCAGTGGCATCTCCACTTTCCCCTCCACCTATACCACCATTTCCATCAAATTCATTTAAATAATAATCGTCATACATAAATGTTTTCATTTCTGTATGCAAAGCGCCACTTACAGTTGGAAAATTAGGATTAAAATAAAATTCAGCACCATCAGTAGAAACATCATCACTTTCATTAAAACGTATAACAAAATCTTTACATGTCAATGTTACATCTATATTATTATCTTTATTAACATATCGATATGTAAAATCAAATCCAGTAAAGCAATTTCATCCTGTTAGTGATTTAATATTATTCACAAATTCTGAAAATGATTTTGAATCACCTAATATTTGATTATTAACCTCAATAAATTCACCATTTAATTTAAACTTTAACCCATTAAAAAAACCAATTTCAACTTTATTATTCTCTCTTTCTGCAAACAAATTTGCTCTAAAAACTAATGTATCCATACTTTTCCTTTAATTTGCCATTACATTTGGACTACATCCCAATGCAATAGATGTACAACTTGTAATATCACCCATAACTTGTATTGGGCGACCATTAACTAAAACGGCCCTACTACCAAGATATACACCATTATGTGGCGCACATACACTATCGCATTTTCCACCACAATTAAAACAAGAATGAGGTTTAATAATATCACCCATTCTAACAGCACCCAAACCATTAACCAAAACATTACTACTACCAGTTAACGCAATCGTTGGTGGCGCATATCCACAATTTCCGCCCTGGTGGACAACTATGCCCAGATGCTAAATCGGTTATTCTATGAACTCCAGCCATTTATTCAAATACCTTTTTATTTTTATTTATTTCTAGAATTCAAATTTTTAATGTTAACAATCTTCAAAAAGTTGATTATAATTTATTCATCAACAAACAAAGCAATCAAGGAGACACAAATGTTAAAGTTTTTCAAAATTGCAATTGACAGCTTTTTTGACGCTATTATTTTCACAATTTTCTTTGTGTCAACTCCTCTTGTGATGCTTTTAAGCGCCATTCTTATGCACAAATGCTCAAATTGGTGTGAAGAATCTAAAAAAAATATTTACGTAAAAATTCAAATTGAAGACAATGAAACACATGACATAAAAGAATACAGTATCATTGAAATAAAAAATAAATAAACCTCCATTTACATTTTTTAAATAAAAGTGTAAGCATGAAATGCTTACACTTTATATAGTTATTAAGAGAGGGTTTACATGGGTATAAATTCATGCATATTCATTTAACAATCCTCCTCAATTTGTTCCATTAAGTAAATAATACCATAAATTTATACCCATGTAAACCCTCTCTTAGAACATAGCCTATTATAAATATAAACCCTTTTATAAAACAGAGCCTTGCGCTATTTTTGATTATTAACAATTGTCAAAATTTATATTATAATTTATTTCAATTAGTAAACAATAATGTGAGGTTTATTTTTATGCCATACATTGATGAAGCTACTCTTAAAATTTTTGAAAAGAAAATTTCAAAAATTAATAATAAACTTATTAAAAATGGTATTGAACCAATTACCTATGATGTTAATAAAAAAGTTGTTTCCTATGCAAATCTTCGTGGATTTTGTGATGAATCGAAAAATTGTGTACCAGAATGGCATACACTTATGTATGAAGTTTTTGATATTAAAATTCATAAAGATATTGCGATTCCTGAAACTGGATGGACGCTTGTCGCTATTATAAATCATACTGATCATTTTATTACACATTTAGATGAAAGTATTGATATTGAACATTTTCGTAACAATACATTTTGTGATCATTGTAAAACAAAACGAGTTCGTAATACAACTTTAGTTATTAAAAATGAAAATGGCGAATTAAAATCTATTGGTAAGAGTTGTGCAAAAGATTTTTTTGGTCATGATTTATCTTGCTGGCTGAATAAATTAAGCTGGTATAATTGGAACCCTAATTGCTTTCAAGAAGATTATGAAAATTTTGTATATTCATTTTCTGACAAACAGATGTATAAATGTAGTGAAGTTATTTCACTTGCATATTCATTAATTTCCCAATATGGATTTGTAGCATCTAGCAATGAAAATTCTACAAAGGAATTAATGCTCAAAGATATTCATTCTAATATTGTTACAGATGAAGATAGAAATGTTGCACAGAAAATAGTTGAATGGGCTAAAAATACAACTGATGATTGTTCATTTATGTGTAATGTTCGTAGCATTTTTTCTAATGAATATGTTAGTACAAAAGTATTTGGGTTTATAGCTGCTGGTGTTAAAAAATATCTTGAACCAGAAAAAGAAAAAAAAGAATCTAATTTTATTGGGAACATCGGTGATAAAAAAGTAAAATTTGAAAATGTAACATATAAGGGTTGTTATAGTTTTATAAATACTCTTGCTTTTAAAGAAACAATAACTTATATTCACAAATTTGTTGATGATAATGGAAACATTATAATTTGGAAAACTGGAAAATATATTTGGGAAAAATATATTGAGAAAAAAATCAATTTTACAGCTACAATTAAAGATCATAAAATATACAAAAATGTTAGGCAAACAATTGTTTCTCATGTGAAAATCTAAAGGAGATTTTTTTATGAATAAATTAGGTGTATGTGAAAATTGTGGAAAAGAAATTTATTGTGTTGATGATAACAATATGCCATATAATCCAGATGAAGCAACTACAATTAGTCTTTATAATAATAAATATGTAATTATTACAGGTAGCTATGGATCTGTTGAATTTGATACAGACATTGGATATTTTACAGATTATGACATAAATAGAAAGTTTAAAGAACGTCTAAAAAATATAGAAAATTCGAATATTAAGGAGCTTTATATTTGTGATAATTGTATAAAAGATTTTAAGAAAAATGGAAAAATAAATGTTTTTGAACATTATATAAATCCAATAGCTTTTATTCCTAATGATCATTAAATCTTATAAAAACTTATAAGTAATTTGATTTCTTGGTTGAGAGGTATCATAATAGCCTCTCCTGTAGATATTTATAGCTGCATTAAAATCTGCATCCAATTCATATCCACAATGCTGACAATGAAATAATTCGCCAAAACGACTTTCTTTGTCAACTGTACCACAAGATGAACAAGTTACACTGGTATAAGCTGGATTAACTTTGACTAATTGAATACCATTCTCTTGACAAAATCTCTCCAGTTTACTAGTGACTTGTGAATAAAGCCACCTCTGGACCTTGTTCATTGTTTTCCTGTAAATTTTTGTGTTCCTTTTTACATTTTTCAAATCTTCAATGTACAATGTTCTAAGTTGTTGATTTTCTTTGAAAAATTCATTAATTATTCTATTTGTTTCATCTAACCTATGTTTTAGAAGTCTTTGAAATTTCTTAGAACCTTGAACTTTGTTAGAAATTCTTTGGTACAAATGAAATAATTCTGTTCCATAAAATTTGCCATTGGAATCTGAAATTAATTTCTTGTAACCCTGATCAATTCCAAGTTCATATCCTGATTGTCTTTTTTCTGGAACTTCTTTTTCATAAAATAAACCAAGATAAAATTGTCCATTAACCTTTTTCAATGAAACTGAATTTTTTCTTTGTCATGATTTATATTTTAAACTGTGCTTATAATACTTAAATGGCAGGTTAATTTTGATACTTAATTTCTTGCCGTCTTGGAAATATGGTAAACTGATCCTAATAAATTCATCAAAATAGTCACCAGGTTGAAAATTGATAACCCTACTATCTAGTGTAATGGTAAAATTTTTCAAATCTGGCTTTGTAAAATATTTTGATTGAAATATGGGTTTTAGATTTAATTCTGCAAACCTTTTTGAGGTAAAACTTTTGTGTCTGTTTGCTTTGATACATTTGGCATAAATTTTCTTATATCTGTCATATCTTTTTGCATTTGCCTTGCAGATTTGAGATCGAATTATTTCAGATGCATTTTTGGCAATAATTTGTTTTCAAGCAGAATGGGAAATATGACCTTGAAGTGATGTGTCACAGAATTTCTTTAATTCGATTTGTCCAGAAATAATACCATCGATGTATAATTTCAAATCATGCTCAAAGTCTACAAATAATTGATTTAAATAGGTCTTTTTGGCATGGGTTGAAAATTTTAAGCTATGACTTGAAAATCTGGTTATGATATTATTTACTTTACCTTTCATATAATTATTTATATGAAAGCCTTTGGAAACGTATTAATTTGATGAAAAATGATAAAATTTGGCTCTATTCTATAAAAGGGTTTATTTTCTAATAGGCTATGTTCCAAGAAAGGGTTTATTTTTATAACATATTAAAATGATTATATATTTTTGATAAAAATGGTGATTTGGTGTTTATATTTTCCAAAGAAAATCAACATTTCAAATTTCATATAAACCCTCTCTTAGAACATAGCCTTATATTTCATTAGTTTTATTTGATAAAAATCAAAAAGAAATTAATCAATGAACATGAAATTTATCAAATTTAACAAAATTGAAAAATGAGAATAAAATTAAACATGAAACATTAGAAATTTCAAAAAAGATAATCCAAATATGTAAATTTTGAAAAATTGATTTTATTTTTGTTGAAGATTTAAATATTCATGCAAAGAATCATGATAAAGGTAAGTAAGTATTTCAATAAGTTAGTGAACAATAAATGGAAAAAAATATTTTTGTTAATAATTTGAAAAAACGCTGTAATATAAATCAAATTAAACTATTTGAAGTTAATCCAGCTTATTCAAGTTTCATTGGAAATTTGACACATTATTATCCAGATCCAATTTCAGCAGCATGTGAAATTGCTCGCAGAGGATATGAGTGTATTATTTTGAAAACTAAACAATTTTATCCAAAATTTAATATTAGTCAATTATCAAGCCAGTGGAAGGATTTGATAAAAGATGTCAATAGTATTAAAGATTGGAAAGAATTATTTAGTTTTATAAAAAATTCTAAAGTGAAGTATAGAATTTCTTGATCTAATGATTGAGTTTTTAGGGAATATAAAACATTGGCTAGCCATTATAACCTTTGTTATAAGACGTTATAATTGTTTATATAATTCCTACTTTAGTTTATTTTTACATCTTCAGTTAATGCATAATAGCTATCGCAAACTACCATAATTTCATTTCTAGATTCAAGGGCCAAATCCAAATTATTTTCTTGATAATAATGATGAACAAAACTTTTTGCAAGAGCTAATTTGTTTTTCTCTAATATTTGCATGAAGCCGCTTTGCTCAGTTGTCATCAGGAATAAATTTAAAAAATTTAAACATAGTGTCAAATTCACTTTCGAATTGTAATCTTAGGCTATGTATTGAATTTCTCTTTCTTCTAGATATTTTAATTTCATTAATAGATGAGCTTTCAATTAAATTAAAATTATTTTGTTTTAGATAGAAATAAAGAATAAATGCTGCAACGTTTGGATATTTTTTGATATCTAAATCAGAATATAATTCAGATGGTTCAATTTCAGTTAGATCTTTAATTTCTCTACTTCAAATACATGTAACTTTTCCTATAGGAAATATTCTATGAACTTCTCCGTAGTTTCTAGCTATATCTCTGCTTCCTGTGCAATGAATTGATTCTGATCTTGCTTTATAACCAAATCATGATGAAAATCCAGCATCGAGTAAATTATGTAATTCGATTTTTGTATCTTTTGGATTTCTATTTTTTCTTACTTCTATAGGTGTTAATTCTACAGAAGAATCTGTTTTTATGATAGAAGATGCAGGTATATTTTCTCCTCTAAATAAATAACTATAAATTGAAGCTCCTCTTATTTTAAGAAAATCTGCACAATTTTGCTTTATAATTCATCCTAATTTTCTACTTATTTGATAATTATCCATTTCTTCCATTAAAAAATTTTTTAATTTCATTTTAATTTCCTTTCTGAGAATAGTTTACTCATTTTCTGAGTATGTTATTTTAAATATTAAGTTAGATGG
>OLFV01002614.1_pt1 | contig 12986 bp, 6 predicted proteins | sample 1605551 | NCBI WGS metagenome assembly OLFV01 (sample SAMEA3888922, study PRJEB22519) | human gut metagenome | biome: human gut; feature: human-associated habitat; material: faeces | place: Denmark | collected 2011
GAGTGGGAATGAAAGTTAAGAACAAGCCTTGACACAGTTTAAATTACACCCCCGTTTTGCCCCACACGCCCTGGGGGCTAAGAGCTTTTGGACCTTCAGTCTGTACATAAATCACTTGCGAAACTTGTGTTCACTTTCTCTTCGATGAATCTACGAATTCAGTCTTGTTCTTTGGAAGTAGGGGAGTGGTAATGTAATAAAAAAGTGCAATGCCCGATGTGAGCATTGCACTTCCTATGCGCTTATGATTTTAATTTCTTGATTTCCTCTATAGATAAACCTGTGGATTGGAAAATGATGTCAATTGGTGTATTTAAAGCAAGAAGTTTGAGGGCGATTTCTTTGGCTTTTTCTTTTTTCCCTTCAGCTCTTCCTTCCACTCTTCCTTCAGCTCTTCCTTTTGCTTCTCCTTTTATTATTCCTTTTTCCTCTGCATGCTTATATACTGCATAATTGTCCCACATGACCATCATGCTGTTGTCGTATTTCTCCTGCTCTTCTTTTGTCAGGGTCTTTGAGTCTGCTATTTCTGCCAGTCTCTTGAATATTTTGTGCTGAGCCTCGAAAGGCATTTTCTCTAAAGTCTCCATATGCTTCAAATTATAAATCCAACAATCTAAAAACGTATTACACTCCTCTTCTTTTTTTTTGAAAAGGGGCATCACCAAGTAGATGAAACGGATTTTGTTAGAATAAACTTCTCCGCTTTCTTTGTCTGCCAGCACAACGTCTGTTCTAAACTTCTTAGGTGTATTTTCGTCTACATCGAAGTTCATGAAGCAGATTACGTAAACAGGCGTAAGATGGTAGTCCCATTGTCCTTTTACGCCTTGGTCAACTATCGTTTTAGAAGCATAAAACAGAGAGCGGTCTATGAAATAAGCCTGACTTTTGTTTTGCATCTCGACGATAATGTGCTCGCCAGTGTCAGTTGTACAAAAGACATCGTAGATGATTCCTCTTTGGTCTTTTGTTTCCGGCAACATCTCCTTGTCCTTAAACTTGACATTAGTAATGTGTTGTTCTCCTAAGAGAAGTTGGTTTAAGAATTCTATCAGCAAGTCTTTGCTGTATTCTTGACCGAAGATTCTCTTGAACGACCAGTCTGAGAAAGGGTTGATGTATCTTGCCATATCTTAACTATTTTAATACCTCGCTGCAAAGATACATTTTTCTTTTGTAACTTCCAAGTGAAACAACAAAAAAAGTGCAATGCCCGATGTGAGCATTGCACTTCCTTTATAGTTTGTTATAGCGAAGCATCTTGTGGATGCTTGCTATTTGCTTATTCTGCTTTGTACCAGCGTGGGTCACCGATGCGGTTGTCTATCTTCATGGTGAAGTTGTGGTTGGCAGGATCAGTGAAGATCTCATCTGATGTCAAGCTGCCTGCAGCGAACTCCTTGATGTCGTTAGAACCGTAAACACAATCCTTTGCACGCATAGATTCGTTGATAACAATAGAACCTGTAGTGCGGACACCTCTTGCTGCTGCATCCATGGACATACCAAGAACAGTTCTGATGATAGTCAGGTTGGTGCTCAACTTGTTGGAATCCATGAAATACTTACTACCGGCAACGTTGTTGTAGAAGGTACAGTCGCTGATAGTCACGCCGCCAGAGATAGCAGCCTTCAACTGGATGAAGTTGTGGCTTGTAGTATCGAATGTAGAATTCTTCAACTCCAACTGACCAATAGTGGTAGTGGTTGAACCGATATAGAATACAGGATAACCGCCACCTGTAGACATGTTGGTCATCACACAGTTGTCAACCAAAATCTTATCAACGCTAACTACACCACCCTTTGTACGGAATACAGAACTTTCGAAGCCAGAGAATGTACAATCTGTGAATGACAATTCACCTACTGCAGCATCTTTATCCTGGTTGATGAGGTACTGGCAACCAGTATCCTTCATACTTACGTTCTGGAAACGGATGTAAGCGTGAGAGCCTGCGATGTCTAAGCACTTCTTCCAATTTAATACAGGTTTGCTGTCGCCAGCCAAGCCGAAGAATGTAACTGATGCACCCTCAGGAATCTTCACGTTGGCATCAGTGCCATCCTCAGATGTAGAAACCATAGTGTATTCCTTGCCAGCTTGCAAACCGATGGTAATAGCAACATTGGTCTTGCCAGTCTTCTCCTGTGCAGACTTTACAATGTTAGCAATCACGTCGTTGTTGATAGTAGAGATAGAAGGATCTAACTCTACCTTCTCGTCACCAGCAGGCATTGCTGCAGCAGTGCTTGCTGTAACAGAACCACGCTTTGTGTCATTGTAATAGATGTTGATGGTGTAATTGGTTGAAGGTGTCAAACCTGTAATGGTATAGCGACCTGCAGCCTTAGCCTCGTCATCCAACTCGATGGTACGTGGCTCCTGACCTTCCTCTTCTGTACCGTCTGATACAGTCAACTTGGTAACAGCCTTGCTTGCGTCCCAAGACACTGTGATAAAGTCTTCACCACGATCAGCGTTTGTTACAGCATTCATGATCTGCTCAGACTTGGTCTTGAAGGTAGTCTTTGTGCTTGAAGCATAGTGTACCCAATGGCTGGCAGTCTTCTGAGAAGAGAGCGCACGCATACGGAGTGAGTACTCTGTATCGCCAATAAGGCCAGTGATGGTATAAGGACTGTTTTCAGTCTCGAAGGTAAGCACCTCGTCAGAATTGTCCCATGCCTCATCGTCTTCCAAAGTTGCAGTAGTCACTTGAATCTCAAATTTCTCTGCACCATTTGCCTTCATCATGCCGGCATCGAAAGTAACTTCAGCCTCAGTGTCTGTTGGATCTACTGATAGAGATGTTGCGCTAAAGCAACGGTCTAAGGTTGGGTCGATGTCCCAGTCCATCTTGTCAGTACAAGAGACCAATGTTGCAGCGAGCAACATGATGGCCCAAACTGAATATTTTATTGTTTTCATTGTTGTCTTTTGTTAATGATTAGAAACCATAAGAGTTTGCCAAAGCGTTTCTTGAGTCGGCAATAGTCTTGGTGTAGATAGGCAAGATGTAACGGTTCTTCACACCATGGTCAGGTGTTTCTAATGTACCGTCGATGCTTGTACCTACAAGACCTGCACTGATGGTCTTCAAGTTTATGGTGTACTGAGAGTCAGACTCGTCTCTTGCAGCCTCGTCCTTGTAACCGCAACCTGTAGCAGAGCCAGTATAGTCATCAGCAGTCTTTCCATCTTCCAAACCATACCATGCGATTGAACTCTCGTCGATGCGAGTCTTGGTGGCATCGGTATAGTTGAAGTAGATAGTGGTAGGCCACTCCATACATTTCTGAGCATACTCAGCCTTAGCTTCTGCTATTTTGCTTGCCAGCATACCCCAACGTACGAGATCCCACTTACGTGCACATTCGCCAGTCAACTCCCAAGCATTCTCCTGAGCGATATCGTTCAAGAACTGCTCCTTGTTGTGGTTGGCAGCAGCCTGCAGGAAGTCACCTTCGATAGAAGTGTCGTTGTTGCTTTCCTTCACACCACGGTTATGAACCATTGCCAAAGCCTGAAGTGCTGTCAAGCCAGCATCGCCCTGGTAGTTGCCATTGGCACCAGCCAACTCGTTCATTACCTCAGCATACATCAACAGAACCTGTGAGTAGCGCATCTTTACAACGTTAACACCAGTGGTTACCTTTTCTGTAGATGCCTTAGCTGCAGCCTTCCACTCTTCGCCCATCCACTCAGGACGCCACTTACCAATAGTGATACCAAATGGCTTCATGCTCTGCTTGTCTGGGTTTACATCTCCAAAACCTTCTACTGTTTGGCCATTTAATTCTCCATACTGTATAGGGCAGCATGTTACGTTGCGGCGTGTGTCATCCTTCTCGTAAGAGTAGAGGAGGGTAGCAGTGGTGTTCAACTTACCAGAAGAGTTTCCTTTCTTACCAAATTCTGATGTAGAATTTTTGATACGCTTACCTACTGTATAACCAAGCTCACCTGTAACATTCAGCAACATAGGAATCTCGAAGATATTCTCTCGGTAAGTCTGATCGAGTTTACGCGCATTGAGAAGCTGCCACTCGTTCTTGAAACTTGGGTTCATGCTGTGCTTGCCACTCTTGATAATCTCAGTCAACTTAGCCAAAGCCTTCTCGTAATATGCCTTACGGGTAGCCTCGTCAGGACGCTGTGTAGGATAAGTAGGATCAGAGAACTCTGGGAGATTCTCGTAACCTTCCTTTGCACTTTCACGGATAGCATAGCCTGCACGTGTCAGAGCTACCTGTGCATAGAGAGCATCAGCATAACCCTTAGTAGCATGCTCTGTAGTATAGTTGCCAGTACCTGCCCATGGGAGCAAGTTAGAAGCCTCTTCCAAGTCTTCGAGCAGACCATCGAGAATTATATCGCGGTCGGTCTTTCCCTCGTAGGCATCGCTCAAGTCAGGCTTAGTAGCAGATGTCTTGTAAGGCACATCACCCCAAAGGCGAACCAAATCGAGGTAGAGCATAGCACGAAGAGTCAGTACTTCGCCTAAGTAGCGTTTCATGGCTGTTTCGTCAGCGATAGTGCTGTTGCGGATACCTTCGATGGCTTTGTTGCAATATTCGATACAGCCATAGATGTTGGTCCATGTTGTACCCAAGTTAGCCCATCCGCCTGCAGTACCATTGTAGTTCATGTAACCACGTTCGTTAGAAGATGTTGAGGTTGAGCCCAAACCATCGATTAACTCGGTATCTGTGTTGGCACCGTAAGAGATGGTCATACGGTTGGCATACATATTATCCTGTCCGAAATCACCATAAATCTTGTTGATTTCAAGACCTGTGAAATAGCTTGAGTTGAACACGTTCTCCTGGTCCAGAGCTGAGTCAGCTTTCTGATCAAGGAAGTCGGAGCAACTTGTCAGCATGACACCCATTGAGAGTGCTGCTATTCCTAATATCTTTTTCATATTTTGTTTTCTCCTTTGTCTAAGTTAGAATGTCACGTTAATACCAGCTACGAAAGAACGGCTCTTAGGATAAGCAGCGTAGTCGATACCTGGTGTCATAGGATTGCCCTTAGAAGATGTGTCCACCTCTGGGTCGTAACCACTGTAGTTGGTGAAGCAATATACGTTGTAAGCAGTGAAGTATACACGTACGCTCTCAAGCCATGCTTTCTTTACCCAGTTCTTAGGCAATGTGTAACCTACGGTAATGTTATTGATGCGCAAGAATGAAGCATCCTCCAAGTAGGTATCCAAGATCACCATATTGCTGTTGGCTGCTGGATTCCATACGTTAGCATTGGCGTTGATCTCGTTGAGACGGCTCATCAAGCCCTCAACACCACCATAAGCTTCAACAGTTGAACTTGAAGGACGACCTAGGTTCAAACCATTAGTTGGGTCTACCCATGTGTAACGGTTGTTAGAGTTGTAATCATTGATAATGTTCCAACCTGCAGAAGTACCGCTGTAGAAAGAAGCACCCTGTGCTGTAGCATTGTAGATCTTGTTGCCCAAAGAATAGTTACAGAAGATGTTGAAGTCGAAGTTACCAAAGTTGGTCTTCCACATACCATCGAATCCGAAACCACCAGTTACTTCAGGAACGGTATTGCCCAAGCGCTGGAAGACAGGATCACCATTCTCATCACATTCTACCTTGGCACCACCAGGATAGAGAGAACCACCAAACTTAGAGTAAGATTTGTTATTTACGTCACCACCTACATGACCGTCAGCCTCTGTAGCCAAGCGCCACTTGGCACCATCATAGATAAGGTCGCCTGTGCCTGTTGCAGGGTCGAATACGGTATAGAAACCTTGCTGCTTGTAGCCCCAAAGCTCACCTAAGCGGCCACCTTCCTCAAGCAGGAAGTCACCATTGCCTTTGGTTACCTTGGTACCACCCCAGCTTGATGTCTCATAGTGTGCGCCACCTTCCAACTTGTCAATCTTGTTCTTGTTGTAAGAGATGTTGAAGTTGAAGTTGAGGTTAAACTTCTTGCTGTCTACGATAGCAGCATTCAGTGCCCACTCAATACCCTTGTTAGAGGTAGTACCTACGTTCTGGTACTGACGCTCATAACCTGTTGCTGAAGGCAAAGTCTGAAGCATCAGCAAGTTTTTGGTTGTATTCCAATAGAAGTCCAAAGTACCATAGATGCGGCCACGGAGGAAACCATAGTCGATACCGAAGTTACGAGTTGTAGTGGTTTCCCACTTCAAGTTAGGATTGTAGAGAACGGTCTTGCCGTTAGCCTTATAAGACTCGAGCATACCAGTGTTCACCTCATTGAAGCCTGGGTGCTTGCCAGCAGCATCAGCCACGCCATAAGTAGGAGAAAGCATACCAGAAGGGATGCGGTTGTTACCGGCTGTACCCAAAGAAAGACGAAGCTTCAAGTTAGAGAGCCACTTGTCGGCACCCTTCATAAACTTCTCGTCAGACATACGCCATGCCAAAGCCAATGATGGGAACAAGCCCCAACGATTGCCCTTACCAAACTTAGAAGAACCATCCTCACGCAGAGTGAAGGTCATCAAGTACTTGTCTGCCAAGGTGTAGTTGATACGACCGAAGAAAGAAAGCATATTGTCCTTAGCCTTGATGTCAACCTCGTTGCCCAGAGTGCTTTCTGCTGTATTGGTGAAAGAAAGAATCTGATCGATAGTGAAATCAACAGGGAAGTCTACTGATGTGCTGGTACGTGTAGTCTGCATATCAGAGCTCCACTCATGACCAATCAATACGTTCAGGTGATCACGGCCACCGAAGAGCTTATTGTTGTCATAAGTCAAAGTGTTGGCGTTGCGCCATGACTTGTATGTGTCGCGTACGAACTGAGCCTGAGGACGACCATTGTGACCAAACTTAGAGTTGTTAACAGCCAAAGCTGTCCATGCCTGGTCTGTGTCATAGTATTTCCAACCATAGCCAAACTCGGTCTTGGCAGTCCAGTGCTTGAATGGTTTCCATGTCAGAGCAGCATTGTAGTTCTGCTGGAAACGTGTCTGCAATTTGTAAGTACCATCCAGACGCTCCATTGGTGAGCGGCGAGAAGAAGATGAGTTTTCCTCGTCTTCATCAGCAGATACCAACTCCTGGATAGGAGCGAAGGTGATGGTCTGTGCTACGGTTGAGTTAGCAGCATTGCTATCGTTGGTGTCAGCACCACCGCTAAGACCCTTGATCTTCTGATATGCCATACGTGCATTGAAGTCAAAGGTAAGCCACTTGTTGAGCTTAGCCTGCAACTTAGCACCGATGTTGTCCTTGTTGTAGCCAGACTTCTCCATGATGCTGTTCTCCTGATTGTGAGCATAGCTTACATTGTACTTGAAGTCCTTGCTACCACCACTTACGTTGGCATTGTAGATAGCCTGTGTACCTGTACGACCGAATACTTCATCCTGGAAGTTGTGACCTGTTCTTGATTTCCAGATGTCATAGTCTGCATAGTTACCATAGTTGCTACCACCCAGGTTTGATGGGTTGTTGCTGGCGCTTGCAGTTTCGTACTGGTAGAGTACGAATTCATAAGGATTGAGAACTTCGATTTCCTTAGCGTTCTTCTTCCAGCCGTAAGAAGCGTTGAAGTTTACTTGAGTCTTGCCCTCAGAACCACTCTTGGTAGTGATGATGATAACACCATTAGCACCACGGGCACCATAAATAGCTGTAGAAGAGGCATCCTTCAAAACGTCGATGGTTGCAATTTCGCTGGGAGCGATATCGCTGATAGAGCTTACAGGGAAGCCATCGACAATGTAAAGAGGAGAGTTGTCCTGTGACAAAGAACCACCACCGCGTACACGGATCTTTACCTCTGCGTCAGGTGAACCTTCGGTTGTGGTGATGTTCACACCAGCCAACTTACCGGTCATTGCCTCGCTGACGTTAGATACAGGAACGTTGGCGATTTCCTTAGAAGAAATGGAAGACACAGAACCTGTCAAGTCCTTCTTCTTTACGGTACCGTAACCGATAACGACAACGTCGTTGAGGCTGTTGGACTCGTCCTCGAGCTTAACGGAAACGGTTGATTTACCTGCAACATTTACGACCTGAGTCTTCATACCGATGTATGAGATCTTCAGTTTCTTACTGTTGCCTTTCAATGTTAAGGTGAAATTACCATCAATATCGGTAGCAACGCCATTGCTCTGCACACCCTGCTCGAAGACAGAGGCGCCGATAACTGGCTCGCCCGTATTGTCGATAACTGTACCCTTTACGGTTTGCGCAGATAGGCTTGCTGCAAAAAACAGCATGATGCTAACCAACGCAATTCTAATTTGTTTTAAATTACCAGACATACATTTATTTGGTTAGATTAGTAAAAAAATATATTTCTTCGCTGCAAAGATACTATCTTTTTTGGTCTTTTAATAAATATGGTGTGTTAAAATCTACGTAAACGTTTCCGTTATTTACGTAAAATTGGTAAGGTTTTCTGTAAAAAAGATAAGAGGGTGTGTCATAAGTTCATGACACACCCTCTCTCTTAGTTGATAGTATTCTTTTGTCACCTTATGTAAAAGGTGTAAAAAGAGGTCTTGATTACTTCAGTACCACTTTGTTGGTCTTCTTGCTGCCGTCAGTCATGGTCTTTACGACGATGTTGATGCCACGCTGCAACTTGCTTACCTGCATGCCGTCGGCAGAGTAGATCTTTGTGCTCAAAACATCGGCAGAAGTTGCGATGTTCTCAATGCCGGTATCTGTTGAGTTGTCAGCTCTGCCAAAGCCACCCATCTCGTTGGCTGCACGAACTGTGAAAGAGCCTTCTCCCTCGACAGCCAAAGAATTCTCAGAAGTCAAGGCATAGAACTTGCCGTCTTTTGATACGAGATACATCTTGGCCTCACCAGTCCATGACAGAGTTCCGTCTTTCAGAGTTGCGGCAGGGGCGGCAGCCTGTGCAGACTTAACCTCTGGCTTCCAGTCGCCGAATACAGCATCGAGGGAGTATGTTGCAGCTTCTTCTGCTGTGAGAATGATGTTCTCTTCTGCCTTCTGCTGAGTAGCACCAGAGTTCTTGAAGACAACTTTCTTTTCTGCAGGAGAGAATACGTTACCTTCTGCATCCTTCAATACGTCGAGGCGGAACTTGTCTGCTATTGCGTCGCCCATTGCATTGATGGTGAAGTAAGCGTACTTCGTGTCATCGTTCAGGATTTCATCCTTCTGGTTCACGGTGGTGTTGAGCCAGGTAAGACGGGTGATGTTGTTCCATGAGCGGCCCAGGCTGAATGCCTTTGCCTTGTTCTCGATGGTGCAATCCTTGAAGATGTAGCCCCATTCGCTCTTGCTGTTAGGAGCAGCAATCACATCCTCACCGTTCTTTTCGCCTTCCTTGCGACTCTCGTTTACGAAGAGTACACGGTTGAAATATACGTCGCCGCCACCACAAACATAGTCCACGGTGCCGTGAATCTCTGAATCCTCAAAGTAGAACTGACCCTTGCCGTTTGGCTCATTACTATAATAGGTGTCCTGGTAAGACAGCATCTTCACGTTCTTGCAGATGGTCTGGGTTCCCCTATCCTGGAGGCAGACAGCACGACCGGCTGAACCGCTCTTGTAGTATTCCAGTGCATTCTGCAGGGTAAGATCCTGAAGATAGAGGTTGTTGCTCAAGTTGAGAAGGGTGGCAGTAGTGCCGATGCCCTCGCTCTCTATTGCTGGTTTGTTGACGATGATGGTGTTGTCCATACTCTCACCGATGATAGAGATGTTGTTTCCACTAATCTGAGTGAGGCACTTGTCGCCCAAATCGTATGTTCCGTTAGGCAGGAAGATGAACGAGCGGGCTGCATCTGCTGCTGCATTAGCTGCATTTACTACTTCGAGTGTTGTCAGGAAGCTGTTGGTATCGCCAGCCTTTACTGTGTACCAGTTACCATCTTGAGCATAGGCTGGTTCTGTCATGTTTACGATGCTGAGACCGTGGAGGTAAGCAGTAGCTGCGAATGTAAGTGTGTACTCGCCACTTTCTGTAGAGTTGTTCTGCAGGATTGCGCTGAAACCATCCTTGCTTGCCTTGGCATCTACGCTTGCAATCATGTTACCTTTAGGGTCTGTCAATGTGATGTCGCCTGTGGTTGAAAAATTGCAGAGAGTCAGTTTGATGTAACCTTTTCCACCCATCAAGATTTTAATCTTGTCGCCTGCAGAGAAAGACCAACCATGTGTGGTGTCGTGCCATTTGCCATTGCCCTCAACACAGAAAGCCTCATGGTCGTCTGCACAGAAACCTTCTTTCTGAAGATTGAAGTCGTAGCGAGCTGTTGTATTGGCCGTTTCGATGTCAGTAACGACTGCATAGAGTTTTGCATCTGATGTGAAGGCAGATGATGTAGTGTATTTCTTTTCATCCTGTTCCTGTGAAGGTGCCCAACCGCGGAATTTCTTTCCGTCAGCTACGGTTACCTTTTTTTCTGCCTCTTGATTGAAAGAACCGATTATAGCATCCTGCTCAACCTTTTGGGTGCCGATAACAGTAGTTCCGTCTATATTATAATAGGTGAGAGTGAAGTCTGGCTTGAAAGCTACGGTCAGCTCGTATGTTGCTTCATCACCATTTGCTTCTACCACGATAGTCACTACAGTCTTCTGGTCGTTACCCTCGCCTGTAGTAGTATAAGTTGTACTCTTGATAGTTCCGTTGTCTGCTGTGATGTCTGTAAGAGGATTGCTCTCGCTGATGAGTGTTGCCTTCTTTGAGATAAGGAGGGTTGCCAGTTGTTTACCGGTAGCATCTTCGTTGAAAATGTCAACTGCCTGATATTTTTCTCCGTTGAGGCTGAAGCTTCCGAGCATAGGGGTCTTGCTCATGTCTACTTTTCCATAGATGGCAAGGTCGGTAACGAATGCATTCTGGTTCAATGTAAAGCTCTCGAACTTGATTTGACAGTTGGTGCGATTTACATCAAGAGATAAGTCCTCGCCACTTGCTTTTACGATGGCTTGGTTGTGAATTGCTACCCAATCTGCATCTCCATCGCCCTTTACTGATACTTTGATACCACGTTTGCTACCTGTTGCAGCCTGATGTAGGGTAATCTTGGTAATGCTTGCCAATGGAGATGTTACTACGCTAGGTTCTGCAGTATTGTATTCGCCGGCGTACTTGGCTGTCTGCATAAAACCGGTAATCTCTGGGAACTTAGAGTTGGTACCTGCTGGATAAACGCCAATGCCGTTGAATGTAAAACTAAGTTCCTCCTTGCTGTAGAGGGTTTTCACTTTTACCACCTCGTCGGTAGCTTTTTTGCGGTCGATTTCATTCCAGTTGGTGAAGTTGGTAGAGTAGAGTGCCTTTTCTTGGATGGCACTTACGTGCACTACCTTAACCTGATAGAGGTAGCTGCTACCAGTGGCAATTACTTCAACATAGCCTTGAGCTACTTCGGCAGAAGTGGCTTTGTGGTCTGTGACATCTGCTGTCGCTGCAACACCACCTATTGTGTAATTGTGATAGTTGGGATAACTTGTCACAGAAACTACATCTTTGGCAGACTTCACAGGAATCTGAAGTTTTGCGCCTGTATTAAACTGGGCATCGCTTGTTCTTCCTTTTAGTTTGCCGGTAGTTGCATCAACGTGCATAATGATGCCTTCCACTGTTGAGCTTACATCACCAGTTTTACCTTGAAAATTTGTTGCGGTATTGATCCCTTCAGGCAAATTATTCTGAAAGTCCCAAATCGCAGTAACATCTTGTGCTTTTGCAATGCATGCAAAGACAAGAAGTAGACTGAGTAGTCCGAATCTTAGTAGATTTCTGTTCATTTGTTTGTTACTTTTTTAGGTTATATATACTTTATATTGTTTCCAGTAAATAAGAGTTAGGAGTTAAGGGTACTGCTTTTGGGTACAAAGTCTTTGCAAACGAGCGCAGAACATCAAACTTGCTTGAATGTTATGCCGAGTGCAGCTTTGACTTATGCAAAGTCTTTGCAAACGAGCGTAATGAAAGTTTGCTTTCAAATTGCCGAGTGCAGTTTTGACTTGGGTACAAAGGTAATGCAAAATCTTGATAGTTGTTCCTCCTTAATCTAATTAAACTCACGTAAACGTTTACGATGAATTCTTGCATTTTTGTCTTGCATTTTTTACGATTAAGTTGTACTTTTGCATCGTAGTCATATCAAAGACTAATTTCTAAAACATAAAACAAACAAAAACAAACTAAAAACAAACGATTATGAAGAAATTTTTTACTCTTATTGCAGCTGTCGCTATGGCAGCAAGTGTGAATGCACAGACTTTGTCATTTGATACAGATTATGCAGCTGGTTCTGTGCCTGCCACTATTTCTGCAAATGGATTGGTCTTGAAAGTTGTTGATACAAAAAATAAACTTGTTGTAGATCCAAATTCGGCTTATTTTGGTACTGCTGATTCTTATCAGAAGTTTGATAAAAGATTGAAATCTGGTGGAAAGTCTTCATCTAACAATAATTTGACTCTTACTTTGCCTTCAGATGGTACTCTTAAAGTATATGCTCGTACAGGATCTTCTTCTGCTATAGACCGTAATGTTATATTGACACAGAATGATACCGAGTTGGCTAATAAGATACTCTTAGAGTCAGAGGCTGTTTCTGTTAACATGATGGTTGATGGAGTAGAGGTAGCTAAGAAAGTTTATCCTGCTGTCTCTGTAGCAGTAAAAGCGGGTGATGTGTCTATCACTTATCCAATAGGTAGTATCAATTTCTACGGTTTTGAATTCGTGGCTGCTGGCACTTCTGGCATTTCAAACATCAATGCTTCTGAGGCAGCTAACGAGGGTGCTACATTCAATCTTCTCGGTCAGAAAGTGGCAAGCAATGCTAAGGGGCTTGTTATCATGAACGGCAAGAAGTTCATCAACAAGTAATTTCGTTTTCTCTTGCGGACTTTGTTCCTGCAAGTCGCAAAAAATAATAAGGTCTTCTGTTTCGGCAGAAGACCTTTTTTTATGTGTGTCGGGCATGACACTAACCTAACTGGTTCAATTCCAGTCGCAG
>OLFV01002616.1_pt1 | contig 12978 bp, 10 predicted proteins | sample 1605551 | NCBI WGS metagenome assembly OLFV01 (sample SAMEA3888922, study PRJEB22519) | human gut metagenome | biome: human gut; feature: human-associated habitat; material: faeces | place: Denmark | collected 2011
TGATACCAAAGCCCCTAAAGACTGGTTCATAGATTGAGCAATTGTATCAATATCGTTGCTGACACGAGACAAAATATCTCCAGTTTGATTACGGTCAAAATAAGCTAGTGGTAGACGATGAATTTTTTCGGATACTCGACTACGTAGCGATTTCGCAAAGGAATTGGAAACCGTAGCCATGATTAAAGTTTGGATAAAAGAAGCCAAAGCACTGGATACATATAAAACAATCAATATCAATGCGATGGATTTAATTGCCTTAAAATCCATCCGTGGTTTAATAATATTTTGAATAGATTTTGGCATTTTATCCACTTTTTTATACAACTTGTTCACATCGACTTTCTTACCCGATTTCATATCTAAAGTCGATAAAATATGTAAATACTTCACTTGATCTTTACTGGAAATCTTTTGATCCTTTACGGTAATTTCTGGGAAGAATACTTCCGTTTCATGTGGTGTTAATTGATCTAATAAAGCCATACTATCAGGTCCACCCGAACAGGCTACAACACATTTTAACATGTTCCTATTATAGCATCATTTGTAAAACTCTTTTCTTTATTTTCTCAAACAATACTGAATCAGGAGATATGTGCGCCTTCACATCAATCACTCGAGCTGAATTGATCCATTTCGCATCATTTAAAAACAATACACTCGATTTATTTAACCCATCAATCTCGGGTAAACGCATCAAATGACGCTTACCTATATGGGACACAGGATCATATGCCCTATTATAAGCATTTTTATTCCCACTCATAGGTACTACAAATATTTTCCCGTTTTTCATTGCCAAAACTAAACCAAAATGCTGATAACCAACTTCACTTAGATATGCCAAGCCAAAATCCGCAAAACATATATCGCCCACCTTTACATATACCTTGGCTTCTAAGCTTGAATACATTTGTTTTCTCTGACAAAAATTCAATTTTGAAAGCATATAATCATACACTTCACTTTCGTTTAATCCTGACAACAATTCTTCTTCGGCTATACGGGCCTGCGACGTAATTTTCTGAGTATACTCCGTCGTCTTATTATTTTTCTTTTTTTGCCATTCATTCGGTTCCATAGTTTAATTGTAGCAACCCTATGTGAAAACAACATTAAAAGTAGGCATTTTAGCCTACTTTCCTTAAAATTTTTTTATATTTTCTCTGAATACGATGCCATAATCCAATTAATGGATGAAATTTTTCACTGATCATAGCCGACTTTTCAATAAAAAGCTCAACCGACAACAATATTATAATCATGACTATAAAGCCAATGTTTCGATTGATCATATATGCGAAAGCACTCAATCCAAATAAAGAAGTCAGTCCACACATAATAATCACGGTATTACGATGTCCAAATTGACGCATTAATAAATGGTGAATATGGCTTTTGTCAGCCTCCATAAACTTCATACCTTTTAAAGTACGTCTTAAAATAGCAGAAAGCGTATCAATAATAGGCAACATCAACAATAGTATAGGTAAGGCCAACGTAAGAATGGTACTTGATTTAAATCCCAATAAAGAGATGGCTGAAATCATAAAACCCAAAAACAAAGAACCACAATCGCCCATAAAAATACTAGCTGGATGCGCATTATAAATCAAAAAACCAAGTGTTCCAGATGCTAAAATAAAAGCAATACTTAATAAATCCGAACGTCTTTCAATAATCGCAATAGAGCCAATCACAACAAGAACAATAACACTCATTCCTCCGGCAAGTCCATCTAACCCATCAATTAGATTTACTGCATTGGTGATTCCAGCCACCCAGATAATAGTAAAAATAAAAGAAATGATACCTGTATCAATTTGAATGCCCAAAGGTAAACGTATCACATCGACAGAAATTCCAAAATAAATCAGAACCAATGCCGCAATAACCTCTAATGCCAATTTTACTGGTGGTTTAATATCGATAAGATCATCGATCAAACCAGTAAAAAACATAATACTACTTCCAATAACTAATCCTTTGATTTGCCGATCCGCCTTCACAAAAATAGCCATCGTTATAATAAAAGCCAAGTAAATGGCAACACCACCAATACGTGAAATTTTTCCATGATGAACCGTTCGCTTATTTTCCTTGGCATAAGCACCGCAATAAATTGAATATTGCTTCACAATCGGTGTTAAAATCAATGAAATGAAAAATGGCAATAAAATCATTTTATAATCAATCATGCTGACTTTACCCCCTTTAACGCCTCTATCATATCGTATTGTCCGCTTTTTGTACAAAGAACTGGACAAGATATATTTTGAGAAATAAACTGCGAAGTACCAAAACAATCTGCCAAGCCACCACTCAATTCAATTCCATGCAATAAAAAATATTCTTGAGCCGAAGCTGGCAATCCATCAAAGCAATGCTTAACCCACAATGCGATTTGTGATTGCACCCTTTCAAAGGCAGGCCATAGTAGACTCGATTCAATTTGAATCTGATGCAAAATTTGTCTTGAATCAAAACCATAACACATCAATGAACTATTCTTTTGTTGCCAAAAAGCTAGACTTGCCAATTCCTTCAAATGAGCAGCATCCACCTTTGTGATAAAGCAACCCGTTTTCATATAAACGATTTTTTGTATCTGCTCATCAATCTGTGCACCCGCATAATTGATTGTCTTAGACACCAATACTTTATCATACACAACAACATTAATTTCTGTATAAGAATGTCCACTATGCACTAAAAAACAAGACCCCTCTGTCTGTAGTGCTTCTAAATTTGAAATAAACTCCACTTTACGCACACCACACTTCAAAAATGTCTGTTGCCAAAGCTCACGCTGTCTTTGGGATAATTCCGTTGGCACACTCACAAGTACACTTGGCCTTAAAAAACCATCATGAACATGTAGCTGTTCAAAGCCTTCCTGAATCAAAGATTCAATTGAATGAAGAATTTGACCATGTGCTATAGGATATTGAATTTGAACTTCATCTAAATCTTTATATAAATAAGTCAGTGCCCCATCCGACACACCTACTATTTTGGAACCTTTTTTTGCGATTATTGTTTTTAATGCAACCTGATTCTGTGTAGAAAAATCATAAAAACGAGCTAAGTAAGCCCCGATATCAAGGGCAATCCACTTTTCAAGCAAAGCCATTATATATTGTTAGCTGCAAAATAGCCTGACTTGTTATATAAGCAAGTGCAAGCGACAACAAAAACATTAAAATCTGCACTTTTTTAGGATTTTTTACACTACACACCTTTTCAAATTGAATACTTGAAATCGCATAAAAGCTTAAACCAAAACACGCAAAAAAAACAAAATACTGAATCACTGAAGCTACCATAAATTAGCCTCCCACATGCACAATTTGAACAAAGCTATACTTTTCTTTTAATCGTTCATATGCACTTTGAATGACATCTTCATCCACACTAAAACCTAACATACTTGAACCAGACCCAGACATCAAGATACGAACCAATCCTGCATCTTCCATATCCATCTTAACTTGATTCAATTCAGGCTCAATCTCAAATGCGATTGGCTCCAACGCATTCGCCATTGTCTGGTATAAAAGATCCATATTCTTTTCTCGAATACTCGATTCAACTAGATCTACATCTGGATGAAATGGGCGAGACTCTTTCCATTTTGAAAAAGCATTGGCTGTTGAAATCCCAAAATCCGGTTTTACAACTATAATATTAAACTGCCAATCACTTTCAATGGGAGTAATTTTTTCCCCAATACCCTTGACTCTTGCCCACTTGTCATGGATGCAGAAAGGCACATCTGCCCCGACCTGCTTGGTAATTTCGTATAGGTTTTCTTCTGTTTCCTCAATACCTTCCATTTGTAGAATTGCTTTACACACAGCAGCTGCATCGGCACTTCCGCCACCAAGCCCTGCCTGAGCTGGAATATGTTTTTTAATCGATATTTTATAATTCGAACTTAAATGATAAAGCTCTTTTAAGAGCTGAACCATTTTTGAAACTGTATTCTTCTCAGGTAATTTCATACCTTCACACGTCACTTCATCACAAATACCTACTTCAATTTCAATCTCATCACAAATTGAAATAGGTGCCATGATCATGTCCAAAGAATGATAACCATTATCCATTCTTTCCACGACATCCAATGCCAAATTAATTTTTGCCCTTGCCTGTACCTTCATACGTCACCTCATATAATCGAATAAAATCCTCTAACGTACATTGCTGCGCACGCGTACTCGGTTCTATATTCGCTTTTTCTAATAACTCTTTTGCCAAATTCTTATCTTTCACAAATCCCTGGAAATTATTGTAGATTGTTTTTCTTCTCTGTGTAAAGCATGCCTTTACCAAATCAAAGAAATACGCCTCATCATCCAAATGATACTTATGATGGAACGAAAACTGAACAACCATTGAATCTACATTTGGACTAGGCCAAAATACTCTTCTTGAAACATCCATCACTTTTTTCACATCACAACGATATTGTGTAATCACACTCAATGCATTGTATTCCTTATCGTTCTCATGAGCTAAAAAGCGTTCTCCCACTTCCTTTTGCATCATAACTGTGATTCTTTCAATCTCTTCTTTTGCCTCAAATAACTTAAATAAAATAGGCGTTGTTATGTAATAAGGAAGATTCGATGCGAAAACAACTTTTTGTCCAGGCTTTCTAAATTCACGAATCTTTTCATCAATATCCACCTTTAGGATATCTTCTAAAACAATCTGAAGATGATCAAATCCAATTTCATTTTCCAAAACAACTGGTAATCTTTCATCAATTTCAAAAGCTATGACCTGATTGCTTTTTTCACATAAAAACTGAGTTAAAGCACCTATTCCAGGACCAATCTCAAATACAAGCTCATCCTTAGATTGAATGGCGGCATTCGCAATTTTTTCAACAACCCCCGGCTCAATAATAAAATTTTGTCCGAAGCTTTTTTTCGTGAACACCTTATATTTTTCTTGAATCTCTTTCGTCTTCTTTACTGTCGCAATCGCTTGTTTCATGAAAGACTCCTTTCTATTATATCTTTTTTTGTCACATTCATCTGATTCAAACGCTTAAAACACGTTTTTGCGTTACAAGGACCGATATGAAATGCTTCACATACCTGAAAGCGCAATTCTTTATTACCTACCAAGCCTAAATCAATAAAATCTTGCCAACTCAAGACTTCTTCTTTATTTTCAAAAGTCACATAATTACATAAAGCATCCCATAAATCTTCTTTGCTCGCATGCTCCACACCTACTTTTTTAGGTGTTTTTGCCTTCTCCTTATTTATAAACGCATGCTTACATCCACTCACATTGCTTCCTATCAATCTTCGAATATGCTCCCCTGGCGTATCCGGATCCGTAAATATAATCACGCCTCTAGTCTTTTGAGCTTGTCTTACACGCTCAATCGTTTTCTCGTTGACCTGGTCTCCACCTGTTTCAATTGTGTCACAATCAAAAAAGGATTGTAACGTATTCGTATCGTTTTTACCTTCAACGACAATAATTTCTTTAATATGTTGTTTCATCTGTTTCCACCACATGTTTCGATGTGAATCCTGCACCATGAACCTGGTGTACATCATTCACAATAATAAAAGCCTTAGGATCGATTTCTAAAACACTAGACTCCAATAATGGATATTGTTTCTGCTTAATAACACACATCAACACGGGCTTAGGCGCTTGTGTATAGCCACCACTTCCATCTAGAATCGTCACACCACGATCCACTGTCTCTAACAGAATACGACGAATCTGTTTCCATTCCGTCGATATAATCATAACATTTTTTGCCGATTGCATTCCAAGCATGACTGTTTTGTCGATTGCCACACCACAAACAAATACAGACATAATACCGATTAATGCAGGTGTTAATCCATGAGTAACCACACCTAATAAAACAGTTAAGCCATCAACAATCATAACACTTGTTCCTTCTGGAATTTTTAAATATTTATGTAATATCAACGCTAAGATATCCATTCCACCTGTACTTGAATTCACTCTGAAAACCAAGCCCAAACCTATTCCAACAAGAACTCCAGCATAAATCGTAGCTACGTATGGAGGCATTACAAATGTATCCTTAGGAAACATTGTAGCAATACGCGATAAACTAGTAACGAAAATTGGATATACAATTGTTGAAATCACAGACTTCATCGCAAACGACTTGCCAAGTAATAAAGCTCCTAGAATAAACAAACCAATTGTCAAACCATCAATCATCAAAACTGTATCAACAGGAAGAATCGGATGTAATGCGACAGCCACACCGGCTACACCTCCCGTTAATATATTATTAGGAAGTATAAAAAAGGAAACTGAACAAGCAACTATAAAGTTTCCAAGTAAAATCATTATCAATTCATGTATTTTATTTTTATTCATAAGCATACCTCTTCTTGCCTAAATGATTATAGCATTTTTTCCTATAACAACGCATTTTTAATATATACATTTTTTTAATTTATCGCTTGCAATAAAGATACTTTATCCGTATAATAGTCCGGGTTATATAAGTTCATGATATGGTTGAACGTTCATACCTACTACCGAAAACAGTAGACTATAGCCTTCAAGCAGGAGGAAAAAAGATGCAATACGATATCATTATTATTGGAGCTGGGCCTGGAGGAATCTTCTCAGCATATGAGTTATTAAAAAACAAACCTGAATTAAAAATTGGTGTATTTGAAGCTGGTGCACCATTAAACAAAAGAAAATGTCCAATTGATGGAAAGAACATCAAATCTTGTATTCACTGTAAATCATGTGCCATTATGAACGGTTTTGGTGGAGCTGGTGCATTTAGTGATGGAAAATATAATATCACAAATGAATTTGGTGGAAACCTATATGAATATGTAGGTGAACAGGAAGCTATTGATTTAATGGAATATGTCGATGAAATCAACTGCAAAATGGGTGGAGAAAAAACTCGTCTATACGCAAATTCTGATGCAGCTATCGCTAAAAAATGTCTTCAAAATGACCTTCACTTATTAAAGGCAAAGGTTCGTCACTTGGGAACAGACATTAACTATGTTGTTCTTGAAAATTTATATAATGAATTAAAAGAAAAAGCTGATTTCCACTTCTTTAAACACATTGATATGGTTAATAAAGTAGAAGATGGATTTGAAGTTATTTGTGGTGAGGAATCATATACAGGTAAACAATGCATCATCTCAACAGGTCGTTCAGGAAGTAAATGGATGGAATCTGTATGTTCAAATCTAGATATCGAGACAAAGAGTGATCGTGTAGATATTGGTGTTCGTGTTGAATTAAATGCCGATACATTCTCAGAATTAACAGATTCTTTATATGAATCAAAAATTGTATATCGTTCAAAGAAATACCAAGACCGCGTTCGTACATTCTGTATGAACCCTAGAGGAGTTGTTGTAAACGAAAATACAAACGGTATCATCACAGTAAATGGACATAGCTATGAAGATCCAGCTCGTTTTACAAACAATACAAACTTCGCTTTATTAGTATCAAATCATTTTACTGAGCCATTCTCACAAAGTAACCAATATGGTGAAAGCATCGCCCGTCTATCCAATATGCTAGGTGGTGGCGTTATCGTTCAACGTTTTGGTGATTTAATTCGTGGACAACGTTCTACTCCAAGTCGTATTGCACAAGGATTCGTAACTCCTACATTGAAGGCAACTCCAGGAGACTTATCTCTAGTTATTCCTAAGCGTCAACTAGATGACATTATCGAAATGATTTATGCCCTTGATAAAGTATGTCCATCAACAGCTAGTGATGATACATTACTATATGGTGTTGAAGTTAAATTCTACAACATGCAAGTAAAAGTTGATAAGAACTTAGAAACAAAACACAAAGGATTATTCGTTATTGGTGACTGCTCAGGTGTAACGCACTCACTAAGTCATGCCAGTGCATCTGGTGTATATGTCGCAAGACATATTGCAGAAAATCTATAATATACAAAGTGGATCGTGTGATCCACTTTTTTCATTAACTCCACAGTTAATAACTCTCGAGTTAATCATAATAATGATATAATAATCTAGGTGATAATTTTATGATACAAATTCCAGATAACAGTACAATATTAGCTCCGGCTACCCTACATTTATCTTTATACAAAGAAATTCTAAAACAAAAAAAAGATTGCCTAGGCATACAAGTGTTAACTTTATCAAGCTGGCTATCTTCTTTTTATCATGGACAACCAAAATCAGATATTGAATTGCTTTATTTATATAAAGACGCATTAAAAAATATATCTGTACAAAATGCCTTCTACTCAAGTAAAGAAGACTATGACTTTTTAAATGCTTGTTTAGACTTTATTAAAATGGCTAAAACCTACCAAATTCATGATTTTCCTTGTTCAACCCAAAAAGAAAAGGATTTAAATGAAATTTTAAATCTTCTTTATCCTATCGAAATAAAAGAAGACCAAACAAAAAACGTTCTTTCTAAATTACCAGATTTAGAAAATATTTATATTCTAAAGAAAGAATATTCCCAATTAGATAATTATTGGATTCAGACATTAATCTATCATGGGGCAAAGTGGCTAGGTGAAAAACAACTATTAAATACGCACTACTACAGTGTTGCCAATGCGCGAAAACAAATGGAAGTCATTGCGAATCTAATCATTGAAAATAATTATACAGCCGATGATATCTTTATCGCATTAAACAACGCCAATGATGAGAATGTTTTAACCCAAATTCTTTCCGCTCATAAAATTCCATTCACAACCATGCAAGAAGTTCATACAACATCTATATATAATGAATGGATCAGCTACTTAACATGGGCAAAAGACATGGATTTAAAGAGCTTTATCAATTTAGTTCAAATTTTATACCCAAACGACGACTATCTTATTCAATATTACACATTGTTTCCCGAACAATTCTTAAAATTTGAACCCCACCTAAGCATCCTTTCCTATGAAGAAAATGAAATTATTGATTCATATCAATTCACATCGTATCAAAGGCTTGAACAACAAACATTAGAATGGATACAAAACCATGCTTTCTTATTTAATGATTTAGATTTTATTCAAATCGCAAAACACATTCAAAATCTACATGAACAAGTTACAAGAGAAGATCTAAATGCTTTTAATGAAGTCATTTCTCTAGTTCAAGATATTCATACTTACATTCATAGTACAAATGATTTAAGTATCTTGATTCACCAGATTCAAAACCTTTCTGCAAACCAGAAGGCAAGCTTTATTGAAGGAATTTTAATCGGATCAAGACAAGATGTGACTTTTTTAAGACCCATTGTCTTTTTAACTGGAACAAACGCGAATTCATTCCCTTCTTTAAAACTGCATTCCGGCATTTTTGATGAAGCTTATGTAAAAAACACAGCACTTCCTGATTTGGAAACACGTATTCAGCATCAACAAACGCAAATTTTTGATTGTTTATCCTTATGCGAAACACTCTATGTTTTATATCCACAAAGCGACTATCAAGGAAAGAATTATGAGCCAAGCTCAGAAATAGAAAATTGGCTTAAAACAAAATCAACATTTATCACAACTCCAGATTCCTTTAATTGGATTACGCCAAACATTGATTTAGATACTAAAACAGCCAAATCCATATTTTTTAAGGATACCCATTTTAAAGGTTCCATTTCACGACTGGAATCCTATGCTCGCTGTCCTTTTTCTCACGCCCTTAAATACGGCCTATATTTAAGAGAAAAAGAGGATATTACTGATATTCGTATACGTGGAAGTATTTTACACCATGTGCTTGAGGTCATCTCTAAAGAAAAAAGTGATTACACTTCTTTATCTAAGGAAGAAATCCATGACTATGTTGAAAAAGAATTCTCATTCGCTAAAAAAGTACTTCTGCAACAAGTCACATGGTTTAATTCCCAAATAGAAGAGATTACAGAAAAGCTTGTTTTGATTTTCGAACAATTACACAATTTTGAATCCAACTGGCATATGAGTATTGATAAACAAGAACATAAATTTTCTTATTCCTATCCATGGAATGAATTTACGATTGATCTATATGGATATATCGATCGTATTGATAGTTCAAATACATCCTTCTGTATCTTTGACTATAAATCGAGTGACAAAGATATTAAGCTTACAGAATTTGAATCCGGACTTTCTTTGCAGCTAGCCACATATACCTTAGCTTATGAAAAGGAATCCCATTTAATTCCTGTGGGATGCTTCTATATTGCCTTAAAAACAACACCAGAAGCATTGACATATGGTAAATTAAACTACCGTAAAAAAATTCCTGAATTATCCGTTACGGATGAAAAAGACATTCTTGATGCATTTGAAGTTAACCGCAGACTTAAAGGATGGCATTTTAGTGATGCGAGTATTTATTGTGATAACACCAAACAATATCTACCTACTAAAAGAGACAATCCAAGTCTAGAAAAGGTTAAAGATGAATGGACGCAAGTAGTTGATAGTTTACTAGAAGATATTTCCAGCGGACAAGCCTTGCCAAACCATGTGGCCGATGCCTGTAAATATTGTGCTTATAGATCCATTTGTAGAAATCTTGCAAATGAAGTTGAGCCGAAGCTTCGCGTAGAAAAGGAGGAAGAATAATGGATTTTTCTATACCCCAACAAAGAGCCATTGATATAAGAAATACAAATGTCGTTGTTTCAGCAAGTGCAGGAAGTGGAAAAACCGCTGTATTAGTCGAACGCTTATGTCAGCTGGTACTAAAAGACCATATTTCTATCGACTCTATCTTGGCCATGACCTTCACAAAGGATGCAGCAGCAGAAATGAAGGCTCGTTTACTTTCAAAATTAAAAGAACAACCCCAAACTGAATACATCCTGCAACAAATGGCTTTATTAGAAACCGCTAGTATTTCAACCATTGATAGCTTCTGTTTGTCAATTGTACAAAATTACTACTATAAAATCCCCATCTCATACACGATGTCAAAGCAAACCGCATCCAGTGCACAAACTCGTATTGCCTTTGAAAATGCCTATAAACATGCGATTGAAGCTCTAGATTTAAATGCGTATACCCAACTAAAAATGTATTTTCATTCTTTTGGCAAAACCGAAAAAGATATCCAAAAGTATATTGAAGATATTTTAGCTATTCTTAATTCAAAATCCGAAGACGATGCCAAAGTCTGGATTAAAAATATCCAAGCATCTTATACTTATTTAAATCCAACATTAATGGAATATGCCTTAAAATATTTTCATAACCGTTGTCTAGCTATGTCCGAAATCTTAGATGAGGTTATTCCTATGATTTCAAAATCTGAGGATTATGAAATCAAACAGGATTATTTATCCAAGTGTTTAAATGCTTCAACTTATTCGGATTTTAAAGCACAGTTCGAGCTTTATTTAAAAAATACAATTGGATTTAAAAAGACAATCGACAAAGTGGATTATTCTAAATATCAAACTTCTTTCAAAGAGCACGAAACAAGTATTGTCGAAAATTTATTTGATGAAGAATTTTATCTAAAAGACATTCAAAGTCATAAACATTTAATTGATACCTTATTTGAATTAACCAATAAAGTTAAGTTGTACTTTCAATTAGAAAAGAAAAAAATGGAAGTCATTGACTTTAATGATATGGAACATTTTGCCTATCAACTCCTTCAAGATCCTATGATCAAAGAGGAAATGTACAATAAATATCAAATGATTCTTGTTGATGAATTCCAGGATACCAATGAGCTACAAGAGAAAATCATAGCGTCTTTCTGTCACGAGAACAATGTATTTCGAGTGGGTGATATTAAACAGTCTATTTATGGCTTTCGTCAGGCGAATCCTAAAATTATGCAAAATTGGATGAAAATGAAAGATATAAATAATACGCCTTTGTTGTTGCAAGAAAATTATCGTTCTAACGCAAGTGTGATTGAATTCAACAATGATTTCTATAGTAAGATCATGAACAATGAATTGTTAGGCCAGCAATTTGAAGATATCGATATTGCCAATGTAGGAACCGATGGACAAAAAGAACAACCTCAATATCCTGTGCGTTTCTTATATACGGAATATAAAGATGATGAAGGCAATAAAGCGACCATCAAAAAGAACCACAACGAAAATCGTTTTGATTTAATTGCTCATGATATCATAGAAAAACACAAAGAGGGAATTCCATATAAATCTATGTGTGTGCTAACACGTAATCATGCTCCACAGGAAAAATTAAAAACTGTTTTTGAAGCCTACAACATTCCGGCTATGATTACTATTGATCATGGATTCTATACAAACCCTGCCATTCAAATCGTGATTTCTACATTAAAAGCCATAGAAGATCTTACAGACGACATTTCTTTATGTGCTTGTTTGATGTCACCCTTATTCAATGTACCTTTTTCTAAGATTGCGAATTGCTGCATAGATAAAGAAAAGGGATCATCTTTATTTGTAAGTATCAAAGAACAAGATTTTATGAAGTCTTTTTTTGAGTTATACGCAAATAAAAATAAAACAATTATACAGCTTCTTCAATATATCTATGCCTACAATGATTTTTATTATGCATCCACAACAATTCAAGATAAAAATAATTTAGATTATTTATTAGAACTAGCAGGTCAATATGAAAATCAGAATGACATTCATGGTTTTGTCCTACAATTGTCAAAGGATGCCAACCAAGATCAAACACAAGAAGCAAGTTTATATGGTAAAGAAGATGATGTGGTTCAAGTAAAGACAATGCATCAATCAAAGGGTCTACAATTTCCTATTGTATATATTCTTTCACAACACGAACAAAGAGATAAGCATGGAAATTCGTGTATCTTACTCGATTCTACTTTAGGACTTTCTTTAAAGGGATTAAGCAATGACTATAAGTTAAAGTATAATTCAATTTATCATTTAGCCCTACAAACAAAAAAAGAATTAGATGATTTAGCCGAAGAAATGCGTGTATTCTATGTTGCGACA
>OLFV01002629.1_pt1 | contig 12927 bp, 8 predicted proteins | sample 1605551 | NCBI WGS metagenome assembly OLFV01 (sample SAMEA3888922, study PRJEB22519) | human gut metagenome | biome: human gut; feature: human-associated habitat; material: faeces | place: Denmark | collected 2011
GTATAAATTTTCTGTAGAATCAAAAAGTTTCCCCCTAGATATATCGGGTGAGCCGTTTATCCACAATGTTGTGCATAACTTGTTTTATGTTGTTGATAATGAATCCTACTTTTGTTAATAAAGAAGTGGTTTGTTGTTAATAAAGAAGCGTTCTTTTGTTGATGAAATGGCGGTTTGTTGTTAATTAGGTTGTTTTGTGCTGTTAACAACATCCTTTTATCTTGTTGATAAACTTGCCGTTTAGTGTTGATAACTTGCTAACTGCTTGTTGTTGATTTCCTTATGACTCGTGCTGATAGGCATTTTATGCACATAACGCCATCAAGTTATCCACAAGTTATCCACTCTTTCTAAGTGTTTTTCCACAATGATCTTGAGGTCATAATATTTTCAGTTGATATTAATCAATTGGTTATCATGCTGAAACAACGTTGTTAACATATAGTTGTTGTTTTCTTGTCTTTTCCTTGTCTTCTCATGTTTCTGTTTATCCACATTTTTTGCTTCTGTGTCCTCTTTTTGTGCGTAAATAATAAATCTTACTGTTGAAGATTTTTGTGCTGTTACAGGCTTTTAAAATGGCGCGTATGTGGATAACAGATTACGAAGAACAGAGGTAGATGAGGTATGATGAAAGGGAAGGTGAATTAAAGGAAAGATTAAAGAAAGAAAAGATAAAATAAGGGTAGGTTAGGAGAAAGGAAAAGGAGAAAGGAAAAGAAGAACAGGAAAGGAGAAAGGAAAAGGAGAAAGGAAAAGAAGAACAGGAAAGGAAAAAGGAATAGGAGAAAAGGAAAGGTGAAATGGGGAGAAGGAAAGGAAGATGAGAAAGGAAAAGGAGAAAGGAATAGTATAAAAGGAAAGGTGAAACGGAGAGAAGGAACAGAAGATGAGAAAGGAATATGAGTAAGGGAAAAGGTGAAAGGGTAGAGGTGAAAGAAGCCAGGTGTGAAGAAAAGGGACAGGACAAAGAATAGAGAGGAAGGAAAGCTTGAAGATGAAAGATTGTATAATAAAGAAAAAAGTTAGAAAAGGAAAAACGCAAAAGGAAACACACAAGAGGAAAAATACAAAAGGCAGAACATAAAAGGTAAAACACAAAAGGAAAAGCCACAAAGGAAAAAACAATCCTTCGTGGCTTTTATTATTTGTGCCTGTTTCTATAAAAATCTAAATCTCTAAAACTCTAAAAATCGTTAGAGGTTTAAGTCTTTACAGAAACATGGTGGCAGTTGCTTTTTATTACTCAGCAGCGAGAGTGAAGCGCTTGTAAGCAACGATCTTCAGATCCTTGCTCTCCTTCTTCAGGTAGTCAGCAACGCTCTGCTTGTCGCCGTCGCCGAACTGGAACTCCTGGCAAACGAGGCAGTTCTCCTTCAAGAACTTGCCAACACGACCCTTAGCGATGTTCTGGATCATGTTCTCGTTGAGGTTTGCAGCCTTCTCAGCAGAAACGGTAGCCTTGATCTCGCGGAACTTAGCAACGTCCTCAGCTGTAATCCATCCCTTGCCCTGGTTAGACTCGATGTGGTCCTCAGAGTCGAAGTGGTTAGGGTTGAGGCCAGCCTTCTTAACGGCGTTCTCAACAGCCTTCTCGATCTGCTCTTCCTTGGTCTTCTCAACAGCAACCTTGTACTCCTCTTCCTTCACTGACTCAGGAACTGACGCCTCGTCAAGAGCGATAGGCTTCATGGCAGCAACCTGCATGGCGATCTTGTGACCAGCCTCAGCGTTGTTCTCGTTGAGCTGAACCATGGTGCAGAGAGTGTGCTTGTTCATGTGGTCGTAAACCTCGATGTTCTCACCCTCGAGCACGTTGTAGCCGTCAAGCTCCATCTTCTCGCCGGTGATACCTGAGCGCTGTGTAACAGCAGCCTGAACGTCGCCCTCTCCGAGCTTCAGAGCCTTAACCTCGTCAAGAGTCTGAGCCTTTGCAGCGATGGCAGCGTCAAGGATGTCGCTTGTCAGCTGAATGAAGTCAGCACCGTTGGCAACGAAGTCGGTCTCACACTTCAGAGCGATCATGGCAGCAAAGCCATTAACGTTCTTAACGAGCACGCAACCGTTAGAAGTCTCGCGGTCTGAACGCTTAGCAGCGATAGCGAGTCCACGCTCACGGAGCAACTCCTTAGCCTTGTCGAAATCGCCTTCAGCCTCAGTCAGAGCCTTCTTTACGTCAGCCAAACCAGCACCTGTCATAGTGCGAAGTTTCTTGATATCTTCAATTGAAACAGCCATATGTTGTTTTATTGTTTTAACGGTGCGGACACGCTGTTATGGTGTGTCCGCACCATGATTGTCTTGTTATGATTTATTTGTTTTTTTTTGCTAAACCCTCTTCGGGGTTCTTTTTGCTTTAAAGGATCGTTGTGTGGTGTCCTTATAGCTTACTCAGCTGCGGAAGCCTCTGTAGCCTCAGCCTTGGGAGCCTCTTCCTTGCGAGCCTTGCGAACGCGCTTCTTGTCAGCACCCTCGTTCTGCTCGGCAGCAGCCTTCTCGTCAGCCTTCTCTACCTTGCGCTCCTCTACGCCCTCTGCGATAGCAGCGCAGCAAGCTGTCAGGATAGCGTCTACAGAATCCTTAGCGTCATCGTTAGCGGGGATGATGTAGTCGATGTTCTTGGGGTCAGAGTTGGTGTCGACGATAGCAAAAACGGGGATACCCAGACGGTTAGCCTCCTTCACAGCGATGTTCTCCTTCATCACGTCAACAACGAAGAGAGCGCTCGGCAGACGGGTCAGGTCAGCGATAGAGCCGAGGTTCTTCTCGAGCTTTGCACGCTGGCGTGTGATCTGGAGGAGCTCACGCTTAGAAAGGTTAGAGAATGTACCGTCGTTCATCAGTTTGTCGATGTTCGCCATTTTCTTCACAGCCTTGCGGATGGTGGGGAAGTTGGTGAGCATACCGCCCGGCCAACGCTCGATAACGTAAGGCATGTTTACGCTTGCTGCCTTCTCAGCAACAACGTCCTTAGCTTGTTTTTTAGTAGCGACGAACAGCACCTTCTTGCCCTGCTTAGCGATCTGCTTGAGAGCCTCTGCAGCCTCGTCAACCTTGGCTACGGTTTTGTTCAAATCGATGATATGGATACCATTGCGCTCCATGAAGATGTAAGGAGCCATTGCGGGATTCCACTTGCGACGGAGGTGGCCAAAGTGGCAACCTGCCTGGAGTAACTGGTCAAAATTTGTTCTTGACATTTTTGTTTTTTGCTTTAAATTGTTTACTTTCCTTTTAGTTTTTCTCGAACCAGCCCACAAGTAACGAGTTTTGAATTTTGAGTTTTGAATTGTCGGCTACGCCGATTTTGAATTTTTCAATTTTGAATTATTCTTTTTTCTTGAGATATTTTCTTGATTCGAAAATCAAATTCGAAACTCAAATCTGAAAATCAGATCGGATAATCTTAATCTGAGAATCTTATTTAGAAAATCTAAATTCGATGGTCTTGTTTCGACAATCTCAATTCAAAAATCTTAACTCAAAACCTTAATTCAAAATTCAAAATTCCTAATTCAAAAATCAATTTTCGGTCTTGCGAGTTTGGATGCTAAACTTTGGGGTTGGTTAAGCCACGCATATATAATAAGGTGCCTCAACCACTCTCCAAATATTAACGCTTGCTGAACTGGAAGCGACGACGAGCCTTGGGCTGACCTGGCTTCTTACGCTCAACGGCACGAGAGTCGCGAGTGAGGAATCCGTGGTCTTTCAGAGCCTTCTTGTCCTCGGCGTTGATCTTCACCAGTGCGCGTGCGATAGCGAGACGCAGAGCCTGGCTCTGGCCTGTGAAGCCACCGCCATCGAGGTTAGCCTTGATGTCGTACTTCTCTGTTGCCTCAAGAGCCAACAGAGGCTGCTTTACAACATACTGCAGGATTGCAGAAGGGAAATACTTAGAGAGTTCTACCTTATTAATAGTGATCTTGCCGGTGCCTTCTGTAACATAAACACGAGCTACAGCGCTTTTGCGGCGACCTATTGCATTAATCATTTCCATTTTCTACCTTATCTTATTTATACTGGTTAATATCTATTGCCTTGGGCTTCTGTGCCTCGTGCTTGTGCTCTGTGCCCTCATAAACATAGAGGTTGTCCATCAGGCTACGGCCTAAAGGACCCTTGGGGAGCATACCCTTAACGGCGTGACGGATGATCTTGTCGATACCGCCCTCGCGCTTGCGCAGCTCTGCGGGAGTGTTGAAGCGCTGGCCACCGGGATAACCAGTATAACGTGTGTAGACCTTGTCAGTCTCTTTCTTACCAGAGAAGACAACCTTGTCGGCGTTGATGATGATGACGTTGTCGCCACAGTCTACATGAGGAGTGAATGTGGGCTTGTACTTTCCGCGAAGCAGCTTGGCTACTTTAGAGCAGAGGCGGCCTACAATCTGGTCGCTGGCATCAACCACGACCCACTCTTTCTTGGCTGTTTCCTTGTTTACGGAAATAGTCTTGTAACTTAAAGTGTTCATTTTAAAATTTAAATTTTACTACTAAAAAACATTATTATTTTACTTTGTGCAAGCGATTCACTAACCATGGCTCTCGGCCAAAAGAGTCACTATTAACACACCAGCACAGGGGACTCTAAGTGTGCCCCCGAAATAATCGGTCTGCAAAATTACACATTATATCTTATATCAGCAAGTTATGAGCGCATGAGACCATTTGATTTAAAAACATTTAACTTTTTTTAATTCAACTCGTCAGCTCATCAACTCATCAACTCGTCAGCTCATCAACTCGTTAACTGTTCATCTATACCTCTCCGTCCTTTCATCCTCTATCACGCCGCTCCAGTTTAGACCAAAGGCAAAATCGTAGACGTTGTTGTCGGCATCGCGATAGGGCGTGATGTCGTACGGCTGGTCTTCGCAGTGTCCCTCCTAAGAGCAAAACCAATCTTAAGCTGGTCAAAACAAAAAAAACGGGCACCCCACTGGGTGCCCGTGCTACCGAATCAATATTAAGAAATTGTTGATAGGGACGAATCTCATTTAGTAAGGAATTTATCAACTTCGGCAGCAGCTTTTCTTCCGCTTGCCATGGCGCGTACCACCAGCGAGGCGCCGTTGGCAGCATCGCCAGCCACGAACACGTTGTCCGCAAACTGTGGCTGTTCGGGCTTAAGAAATCCCATTGCCAGCAGCACCATGTCGGCCTTTATGATCTCAGGCTTGCCTTTCTCGACCATGAGCGGTCTGCCCCCTTCAGGGTTCGGCTTCCAGTCGATCTCCTGCACGCGCACGCCCGTCAGCTTTCCGTCCTTTCCGATAAACTCGAGCGAGTTGATGTTCCAACGGCGTGTGCATCCTTCCTCGTGGCTCGATGTTGTCTTGAGCGTTCGTGGCCAGTTGGGCCATGGGTTCTTCGGGTCCTCAGGTCCGACGGGCGGTTTCGGCATGATCTCTATCTGCGTCACCGACTTGCATCCCTGTCTGTGCGCCGTGCCTATGCAGTCGCTGCCCGTGTCGCCACCGCCGATGACGAGCACGTCCTTGCCCCTGGCGTTGACCAGCTGGTCCTTCTTAAACTCCATTCCTGCCAGCACGCGGTTCTGCTGCGACAGCATCTCGAGAGCCAGATAAACGCCCTTGAGGTCGCGTCCCGGAATCTTCAGGTCGCGGGCTGTCGGTGTGCCTGTTGCCACAACGTAAGCGTCGTAGCCCTCGGGCAGATGTGTCACATCAATGTCCTTGCCATATTCGAACACAATGCCCTCCTGCTCCAATATGTTTATGCGTCGGTCGATGACCTGCTTGTTAAGCTTGAAGTTAGGAATGCCGTAGCGCAGCAGTCCACCTGCCGCCTCGTTCTTGTCATACACCGTCACGCTGTAGCCCTTGAGATTCAGGCGGTTTGCAGCCACCAGACCCGCAGGTCCTGCACCGATGACCGCCACATTCTTGCCGTTGCGTTCGGGGTGGTTTATGCGTATGAAATCTTCAGCGAAGGCATGCTCCGTTATGGCAGCCTCGTCCTCGCGGTTTGTTGTCGGCTCATGCTCCATGAGGTTGAGCACGCACGCCTTCTCGCAGAGCGCCGGACAGATACGTCCTGTAAACTCGGGGAAGTCGTTTGTCGCGTTCAGCAGACGGTATGCCAGCTCCCAGTCGCCTTTAAACAGGGCGTCGTTCCACTCTGGCGGCTTGTTGCCCAGCGGGCATGCCCAGTGGCAGAACGGCACGCCACAGTCCATGCAGCGCGATGCTTGTTGGCGACGGTCATTGCTATTCAGGGTCTGCTCCACTTCGCCAAAGTCGTGGATGCGGTCATGTATTGGTCGATACCCCGCATCTTTGCGCGGGATAGTAAGAAATGCTTTTGGATTGCCCATAATTCGAATTTTGAATTTTGATTTTTGAATTTTGAATTGTTGCGGCTTTGCCGCAATTTTGAGTTTTGAGTTTTGATTTTTGAATTTTGAATTGTTGCGGCTTTGCCGCAATTTCGAATTTTTGAATTTTGATTTTTGAATCGTTGTGCAGCGCAATTTTGAATTATTGTGCAGCGCAATTTTGAATTTTTGAATTTTGATTTTGAATCGTTCATATCGATTTTTTATCAACATGAAGCTCGGAACATTAATCTCGAAAATCGAAAATCAAAATTCATAATTCAACATTGCGGCAAAGCCGCAACAATTCAAAACTCAAAATTCAAAATTCAAAACTCAATAATCTCTCTGCATGTCAGCTATCTTCTGTTGTAGCTTCTTGACCTGCTCCTCTTGCAGCACACGCTTATACTCGATGGGCACCACCTGTATGAAGTCTTCCACATAGCGGTTCCAGTCGTCGAGCATGGTGCGTGCCAGCTTAGAGCCCGTGTAGAGATAATGTTGGCGTATGAGCTCGTGCAGCTCCTTGCGGTAACTGCTGTCGTCCACCAGATTGATCTCCACCATGTCCATATTGCAGAAATAGTCGAAGTTATGGTTCTTGTCCCAGACGTAAGCCACACCTCCCGACATGCCGGCAGCGAAGTTGCGTCCCGTCTCTCCGAGCACCACCACACGTCCGCCAGTCATATACTCGCAGCAGTGGTCGCCCGCGCCCTCGATGACCGCAATGGCTCCCGAGTTGCGCACGCCGAAACGTTCGCCCACCTTACCGTTGACATACAGCTCTCCGCCCGTAGCGCCGTAGAGTCCGGTGTTTCCGGCGATGATGTTGTCCTCGGCAGCAAAGTTGGAGCGTATGGGAGGCAGAATGCTTACACGTCCTCCTGAGAGGCCCTTGGCAAAGTAGTCGTTACACTCGCCCTCCAGCTTGAAGTCGACACCGTGTGTCAGGAACGCACCGAAGCTCTGTCCTGCCGAGCCCTTAAACCTGACGTTCACCGTCTTGTCGGGCAGTCCGGCGTTGCCATATTTCTCGGCAATCATGCCGCTGAGCATGGCACCCACCGCGCGGTCGGTGTTCTTGATGGCAAAGTCGAGGTTCACCTCCTCGCCGTCTGTTATAGCGCGTTGCGCACCCCTTATGAGCTGCTGGTCGAGCACGTCGTTGAGGTCGTGCTTCTGCTCCTTTGTGTGGTAGAGCGTGGTGTCGCCCTGCTCCTTGAAGAGCAAGCGTGAGAAGTCGAGCGCCGCTGCCTTTGTGCCGCCCTGCTCGTGACGAGGCACGATCAGCTCTGTGTGGCCCACGATCTCGTTGAGCGAGCGTGCTCCCATCTGAGCCAGATACTCGCGCACCTCTTGTGCGAGGAACGTGAAATAGTTGATTACATACTTATAATGACCGCGGAAGTGGGCACGGAGCTTGGGATCCTGTGTGGCCACACCCATGGGACAGGTGTTGAGGTTACATTTGCGCATCATCACGCATCCGAGCACAATGAGAGGAGCCGTACCGAACGAGAACTCCTCGGCACCGAGCAGCGCCATCATTATGACGTCGCGGCCCGTCTTCAGCTGTCCGTCGACCTGCAGGCGCACCTGTCCGCGCAGCCCGTTCTTCACCAGCGTCTGCTGAGTTTCGCTCAGGCCGATCTCGGGTGAGATGCCGGCGAAGCGCATGCTCGATGCCGGCGAAGCGCCTGTGCCGCCCTCGGCGCCCGATATGACGATGAGGTCGCCCTTGGCCTTTGCCACGCCGGCAGCGATGGTTCCCACGCCGCTCTCAGCCACGAGCTTCACGCTTATGGCCGCCTTCGGGTTCACGTTCTTGAGGTCGAAGATGAGCTGTGCCAGGTCCTCGATAGAGTAGATGTCGTGGTGAGGTGGAGGCGAGATGAGCGAGATGCCGGGAATAGAGTGGCGTGTCTTCGCGATGATCTCGTTGACCTTGAATCCCGGCAGCTGACCGCCCTCGCCGGGCTTCGCTCCCTGTGCCACCTTGATCTGAATTTCCTCGGCGTTGACCAGATATTCGGTTGTCACGCCGAATCGTCCCGATGCCACCTGCTTTGTCTTGCTCGACAGCGAGATGCCGTCGATGGTAGAGTGGAAGCGCTCGCTGTCCTCTCCTCCCTCGCCTGTGTTGCTTCGTGCTCCGAGCTTGTTCATGGCCAGCGCCAGCGCCTCGTGTGCCTCCTTGGAGAGCGCACCGAACGACATGGCACCCGTCACGAAGTGTTTCACGATGCTCTCCACGGGCTCCACCTCGTTGATGTCGATGGGTGAGCGGCGGAAGTCGAAGAAGTCGCGCAGGAAGATCGGCTCCTCCTTCTCGTCTGCAAGCTTCGAGAACTCCTTGAACTTGTCATAGTTTCCTGTGCGTGTTGCCAGTTGCAGCTTGGCGATGGTCTCAGGGTTCCATGCGTGCTGTATGCCATCGCGACGCCAGTGGAACTGTCCGTTGTTGGGCAGGAAGTCGGTGTTTATATCCTTTTCAAACGCCTTGTTGTGCAGGGCGATGGCATCGCGTGCTATTGTAGCCAGTCCGATGCCTCCCACGGTTGATATTTCTGTTCCGAAATACGTCTTCAGCAGACTCTCGCTCAGACCGATGCTTTCAAAGATCTTTGCACCGCGATAAGAGCGTATGGTCGAGATGCCCATCTTGGCCATGATCTTGAACAGGCCCTTCTTCACGGCCTTTATATAGTTGGCCTCGGCGGTCTCATAGTTTTCCTGTATCTTGCCTTTCTTCACGAGGTCGTCAAGGATGGCGTAGGTGAGATATGGGCAGAGGGCCGATGCGCCGTAGCCCAAGAGCAGGGCGGCGTGCATGACCTCTCTTATCTCGCCGCTCTCCACGATAAGTGCTGTCTGCACACGCTTGCCCACAGAGATGAGGTAGTGGTGCACAGCGCTCACGGCGAGCAGCGACGGTATGGCTGCGTGGTCGGCGTCGATGTCGCGGTCGGAGAGAATGATGTAGTTGTAGCCGTCGTCGACGCTGCGCTCAGCCTGCTTGCACAGTTCGTCGAGTGCCTCGCGCAGACCGTCTTCGCCCTTGCTGCACTCGAATATTATAGGCAGCTTCACGGTGTTGAAGCCCTTGTATCTGATGTTGCACAAGATGTCGAGCTGCGTGTTTGTGAGGATGGGGTGTGGCAGACGCACCATCTTGCAGTTGGTCTCGTCGGGTGTCAGGATGCCTGTTCCCACGCGCCCGATATATTCGCTCAGCGACATCACGAGGTTCTCCCTTATCGAGTCGATGGCCGGGTTCGTGACCTGAGCAAACTGCTGGCGGAAATAGTTGAAGAAGATCTGTGGCCTGTCAGAGAGCACCGCCAGCGGCGTGTCGTTACCCATCGACGCTGTGGGCTCCTGTCCCTTTGTCGACATGGGCACGATTGTTCCGTCCACGTCCTCCTCGCCGAAACCGAACTCTATCTCGTGGCGTATGAGGTCGGGCACGCTGTTGTCGACCTTGCGTCCCGAGTGTAGCTTCTCCAGCTGTATGCGGTTTGTCGACAGCCACTGGCGGTAGGGGTGAGCCTTAGCCAGGCGGTCTTTTATCTCGCCGTCATAATAGATTTTTCCTTCCTGTGTGTCGATGAGCAGAATTTTTCCTGGCTGCAGACGTCCCTTCTCGGCAATCTCGGTCGGGTCAAAATCCATCACGCCCACCTCCGATGCCACCACCATGGTGTCGTTCTTCGTTATGGTGTAGCGTGCCGGGCGCAGACCGTTACGGTCGAGCAGACCGCCGGCGTAGCGTCCGTCGCTGAAGAGCAGGGCGGCGGGACCGTCCCACGGCTCCATCAGGATAGAGTGATACTCGTAGAAGGCCTTCAGGTCTTCGGGTATGGGGTTCTTGTCGTTGAAGCTCTCTGGCACCATCACCGCCATGGCGTGTGGCAGCGACAGGCCGCTCATCACGAAAAACTCGAACACGTTGTCCAGCGATGCCGAGTCGCTCATGCCCGGCTGTATGATGGGTGAGATGTCGCGTATGTCGCCTAACGTCTCGCTCGACAGCACGCTCTCTCTTGCCTTCATCCATGATCGGTTGCCGCGTATGGTGTTTATCTCGCCGTTGTGTGCCAGGAGGCGGAACGGCTGCGCGAGGCTCCATGTGGGGAAGGTGTTTGTTGAGAAACGCGAGTGGACGAGAGCCAGACCCGACGTGAAGTAGTTGTTGGTGAGGTCAGGAAAATACTGGCGCACCTGCATGCTTGAGAGCATGCCTTTATAGATGATGTTCTTGCTCGAAAGTGAGCAGACATAGAAATCGGAATCGTTGACGCGGCGCTCGATCTTCTTCCTTATTATATATAAGGTGCGCTCAAAGGTTGTGAGCTTGTCGTCGGTCACGCCTGTAATGAACACCTGTTTTATGTCGGGCTCGGTGCTCAGCGCGGCTTCGCCCAGGCACGACGGGTTTGTCGGCACGTTGCGCAGGTGCATGAGCTGCAGGCCTTCGCGCTCTATCTCTTCGATCATAATGCTCAGGATGGCCTGCTGGCGCACGGGGTCTTTGGGCAGGAACACCAGTCCGGTGCCATACTTGCCCTTCTCTGGCACAGGAATGCCCTGAAGCAGAATAAACTCGTGAGGTATCTGCAACATTATGCCTGCGCCGTCGCCTGTTCGTCCGTCAGCGCCCTCAGCGCCTCTGTGGCGCATGTTTTCGAGCACCTTCAGCGCGTTGTCTACCAACTCGTGGCTCTTGTTGCCGTGAATGTTCACTACCATGCCCACGCCACATGCGTCGTGCTCGTGGCTGGCATCATACAGTCCTTGTGTCTGCGCCCCGGCCGTCAGCGGTAAGGGCTGGTGATTTACAATTCCCATTTCTTGTAGCATTTAATTAATAATTCCTTTTATTTCCCTATCAAAGTGTTTGCAAAATTACGGAAAAAGTTTCAATCTGTCATTGTTTTATTTTGACTATTTTAAAACTTTCATTCTTCAAAATTGTTAAAAGTGGCAATGTGTAAGTAAACAGCACGAAATTGCTTTCGTTCTGTAAGCGTTTCTCTCTTGTTTGCTTAACATCTGAAAGAAAATTGATTTATGATAAGGCATCATCTCTTCTTGCCTCCCAAAACAAGGTCTATGCACCCATTTATTTTGCACACATAAGGCATTAATTGTGCAATTCTCGTTTCGTTTTCGGAAAATATCGCTACCTTTGCAAGCGTTAAGCTGCCCAACCTCTATTTTTCTCTAAATATAAAAGAGGTGGTTGCTTTGCAATGAATCATAAAACAACAAAATAAACACCAGAAACAATGGAAAAATTAATTGTCAACAACTACGACGAGTTTGCCGCTTATCTTGGCAAGAACCTTGGCGTGAGCGAGTGGGTAGAGCTGCCCCAGGAACGTATTAACCAGTTTGCCGATGCCACCCTCGACCACCAGTGGATTCATGTCGACACCGAGCGTGCCGCTGTGGAGAGTCCGTTCAAGTCGACCATCGCCCACGGTTACCTCACTCTCTCTATGCTCCCCCACATGTGGAATCAGATCATCCAGGTCAACAACCTTAAGATGATGGTCAACTATGGCATGGACAAGATGAAGTTTGGTCAGGCTGTCCTCTCGGGTCAGAGCATCCGTCTCGTTGCCGACCTCCATTCTATCGAGAACCTCCGCGGCGTGACAAAGGCGCAGATCAAGTTCACCATCGAGATCAAGGACGCACGCAAGCCCGCCCTCACAGGCATCGCCACCTTCCTCTATTATTTTAACTAAGAGAGGGGCGAATAGTTAATATTTACATTGCGCTCGCTGTTTTTTAAACATTCTTGCGCTCCATAGGTGCTCAGGCGCTTCGCGGAGTTATTCCCATTAATGCCCCATTAATTATCATTAATACGCACTTCGCGCGGAAAAATTGATGTTTTATTAATGTTCAATTAATGGAAATTAATGTTTAAAACCGCGCGAAGCGCTTCAACCCCTACGGAGTGTAATAATGTTATAATAGATGCGCTCCGCGCTTCAGAAATGCACATCTCAACCAAAATTTCTGTTCTCTTTTTAACAATAGCTCTGCTGCCTACCAGCTGTTTGGCTGTTGAAAACGTCTGTGCCCGATAAGGTGGTAGGTCTTGTCCTTGGCGTGGGAAGCATCCTGGTGCTAATAGGCTGTTGGCGATTAGAACGCCAAAACGATGTTAAGGACGCTACGATAGACAAGCTTCAAAAGGAGATTGAGGGGCTGAAAAATCATGCTTGACAAGCGTTAGATTATAACCTCGCAAAAGGTCATAGAAGATGCTTTACGGAGCATCGTGTCCAGGAAATCGTTGTAAAAGTTCAATCGTTTCTTGTCGTTTTTAGCCTCAAAAAGCCCTGTTTTTGCATAAATATACAGAATGACAAAAAGAAAGTGATAAGAGGGCGTTTAGCTTCAAAACGATAAGAAAAAAGGCGAAATTTTGACGCTAATTGTTAACAAGTCTTAAAAACAGGAATGAGTTGTCAAAGGGCCTCTTTGAGGACGTCAAAGAGCCTCTTTGAGGCTGGTATGCTCGGCATGAGCTTATTCTAATGGGTGTAAGTCCCTAACAAGCCCTA